>Ga0075163_10002902_pt1 | contig 23088 bp, 12 predicted proteins | sample JI1023141ADNA_FD_71478 | JGI IMG/M metagenome (GOLD analysis project Ga0075163, IMG submission 71478) | Wastewater effluent complex algal communities from Wisconsin, to seasonally profile nutrient transformation and Carbon sequestration -... | ecosystem: Engineered > WWTP > Effluent > Algae... | reverse complement strand
TCGACCGGGCGACCGTACAGATGGACCCGCACCGCGCCTTCGGGAAAGAACATCAGCCGCGCACCAGATGGAGCACGAGACCGCCGCCCAGATCCAGCTTGAGCTCCAGGCGCGAGGCCGCGCCCGAAGCGAGCACGCCCAGGTCGACAAAGGACTCCTGAGGTACCGGCGTCTGTGCCTGAGCCCCAGTGCCCGCCGAGCTGAGAAGTGCCCGCCAGCGCTGAACGCTCGAAACGCTGATCGACTCACGCGCGCAGAACGCCGGGACGCTCAGTCCGCTCGATGCCTGGCGGGCAAGCAAGGCCCGCCACTCCTCCCCACTACGCCGCCGCCACTTGCCCTTGAGTGCCCCTGCCATGTGCTTCGCCTCCGGTGTTGAACTGGGAGGCGAGTGTCTGCGTTGGACACGGCGAGGGGAAGAACGCTGGGGAGTTACCGCTTACCGTGCTTCGTTGCGTCTTCTTGGCACACCGACAACTATTCTGACGCAGGGGGGGGATTACGAGCGACTGAGAAGATGACTTGGCTGGACGCTTACCTTGAGCAGGCGCTCCGGCGGAATCGAAGGACGACCCGTCCTGGCGTAAAGGCCGTCGAGCTCCGCAGAAATGGCGGACAGTGCCGATTCGGCCAGTTTCTTCACCCGGCGCAACGGGTGATCGGCCGGAATCCGGGATTCGATCGAGAAATAGTGAAACATTGAGGACTGGGGATCGCTTCGCCGCGCATCGTTGTTCTGCTTGGGGTTCGGGGATACGGCTAGGACAGGCGGGTGACAGGATCGTTCACTGGGTTTTGCATCAACCTGTTAACGCCTACCACGCAGGGAACCAATAATGCAAGGCAGGTCATGTCAGAAACGCTTAGAGCACCCATTGCATCCTAGTCAGACGGATTACCTCAAGTCGCGGCGCAAGTGGTAGCATCAAGACTTCGAACTTTCAAAGGCGCTTGATGTGATCATTTCCATCACTTCTCTTTGATGCTGGCAAAGACTATATATTCACTTATAGCCGGTTCTCGTAGCTGCCATAAGCTCCTATAGTTTCTTGACTAATATCATCCATAATAAATCGACCCTAATTGGCTAGCCTCTCTTGATTCAAACAAACCCAACACACTTTACCTGTCATCTAGGTGGTTGAGCCCATGTCGATAGATATGACTTCTGCGCTTGCCCAAGACAATATGCGGACTAGTAGCCCGTTGATCGATTACTCAGAGAGTTCTATACGTATCACGCCGATGCCTAATGGTTCGTGGCAGGACGAGATGCGTAGCGCGGTTCGCAACGTTGGCGACTTGTTGGCGCGCTTACGAATATCCCCGGACCAACTGCAGCATAAGGTGGACTCGGCAGCACATGACTTTCCATTAAGGGTAACAAAGAGCTTCATTGACCGAATGGTTCCGGGCGATCCAACCGATCCGCTGCTTCTACAGGTTCTGCCACTTCTCGACGAGAGCGTGCAAAACCCGATGTCACCAAGCGCTATCGATCCTGTCGGCGACATACTCGCGCAACGCTTGCCGGGGCTGATCCACAAGTACTACGGGCGTGTGCTAGTTATTGCGACGGGGGCGTGTGCCACTCACTGCCGCTACTGCTTCCGGCGCCATTTCGACTACTTAGATTCGCACGCGAAGCATGCATACGATTCAGCTCTCCTCGGATATCTGGCGTCGCATACTGAGGTTCACGAACTAATTTTGAGCGGCGGCGATCCTCTGACATTATCAGATGAGCGGATCGAGGCTTGGGTTCAAGCCGCAAGCAGCATTCCTACTCTGACGACTCTTAGGATCCACACGCGGCTGCCAGTGCTGCTGCCGAGTCGCGTCACCGACCGCCTTCTCGAGACGTTGAGCTCCACGCGCCTACGTGTGGTCATTGTCGTGCATACTAATCACGCGAACGAACTAGACGACGAGGTGCTTACAGCCCTCGGACGCCTGGACCGTGCCCGCGTGACGCTGTTAAACCAGACTGTGCTCTTACGCGGAATCAACGACACGGCTGACTGCCTCGTCAGGCTCAGTGCTCGACTCTGGGAAGCTCGCGTGCTGCCATACTACATACACACACTCGACCGTGTGCAGGGTGCGGCACACTTCGAAGTCGACGAATCAACTGCGCGCAGCCTGCACGAGAATATGAAGCGCTTACTTCCGGGATACCTTGTACCTCGTTTTGTCCACGAAGATCCCGGCGGGGCATCCAAGCGGTGGCTCTAAAGGTGCCAGTCGGCGAAAGACATAACGGTCAGACGCGTGACAGTGGGAACGCCAAGACATCATCGATGCTTTCGGCATTTACGAGAAACATCAGCAACCGATCGATACCAAGTGCGACCCCAGCGCACGACGGAAGCCCGCTGTTGATCGCAGTAATCAGCAATTCATCGACGGGTACTGCGCTCATTCCGAGAGCAATTCGACGGTCGTTCTCCGAGTTAAAACGAGACCTCTGCTCAGTTGCCGACGTCTCCTCATGGTAGCCATTCGCGATTTCGATACCGCCCAGAAACACCTCGAAGCGCTCTGCCTTACGGGGCGTGCCAGCGCTAACACGGGAATTACAAGCCATCTCCTCTGGGTAGTCGTAGGCCATGACGCATGCAGCCAAAGCATTCAACTCTGGCTGAACTGCAACTGAGAAGATAATGTCGATAGCCGTTGCTTTGTCGCGCATCGCTGATACTACATCCGAATGCGGCAGCCTAACACTCATCCACCGCTCTAGCTCGGCCATGTCGCATTGGTGAGGATCAATCCCAACATACCGCTCGAATAGTTCGCCATATGGAACTTGTTTGATGGTAATGCTGGGAATCAGAACACGCAGCAAGTCAGCAACCTCATACATCAGCGTGCGATGAGTTTCTCCAAGGCGATACCACTCTAAAATAGTAAATTCTGGATTATGCGTTTCGTCGGACTCCCCTGCTCGGAAGGCTTTGCAGATCTGATATATCGAGCCGGACCCCGCCGCAATAAGGCGCTTCATTGCGTGCTCAGGAGACGACTGCAACATCAGATCAAGTCGACCACCTTCCGCTCGCTCCCCTGAAGTGTGGTAGTACGACCGCAAATGACTTATCTCTGGATGTGACGACCCATAACGCCCTAGCAGCGGTGTTTCAACCTCGAGTGCAAACCGATCATTGAAAAATCGGCGTATCTTCCCGTAAACCTCGGCTCTCAGGCGAATATTGATCAAAGATGCTGAGGGCCGCCATTTTTCTTGGAAATTCATAATCAACTTAATCTGTATGCCAGATAGCTTCCGACAGTCGGCGTTAAGTCGACGAAGGGACGCGTTCGCTAAGCTGCTCTAGACGCAGCATGATACCAACGACTTGGAACGCGACCAACTGAATTGCAGCCGCTCCGGTGGAGAAACCGTTCCAGAAATTTAGTCGCATCGCAAGGTGGACGCTTTTAACCGCTTGCGACATGACGGCCCAATTTGAGTGCGTGACGTCGTTCCAGACATTGAAATTGAACCATTCAAAGTATCCAGGTGCGACGTTATCGTATGCAGCATAGCGAATCACGAGTATGACCATTGCGCCAAGGATGAGTGGGACGTCAGCGCACATTAACAATCGCCTGCGCAGAGAGGCTGCATAGCTAGCGTGTTGTTCATGGCGCAATTCAGCGAATGATGCGACAGCAGAAAGCACACCGCACATAAGAGTAACAATGGCTACAACATCGACATGCTCATCTTCGTACTGGACGTCGTGAGTCGCAACAAAGACCGTGTACCCGAGCACGATCGCAAACCCGACGAAATTGCATCCGCGCGACACGACAAGGCTGCTGCCCCGGATCGCATCATAGGCGAAGGTGGCAAGCGTCGAAGCCAGTCCAAGAGCCAGTGCAGTGTATACATAGCGCGCGTACTGCAGCAACGTACCTTCATTGGCGGAAGCAATCTTCGGGTAATAGTGCCATGCGATCGCGGCAAATACGATACTAAAAATGAACTGAACACTCACGAATCTGTAAAAGTCGGACAACTCACGACTTCGAATCTGCGAAGGAGCGTCTTTCACGACATCATTCATGAAGGTCCACCCATTCAGCTAGACCTCCTTGCTTTGAATAAACAGCAACTCGACCGCGAAGGGATATCTCACATCGGGTGGCGCGTGCCATATCAGTTGACTTCTCCCGATCCGCAAGGATATGAGCATCACCAATTTTGACCACCACGTATCGGCCGCTTATGGTTACCACTTTCCCCGAGCCCTGAGCGGCTGGAATAAGTCGCACACAGGCTGGACAAAAAGCAATCTCAAGTGCCGCTTCAGTACGAAGCCTCGGCGGAAGCGTTAGGCGACACAATGCCCCTGCTTGGAAGCCCGCTGTGCAGGTGCCGTCTGACGCGACAGAAACACTTAGCGAACTGGGTGCGGGCGACATACCGAAACCCGTAAATGATGCGAGTTCGGGATCGAGTACCGCGTCGGCGATTGAGCATTGACGCAACCTACTCACACCAGACTTTGGATCTAATGCGAGAACTACCAGATCGTCGGCAATCTGGGCCGCTTCGTCAAAGTGGTGCGTTACGTAAAACACGGTAGAGCCTGAGTCATCAACAAGCTCGCGAAGTTGTCGGACAAAGGTTGAGCGCAGCCAAGGATCAATGCCGGTGCACGGCTCGTCGAGAAGAAGGATGTGCGGCCGCAGCGATAGACATCGCGCCAGTGCAACACGCTGCTGTTGGCCGCCACTTAGCTCGCTGACATGGCGTGACTTCACGATGTCACCAATCTGCAAGACCTCAATCGCGCGCTCAAGCAAAGCAGAGTCGAAGTGCAGCCTTTGGCTTGCCAGTTGCTCACCTAATCGCAGATTCCCACTGACGTCGAGGCGCTCAAGAAGCACCGGCACTTGTGAAAGAAAGTTGACACGCAATTCGTCTACCTTAGGATGAATCGATATCCGTCCAGAGGTCGGCGAAATAATTCCAGCTAACAGCCGTAGCAGCGTTGACTTGCCGCCTCCCGAAGGCCCCATTAACGCAAACACATGGCCGTGAGGTGCTGTATGCTCGAACTTGTGAGTGAGATCATGAAATACTCTGGAGCCACGACAAAAGCTAAAACCGACATTCGCGAGAGCGATTTGACGCATCACTTACCTCTTCGCACGTTGATTGCGTAAAAGGTCATACAACACAACACCGAGAGCATTAGCGTCGGCACCATGAATAGTGTTGTCGCACCGATGATTGCACGGCCGCTCGTGAGCGCATTGTGCAAGGCAACCGAAGCCGGATAGACGTATGGTCCAAACAATGTGTTTACCGCAGTATTGTTCCAGATGATCGTAATACCTAACAGGTAAGTTAGCTGGTAAACCCGAATATTGTGGTCGCAAAATACTAGACTAACAGTCTCCCACATTGACATTCGGCTCACGCGTGAAAAATCGATCACACTGTCCTTCACACTGAGACTTGCGATGTAGAGAAAGAATAGGAGCACCGGCATCGCCGCAGCAAAGTGAGCCATGACCCACGGTAAGAGCAAGAATGCACCGCCAGAGGAATTGAAGAACGTAAGGCGCCAGAAGATCGCGGCGAGTGCGACGCATATCGACGGAACGGAGAGTCCGATAAAGATGGCTATAATCGAACCCGCATCTAGGGCAAAATTCCGGAATCGCAACCTAAGCCCGGTGCGCAGCCGAATCCACACTGAGGCCAGCAGGAGCGCCGTTACTATGAGCGCCGCGGCAACAATGGTTGCCACGAACGAACGCAAAATTACCAGTACATTCAACTCGGAGAATGTAAGAGCCCGCGTATCCGATTGGTGCATTACACTACCAAGTATCATGCCTAAGGCAGGCGGCAACGTGGCGACTCCGACCAAGCAAGGGATAACGAACCATCGGGTCAACACAGGCGCGCCATTGGGTAAGACTCGCACAACCCCTCGTAACGAAGCATAGACGATCAAGCCGTGTAGACGCGGCCATACAATCAGCCATAACCACCCAAGCACCAATAGTATGCCGGTCGCAGTGGCACCCTCGAACATCACGTTCCCTGCTTTCGAGTGCATGGGGCTGATCGCATAGAGGCGGTTCAGGGCGTGATTCAGAAACTCAAGACCTGTTCCTTCGGAAGCACGAAGCAGAATTGTCGGCAGGTCATAGCAGTTGATTCCAGCAAAGAGAAGATAAATGCCGAGCACAACTGTCACTGCCGCGGCCTCCGGCATTAGAAAGAAACGCACCTCTTCAGTTGCGGTCATGCGAGTTGCTCGTATGAAATCTAGCTTGTGCTGGCTAATCCGGTCAAAAACGATGAGGTAGAGGCAAACCGCGAGCGGCAGGTGCTGAAGAACCTGCAATACTAGCAACCAGCTATGAGAGGCCAAAGCCCCCCGATCCGACAGTAGCATTTCTAGTGGGAAAAGGTTGCGCGCTTCGTAAGCGAACATCGCGTCACCCAAGAACGCTGGAAGCAACAGGAGTGTGAGCAATCGCGGACCAGGATGCCGAGTTCGGCGGGTGGCCACTGCAAGTAACGCCCCCAGTACTGTCGTCAATGCTGACAGAGCTAAGCCGAATCCTATAGAGCGCACCAGAGCTTCGCCGATGCCGTTGCCGAACACGGAGACCTTAGCGTCGACTATTGCGTGTAGGAGCGGCCAAAAGTAGCCAACAATCAACGCTAGCAAGACCACGCCAGCCAAGGAGCCTCGAGCAGCACGAAATCGCTCCAGCATGACGAACATGATCATTTCTTGAAAGTGAGCGAGCGATAAACCTCTTGCTGGTGCTTCCGGATGGACTCCTCAGTCCATGACAGCGTATCTTCGAGACCCGTCACACTGCCGGTAACATCGGCTTTGCGCCACAAACCCTGAAGCATAGCCGATAGCTGTTGGATTACACCGTCTGCCTCGGGACCGGCCTCAAGCATGTAAGCACCGCGGGTCAGTGATGCATAAACACTTTCAACATACGGCAGCTTCTTGCGGTTCTCCTCGTTGAGGTATGGAGCCTTAGTCGGGGGGCACAAACCTTTTAGCAGCAGTTCGCTCTGCGTATCTTCACCTTGGGTCGCCGACTTAAACATGTCGAGGATGAACTCTATGGCCTCCGCTTTATGCTTGCTGTGGGCGCTGACGTAGAAGCCCCCTCCTGCTAACATTGAGGTCGTACCAGGGATCACTGTGTAAAGGTATTTGCCATGCGCCCCCCTGTCCAAATCAAACAGAACGTCGCTCCACACTATCGCCATTGACGCGTTGTTTTGTATTAGGCACTCGACCTGCTTACCTGCGTCGGTAGAGAAGTAATCCTGCTTGGCAATGTACGGCTTGAGGCTAAGATAATAGCGTGTCGCCTGAATTACCTCAGGTGACGACAAATCATATCTGGTCGATGCGCCCCCCTGCCAGCCAAACTTCTTCGCGGGCACGATACTGCCTCCCGTGCTATACAGGAAATTAGCCCATTCATAGTAGTTGAATGATTCGGCCCCCTGTAGGCAAAGACCATTGGCACCCTTGTCTGATTCAAATAGAAACTTAGCAATTCGAAGAAACTTTCCCCAAGTATCGGGCGGCGCTAGCTCTTCGTTGAACTCTGCCATATAACGAGACCGGTTTCTCTCATTTTGGAAAAGGGCCTTATTATAGGCAAGTACCATAGTATTCGCAGCAAACGGAATCGCAACCGCCGAGGGCTCACCTCCGGCGTCAAAGACTCCATTCGCGTAGTAAAAGCCGATTTCTTTCCAAACGTTTGGGAAGAGATCAGCCTTGATCCGCTGCATTCTGACGTTAAAGTCTAAAAATCCGCTGCGACGCAGTTCCCTGTCATACTCATCAATTGGCACGATGTACTTACCTATCGAGTACTTGGCTGCAGCAGTATTGTAGTTTAGGACTACATCGTAGACGCCCGCACCATTGATGAAATCTTGATCAGCAAGCTTGTTCAGGTCGTCATATCCTTTGAGCTGAAAAGTAACTTGATAAGCTCCAGGTGACCGTGTTGCCGTGATCGCCTGCAATGCACGTCCGGTTGCAACGTCTTCAGCGAGCACGTTGATCTCAACCGGACCGCGCTGCCAAATCGAGTAGATAAGGACAAATCCAATTATTAAAACCGCTGCCACCAAGCTGACGTGCTTCTTTTGCATGTCTTTCCCCCACCAGATCTTCCGATTACGTCACAACTAACGTCTTCTAGGTAGCTACGCAAATCTGCAAGAAAACGAGACTTATCATATCCCCGCAGCCTATTGCAAGTATGCACCAAGGGTGAGCCGCCTTTCAAGCGTGGCTTCGTTGCCGATGGGAAGCAAACTCACCACCCTGGCTGCCCCCCCGCGTCAGAATGGTTGTCGCCTCGATAAAACCCTAAATTCGGGGGCGATGATGAGAGAACGACGTGGCGCGATACGGACAGGCATTCAAGGATAAAGCGGTGGCGCGGTTGCTGCCGGCGGAGAGCGCGACAGTAGAAGCGGTTGCGTGTGAGATAGGTGTGGGTGTGGCGACACTGGAGCGGTGGAGAAGTGATGCGCTGTCCAGGCCCGCTCGCGAGCGGGCCTGGACAGCGGCGGCCCGGTTCGAGGCGGTGCTCACCACGGCTGCACTCGATGAGGCGCCCCGACCTCGCTTACAGAAGTGGTGAGGCCAGGTCGGCTAATCATCGTAGACCTGCGGGACGAATTCATCGAGAAGGACGAGGCACTAGGACTGTTCGTTGTTCTCCTGCAGCTGTTTGCCGACGCACGGATCGATGGGCGCAGCTTCAACAAGCTGGTGGTTTTCGATGAGGCCCACAAGTACATCGAGAGTCCCGACTTGGTTGCCGGGCTCATCGAAGTGGTCCGAGAGATGCGGCACAAGGGCGTCAGCATCATGGTCGCAAGCCAAGACCCGCCATCTGTGCCTATCAGCCTGATCGAGCTGTCCAGCCAGATCATCATGCACAAGTTCAACTCGCCTGCCTGGTTGAAGCACGTCCAGAAGGCTAACGCCGCACTCGGCAACCTGACGCCAGAGCGCATGGCCCTGCTAAAAGCAGGAGAGGCCTACGTGTGGTCAAGCAGGGCGACGGATGAGTCCTTCTCTAAGGGGGCTGTCAAGCTTCGGTGCAGGCCGAGGGTCACACAGCACGGCGGAGCTACTCGGGTGGCGGTGAACGGTAAATGAGACGTGATCCACCCCCCTAAAAAGTTGTGCGGGTCAGGTGTACAGATCGATGGCAATGTTCTATAAATATGTAAATTGGCAAATGTCTTGAAGGCGATGTAATAAGTTCTATTGGGGGGACGATGGCAACTGTATCCACGTCTGCGGAGCTGCGTTGGCGAGTGAGTCTTTGGCGTCGGCAGTACGGTCTCTTAGTAAGCCGTGCTATCAACCATAGAGTCGGAACACTCACCTTAATCACAGCGCTAATTTTTTCCGGTAGTGTGTCCGCAGAAGCCGATGCCCCACCGCACGACTATTCGGATCTCGGGCCGCATTACATCCTCGCCCCTGGTGTCGGTTCCTCGACTGAATTCCGAGATCTCCTGTTGCAGAAGTCTGCCTCTATGCGCTTGGCAGGGACAGCAACTTACCGAGGTTGGTCTCTGTCCGGTGCGCTGGATCAGTCCATTTCATCTGCGGAACCTCGCGCCTATGAGTTTCTGTCGACATACAGTTACAAGCTACCTTACGCGGATCTGCATATAGGAATTGCGCATGCCCGAATTGAGGGGAGTTACTCGAGCGGGTGCACTGCCGCGAGCCTAGCCTTCAGTTCAAGCAGATTTTCATCCACAAAGCTCGATTTAACAGTCCAAAACGACCTTTCTGGCACATGTCGGCTGGTCTCAATCGGCGCGTCACAAGTGATCTGGCGGAGCGGCATTCATCAGATTGATTTCCGTGCAAGTGCCAATAGCTGGAAAACGGACGTTCTAAAGACCGACGGGTGGTCAATACGACTGATGGGACGTTCGCAGCTGGATGCAAATCAAAGCTTGCACTACCACGTCGGATATATCGACTCAAGTCTAAACCAGGGCACCCTGCAAAGCAGGCCGAGCGGGGTAACTGTCGGCATGAATTATGTCTGGGAGTTCCGTTGATGGATATACGGTCCACTAGTTCACTTCTGGAACCAATATCCAAGGTGCGCAGCGCATTAAGACTTGCCCTACTCATGTTCACTCTGCTTGTCTGTGGCTCCGTCGGGGCGGTATCAGTCAGCGTTACACCAGGTACAACGGACGGACAGGTGAACGTGGTCCCGGACGGCAGCGTAGGCTATTCAATTCCTATCCGGGTTCCGCCAGGCACTGCCGGAATCGAGCCAAAACTGGTCCTCGCCTACAACAGTAGAAGCGGCCCGTCGGCGTTTGGATTCGGTTGGTCAGTTGGAGGCATATCCTCGGTTCAACGAGGACCGCGGAACATCCCCGAGGACGGAGTCATTCGTGGCGTTTACCTTGATCAACAAGACGCCCTCTATCTGGACGGCGAGAAGTTGGTGCAGGTGTCAGTGAATGCTGATGGATCGCGAGAGTTTCGAACAAGAATCGACAACTATTCGCGAATCCGGGCATATGACTGGAATGATCGAGGCCCACAACGGATCGTGGTCAACACGAGGGCGGGCCTCAAGCTCTCCTTCGGCAGTGCGAGCTCTTCAAGAGTTAGTCAGGGGTCAAACGGCCCAATATTGACATGGCTGTGCGATCGTATCGAAGACAGTGTCGGCAACTACATGACCTTTGCCTATGTCATCGAAGGCCTTGATCATCGGCTCCTAGAGGTTTCGTATACGGGCAACGACCAAGCAAAGCAGCAGCCCTACGCAAAGGTCGCTTTCGAATACTCCACAATCGGCCCATACGATATCAGGTACGTGTTGGGGGCTAGGGTGTCCCAAAAGACACTGTTGACTCGTATCGTTAGCTCATATCGAGGCAAAGTACTCCGTGAATACAAACCGACCTTCGAAGCGGCCGACAAATTCCGGCAGGCGCAGAAGTTGCTATCCCTGACCGAGTCCGGCTCTGATGGTCTCTCGTATCGACCACTTAAATTTCTGTACTCCAGTGCTGCGGGCGGCTGGAAAGCAATCGAAAAAACACTTCCAACTGACGTTGTGAACGTCACTGGAAAGCAGAATTTCGAATTCGCGAACATTCAGGGAAAGAACGGTCTAGAACTCTTCTACCGCTTTACTGCAGCCGGTCAGAGTGTAAGCGGTGCTTTCGAGTATGAGACTAGCGGGCAACCGGCAAAGCTCGACACAAAGTGGAATCCGCCCGTTGACTTGGTGGGCAAATCCTATCTGGTCGCTGATCTCGACGGTGATGGATTCGACGACATCCTGACAGACGATTTCACCTACTTATCCGATCAAAGCAAGGGCTGGCGGCAAATTGCAAACGCAGGGCTGGGTTTCAAGATTTCCCGTGATGGCCGCTATTTGCGCACGTGGATCGACTTTCAAGGCGAGAAGCAGCCCGTTCTTCTTTGGTCATCACCGAATCAGACCCCGAGGTCCGGCGCAGCTCACTTAGTTGGGAACCAATGGGTTCAGCTTCCAGAGTTCGCTCCTCCGCTTCCGTTCTCAACTGACGCTGATGGTCAACTGAATGGCGCTTATGCCCTGGATGTGGACTGCGACGGGGGGCTCGAGCTCGTTTACAACTTTCTGAAGGTCGACGGTACGACTGTTCGAAGTGCATTCCGGTCAACACCGAAAGGTTGGGATCCACTCAAAGACATTCAAACGCTGGTGCCGTTTGACCCCGTGCCACATAGCGCAGCACTAAAGCTGGCTGATATTAATGGCGACACCCGCAAAGATGTCGTCATTGCCTACAAGGTCGGCAGTCGATCTGTTCAGCAAGCATGGCTTGCGACGAGCAAGGGATTTCAACTCGACTCGCGCCCTCTCCCCGATACCTATTTTTATCGTAAGACCGGCTCAAATGCAGGGCAACTACTTGCTGAGATGGGCGATCTCCGAGGGGACGGCGTTCAATTTATCTATTGGCGTGAAGGCCAATCGTCGTCTGGGCCGAAATCAGGCGCTTACAGGATTGACGCAAACGAATGGGTCTCTGAGAGCTCGTATGTGCCCCCGGAGCCTTTGCTCAACAGTGTTGCGGAACGAAAGTCAGCCTTCGCTGCAATTCAACTGCTCGGTAAGGGCAAGACTCAGCTTGCGTACTTCAAGGATCAAGGTCGCCCGAGTATCTACACTTATTCCAGTGGGCGTTGGCGCCTTGATGCACAGCTGACGCCGCCAGAAACGATCGCTCAATTTGATAAGGCCGATCTCGGCGTCCGATTCCCGGATCTCAATGGCGATGGATTCGCAGATATCGCATATACCAAGAAGACTGCGGATGGGAAGCTGGTCAAAGTTGCATACATTTTTCAACCTGGGGTGCAGGAACCTTGGAAGGAAGATGCGCGATTTAAGTTTCCCCGCCCAACATTCTCCGATGATCTGAAAGATACGGGTGTCATTCTTGTTGATGTCAATGGGGATGGATTGACTGATTTGCTATACGCATATCAGCCTGCGGATTCATCTAAACCACCAGTCCTTGAGGCGTATGTAAATTGCAGCCTAATGCCGGAGTGCAGGAATGGCGTTCCAGATGGTCAGGAAGGTGGCTATTGGAAGAGTGTCACCGATCCAATTTTCAAAGGCCGCTACGTTGGGTATGTTCCGCCAATGCCGTTTGCCAAGGAGGGCGGTGGATCTCTGGGTGTGCGCGCTATTGATATCAACGGCGATGGATTAACCGATCTTGTCGTATCAAGGGAGGAGGACGATCCTCAGGGGATTCCCCATCTTGTTCAAAAAGTCTTTGTTAACAAAATCGAGACAAATGCGGTCGGTCAAAAGATCGGTAGATGGGTTGAGTCGGTGGGGGCAGACGTTTTACCTCCTGTACCCTTCGTTCGCCCGTATCGGAAAGATATCGGCGAGTCTGGAAATCCGCTTTCATCTGTTAGGGACAATCGTGTTGAGCTAATTGATGTCGACGGGGATCGTCTTCCGGATATCGTCTATCGATACCGTTCGGCGGTTCCTAAGATCGAGACGGATGAAGAGAGACAACAGAGGATTGCGGATGGCCGCCCGCTACCTTTCGAAGAAAAGTGGGTACAAGGTGCGTATCTGAATCGAGGCGGGAAGTGGATTTCTTCGCCTGCCTATGCGCCTCCATTTCGGATCGACTCCGATGACAGCGATGCAGCGGCTAATGCCGCGTCTGTGACACAAGCCAGTTTCCAGGACATCAATGGTGACGGGCTGCCTGATCTGATCTACGCCGAACGTTGTGAAGGCTCCTGTGCTCAAGCTGTGAATATGACCTACCTCAACACGGGGGTCGGCTGGGTACGTGAGTCGGCCTACGATCTACCAGTCGACGCCTTGATGAAGAACACCAAGGGTGACCAAGGCTACCGGCTGCTAGATGTCAACGCAGACGGTCTGGTTGATGTCGTGTACCACCGTGTATTGGCCAACGGGACGCATGAGAAGGGTGTCTACTTGAACTCTGGCGTGGGATGGATCAGAAAACCGAGTCAACCGGACCCAGATCTCGATGCCTATGCCCCACCTCTGCCGTTCGCTGAAGAGGGGCGGGGGGATCTCGGTGTGCGTCCACTGGATCTGAACGGAGATGGCATCGTTGACCTGGTTCAAATCTACAAGCGTAGCGCGTCCGAAACTTCATCCGCCATCTGGATCAACGAACCATTCGCTGCACCTGATAGCCGACCCTACAAGACCGATCTCCTGGCCGAGGTAGTAGATGGCCTCGGCCGTCGATCCATTCTGACCTACCGCTCCTACATCGGGATAGCGTTTGATCAAGAAGGCGCGGCGCCCAAGGCGTATTTCGGAACAAGGGAAGGCCAGAAAGACGAGAGGAGTCCAGAGTATCCTGTTCTGGATCCGCCGATGCCTGGATACGTCGCTACAGATTTGAAGGTGGTGGGTCCCGGGGTTCCTCCGCGAACGTCGTCCTATAAGTACAAAGGCTATCGCGTCGACACGAGCACAGGCAAATCTTACGGGTTCTCGACCCAGGAGATAACCGACCAGGATCGCAAACGAAGAACGGTGATCGAGTTCGTTCAAAAAGACGGTCTAGTTGGCAACATCGCCTCCACGCGGGTGATGCAGGTGGTCCAAGGTAACAAGGAGGTGGAGATATCACGTTCGGCATCCACCTTCTCGCTTTCTCGCAGAACGGCCTTACCTATCGGTGACGGCTTTTTGCCTGAAATCCTACGCGTCAGACTTGATCGCACTGAGAGTGTCAACGCTGATTTGAAGGGCATGGCGCTGAGCAGTCAGGGCGATGAATTCACGTACGACGACAACGGCAACCCAACCAAGATCAAGACGACATTCGCCGATGGGTCAGGATCTGAAACCACTAACCGGTATGACGACAACTTGGTGGACTGGCATCTGGCCAGACTCACTGGCTCGTCTGTCACTCAATTTTCACCAGGCAAGCCTTCTCAGACCAGGCGCGCCGCGTTCTCGTACTCGCCCAAGACTGGCCAATTGATCAAAGAGGTATCTCTCGTAGGTTCGCCATCAGAGTCAGTCATCGAGTACGAGCGCGATGTCTTCGGCAACAAGGTGGCGTCTCGTACTTCCGTCAAGACTGGCGAAGCGGCGCGTACGTCTCAAGTGAAATACGACGCCCTGAGGCGCTTCCCTATTTCCACCACGAATAACCTCGGCCACACATCCCGAGCGGAGTTTGATGAGGTTTCAGGCGTGATCACCAAGAGGATTGATCCGAATGGTCTTTACCAAATCGTTCGCTACGACTCGCTGCAGCGTGTCCGTCAGGAGATAGATGCAACTGGCGTCGTAACGGCAACGCAGACTGATTTCTCCGGCTCCGGTGAATTGGCATTCACAGTGACCAAGCAGGTCGGAACGCTTCCTCCCACCGTCTCCGCCCATGATGCGGCTGGGCGCCCGCGCTGGCAGTCCTCAACTGGCTTCGAAGGCAAGGCGGTGATCGTAGAGTTCGGCTATGACGCCTTGGGCCGCCTTGTCCGTTCGACTCTCCCACGATTTAAGGGGGACCAGGCGCGATCAACAGTGCGGCGGTATGACGAGATGGATCGTCAGATCGAAGAGCGTCGCCCGGATAGCGTCGTCTTGTCCACGCGCTATGAGGGACTGAAGACGATCGCTGTTGATCCGCTCAAGCGTGAGACCGTGATCGAGAAGGATGCGCGAGGGAGAACCTCGCTCACGGTCGATCCATTGAAGGGGCGCACCCAGTTCGAATTCGACGCTTCAGGCAAAGCGACGCGCATCGTCAATGCCCTTGGCCACGTTTCGACAGCGGAGTACAACCTCGCCGGTCAACGCATCGCGCTGGATGATCCGACTCTCGGCCGATGGATCTACAAGTATAACGGCTTTGGGGAGCTCGTTGAACAAACCGATGCCCGTGGGGAAGTGGTCAATCTCAAGTACGACGGGCTTGGGCGTTTGGTTGAGCGCCGCTCCAAGACAGACGTCGCCAACTACGAATTCGACCGCGGCCCGAGCGCCATCGGTCGCCTGGTAGCAGTCAAATCTTCACAGGGATCGACGCGCGCCATCAATTACGATAGCTATGGGCGAGTGGGCGCTGTTGATCTCCAGGTGGGGACGGACCGTTCGCGCATCGAGCAAAGCTATGACGAACTAAGCCGGCCGCTAGAGCGCAAATATTCGTCTGGCTTGATCGTGGCGAACGCCTATGACAATAGCGGATTCTGGCGCCGCGTGCTCATTTCCGGGTCGGCCCAGGCGAAGACCGCATGGGAGTCTCTCAATGTGGATGCACTCGGCAGAGTCACCGAGGAGCGTTTGGGCAATGGCGTCGTCAATACGCAGACGTTTGATGTTGACTCAGGACGTTTGACGGCATCGACTGCGCGCAGCGCGACCGGAACAGCCATTCAGGACTTCACGCTGGACTACGACCTGGTGGGCAATGTCTTGCAGCGTGCAGACCGCACGAACAAGAAGACGGAGCGCTTCGAGTACGACACGCTGAACCGCATCAAAAGTGCTGCGCAAGTCTTGGGCGGTGAGCGCATCACGGTCAGCTACGACCCGCTTGGAAACATCCTTCAAAAGTCAAACACCGGTAGCTACCAGTACTGCGACAGCGAGCGGACCCGAACGCTGTGCGGCTTGCAGGATGAAAACGGCGCGAAGTCCACGTTCTCCTACGACGCCGCCGGAAACATGGTCCAGCTCGGCGACAAGAGGCTGGCATACGACGCGGAAGGAAGGGTGACAAGCATCTCTGACGGCCGCCGGAGCCAATCCAGCTTCCGCTATGGCGCAGATGGAGAGTTGATCACGCAGCAGTCCCGCTCTGGGGAGACACGGTTTGAGGTGACCTATCTCGGGGACACTGAAATCGTAAGAGAGGCCTATGCGCCTCCGTTCAACCCAACGCCTGAGCGCACCCGTGTACGGCACTTCATCTCCGCACCGACGGGAACGCTGGGATTCTTCGAAACCACGTACTGGCACTTCCCATTCCGGCATGCCGCGCCTATGTACAGCATGCTGGTGATGGACAACCCGCTACGTTCCAGTGAGGTCAGCACTGGGATGACCTACTTTGTAAAGGACCAATTGGGCTCACTTCGCGCGACGCTCAACGAACGTGGCGATGTACTTGAACGATTTGACTACGACCCCTGGGGAAAGCGCCGCCAAGCAGACCAAGGTGCCTATTTCTCAGTACGTCAGGGATTCACGGGGCACGAGCATCTGGACAACTTGGAACTCGTGCACATGGGGGGGAGGGTCTACAGCCCTTCACTTGCTAGATTCGTCAGCCCGGATCCATTTATTCAATACGCAGGGTATTCCCAATCACACAATCGCTATAGCTATGTGCTGAACAATCCTTTGCGATACATCGATCCAACAGGTTACTGGTCGCTTGGTGGTGCAATCGGTGATTTCCTTGGGGGGGTTGGTAACGCCATCGGTGGGGTACTCGATGCTGTTGTTGGCAAGCCTCTCCGGTGGGTAGGTGAACAACTCAACAAAGCGGGAGCTTGGCTGCAACAAAACTGGAAGACGGTTGCGATCGTCGCGGCCACTATAGCGCTGGGCCCCGCGGGTAGTGCTCTAGCTGCCTTTTTGACTGGGGCGGCTATTGGCGGAATTAGTGCCGCGCTATATGGAGGATCTTTTGAAGACATTATGCGAGGCGCCATATTGGGCGGAATTTCTGCAAGCTTGTTTTACGGAGTGGGTTCGATAGGTATTGAGAATCAATTTCTGGCGTCGGGTGCTCACGGCGTTGTTGGAGGGGTTTCGTCGGTCATTCAGGGGGGCGATTTCGGCAGCGGATTCGCCTCAGCAGCGGTTGCCAAATTGTCGGGGTCTTATATTGATTTTGGCGACAGTGCCGCCTATAACGTCGCGGGTGCTGCGATGGTTGGCGGGGTGACAAGTTCACTGGCTGGAGGAAGTTTCGAGAATGGAGCCATCACGGGTGCATTCAGTAGGATGTTTAATGATATGAGTCACAAAGAGGGTCGCCAAGACCGTGGCATGTTTGATGATCTACTATCTGGTGAAAAGCCAAGCTACCAACCAGGTCAATTCAATTATGGAATGGGCGATCTCGGTTCGAAGCTTGACGATTATCTTGCGAAGAGTGGATATGTGTCGACCGAACAGCGAATCTGGCTTTCAAACAACCCAGACATAGTTGGCCTTGCAACTGTTGCTGGAGTTGGATACGCACTGACCTCCGCTTCATTTCCTCTAACGGCAAGCCCGTCAACAACGGTCCAGTTGGGGGGTAGTGCATCGCTACAGTTTAAAGTCCACATTGATGCCGGAACGATTGGGCCAGGGCTAGATACTCGGTCGGTTAGAACGCCCACTGTGAACGGTGGAGAAGTTCGCTTCAATTGGTCCTTCTAACTGTTTCAAGGGGTCCGTGATGTCCACTCAGAGAGTGCTTATTGAGAGCCGGAGAGCGACTTTGCGCAGTCTGTTTGCTTTGCCGTTCATGGCGGCAACTGGTTGCGCTAGCCTGTTTGGGGGGGCGCAGCGGGAAATTGAGATTGATGTGCCAGCTAACCTGCGGGAAATAATTAAGCCAGAGAAAATAAACAGAATAAATGGCGTACCAAGTTATGTAGTTGATGTTCACGCACATTTCTTCAATGCCAGGGATGTCCCGATTCGAGGGTATCTTGCAGGCCCAGTCGCACACTCAAAAGGAGGGGTTGTTGGCGAGCTATTGAAATCATTGGCCCCCATCGCTGAGTGGATAGGCAACACGGCACCGCGAGCATCTGACGAATTTAATGAATTGCTGACGCTTGCCGGTGACTCCTCCTTTACTGTAATGAGTCAGGCAGAAATATCTCGTATTCTTGATCAACGCCGGGAGAAGTACCTGCGGGACCTTTCGAGTCGTTTGTATGAGCAGTTGAAGGCGGTTCCTGAATTCGTTCGCATATACAATGAAAATCAGGGCGTAGCGCGATCTCGTTTCCGGATTCAAGGCATGGACGCGCCGTCGTTGAACGAAGCTTCACTGTTCGAGGCAATGCAGCGCGATCTTGAGTCGCAAGCCCCTGACGTTGAGTTGTACGGAGCGGAAGAGCCGCCACCTTACGCCGACGGCGTGTTGACTTTTGTCGGCTACATGTTGAGCTATCGCTGGATGAATTTGTTGGCGTACCAACGCGCGTTCAGTACCAGCGACACGGCGTTTGGCGTGGAGCAAGTCTTTGGCGCTCTTGTTGATTTTGACCATTGGCTAATGCCGCTGCCCCGCACAGCACACGAAGACCAAATCAAGCTGCACCAGTTACTCTCGCAGCTCTCGGGCGGCTACATGCGACCACTGGTCGCCTACAACCCATGGAGCGATGTACTGGACAACGGGAAGACCTTGGCCCGCGTGCTCGACGCCCTGGATAAGCGCGGCTTCGTGGGCGTGAAGATCTATCCGCCCAATGGGTTCAGGCCTTTTGGGAACACCCATTCACCCAGCATCCCTACAACGCCAGGCATGCCCTCAACGACTGACTTGGATCGGGTGCTACTTAGGTTATGGGATGAGTGCAGCAAGCGGAACGTTCCTGTGATGGCCCACACCGGAAACAGCATGGGTAGTGATGACGCACACAACGAAGCTGCTGGACCCATCGGATGGCAAGCCTTGATCACAGAAAGAGGGTCGACCCATCCGGCCAAAGTCAACCTCGGCCACTTCGGTGGCGATTCGTCGCACGATAGCTGGAATGAGGAACTCGCGAGGATGATGGCCACGCCTGAAGGAGCCGGTTTGTATGGGGACCTCGGCTATTGGGATGAATTGCGATGCCGAAAAGGACTGGTAACTTGCGCCGCCCGACAGAAGCTCGACAAGGCCGTGAAGGATAATCCTGTCGTTCGGGAACGCTTGATGTACGGCAGTGACTGGTTGATGCTCTCCCAGGAGCGCCGCTGGGATCGTTACCCGTTCGATGTCTTGGCGGCACTTCCAGATGGATTAGATCCAGCCGCAGTTTTTGGTGGCAACGCGATTCGCTGTTTTGATGCCCTTCTTCGTGACATTTAGTGAATCAACCTTGAAACCTTGGTTGGACGTGGTCGACGGTGCGTCCGGGCGGGATGGCCGGCGCGAAGCGACGACGCGGCAGGCGCATGCCTGCGAGAAGGAGCGACAAAGCCGGGCACCCGACCGGGCGTGCCGCCGGCCGTGTAGCACCGTCACCCATCAGGTGAGTCGCCTTGACGGCATCAAGGCCTGTGTCCATCCGGCTGATCAAGGAGAGATAAGCGGTCAACTGAGGTTTCAAGGATCAATGGGATGGACGCCTCCACCCGATGCGGCATTGACGTGCCAGTGTGGAAGCGACGGATCAACCACTCAAGTCGAATTGGGCATCCACTCCATTGATTCACGGCTCCGTTAACTTTCCACCGGCCACAAGACCCATTTCTCAACCATGCGGATCCATGTTACTGCATGGTTGAGCCCACGAACCCGCCCTTCCCAGTGCAGCGCTTTGCCATCTACAGCATGAGACGTATCCTTCACATCCAGCCTGAGCAACGCGCTTTTCACCTTTCTCTTCCTCCACTCCAGGGGCTTCGTTAAAGTGGCGACTCCCATACTCTTCGCGAAGTCAGTGGCACGAGCAATGTAATCTGGGCTATCTGGAATTTCAGCTGGCAGTCGTGCCACCAGCGTTATTTGGGAGGCATTGATGCCCAGCAAGACGAGGCCCTTCAGGATCAACTCGACATCGCGGCCCTTGCTCCCAAAGTAGAGCTGCCCAGTTCTCGGGCCGGTACGCTGAATCAGCGCCTCCGCTATAGCGGTCAATGCAGCTCGATTCTGTGGCTTGGCCGCCGAACTGAATGTCTGATCCAGGATTCGAAAGTACTCGCGCTGATCTCTTCTTGTACGCGGTGGCTGGGGAAGGTCGAAATGCAGCTTTGGCGTCTTTATCGACTGCTTGGCATACATCCTCCGATAGGCTTGAGCTGCCGCCTCGATGGCTTTGGCAGGGACTGCGAAGGTCTGCTCCAGCTTTTCAAGCGTAGCGCCGGAAAAGTGTCGTCGCAGGAGTGTCACCAACACAGCGGGACGTGGCAAGCTAGGCTTGATCAAGTCACTCAGGCGCGGCAGTTTAGCCGGCTCACTGACAGGCGCAGTCTTCACTCCATATGACCTGCCATGCGCGGCAACATAGTTGCGCATGAATCCCGTCGGGCTACTAGCCAGATCACGATACCGCCCCTTGTATGGCATAGAGCCAGACAGTCCGCAAAGGCGGCCAAGCTGAGGGGCGCCGAGTTCCTGCAGTCGATTCTCGAGCGCAAGATCGAGATACCGTCCCCCCAACCAGTCAATCAGATGGAGATAGCTCATGCAGGTGGTGGTCGGGCTCAAGTGCCCCATCAACGCGGCAACCTGATAGAGGTGCCGACGATCCGGGAAGCTCTCGGCTCTATCCCCGAGAGGGAAAAAACATTCGCGCAGCAGCTGCAACCGCTCAGCTGAAAGCAGGTGCGAATCGAGGAAGGGCAGGCGTCGCGCCAGCAACTCAGGCTCATCCATCGCCAGAAAAGCGATGAAGATCCAGTTGGCGAAGGAGTGCCGCAGGTGATGAAAACGAAAGGGAAGACCGACTTGTCCGGTAATCGCAGCAAAGAACGCTGTCACCGAATCAATCAGTCGCGGATAGGGCAATGGCGTCCAAGGAGTGCTCGGATCTGCGAAGAGCAAGCCGGCTTCACTCCCGACCTGGTCTATCCGCTTTGCGCGAAAAGCGATCAGGGCCTCGAGTTCATCGCTCGGCAAAAGAGGGCGAAGGGGTATCCGGCGCTTCGATGAGTTCGTCTTGAGGGACGCCAGCCTGGATGGTCGGATCAACAGGAAGGGCTCGGGGCCTGGATGGATGTCCTGAATCCGCAGCATCTGTGTTTCGCGCCGACGCAGGCCGGCGCGGTAGGCCAGGGTCCCGGCGAGTAAGACCATTGTTCCAGCATCCCGATCGGTCTCGGCCTTCAGGCTCTCCTTAAAGCGTCCAAACTCATTTTCAGTTACGAGATTGGCCGAAACCTTGACAGTGCCCGTGGAGACCCAGCCGTCCAGCTCCCGAAGGTCGACGTCCGGGGCCCCACAGCGGAACATGAAGTCGTGAAAATCACGCAGACGCCCCCAGAAGTACGCCCTGCGAACCGCTGTATCAACCCGCTCCGCCGCCCGCTCGTACAGCGTTTCAAAGTCATCGCCCTCCAAGTCGAGGAGATCAAGATCTTCGGCTTCGTAGATGAGGTGCAGGGCCAGGGTGCGGAAGTAAGTTTCGGCGCTGGACGCCTTGATAACCCCCAGCGGACAGCCAGGCTCCAAGCGCCATATCGCCCAGCTGATCAGGGCATGGGTGATGGGCCATAAGCCCCCTTCGTTTTCCTTAAGGATCTCCTTCAAGCGCTCGATGGCACCACGCTTTCTTCCCAGTGCCTTGCAGACCTGCCGAGCGACCATCATTTGACTCTTTCGAGGCAGGTCAGGTTGGAAGCTGACATCCAGCGCGATAGGGATCGACTCGCCCTTTGAATGACGTTTCGAGTCGTCTGAGCGGGCTTCTATGGTCGGGTGTTCCCACCCCCCGGCCCTCAGGAACACTTCGTCAGGTAGCGAATGACTTTCCAGGTCGTCAGCCAGAAATGCGGCAACAAAGCCGGGGACATTGAAGGCGTTCGCCCCCCTGGCCGCTCGGAGAAAATCACTCAGCCCGTCATCCCACAAGGGGAGCTGGAGGCGCCCGCTTGCTGCCTGCAGTGTCGTCCACACGAGGCCACGGTCGAGCGAGCGCCTGACCTCCGTCGGGAGCCAGCCTTCGTTGAGCAGCCTCGTCAGCAGGGTTGCTGTGAGCGCATCGGGATACCATCGTACGGAACGTGTTCCTTGGGCAGCGCCGGCAACGGGGAGATCAAGTGTGGCCCAGAGCTCGCCGTTCATCACCTGGACAGTGTCGTGGCGAAGAGTCAGCAGACCCACCACACGCGCGAACGAAAGCACGCCTCCATTCAAGATCGCCGAAAGCAGGAATGCATCGTAGAGATGCTTGGACTCCAGCGCTCCTGATACACGATCCAGGAAGGCCTCCTCCAGCGGCCTCAGCCGCGCCAACAACTGAAAATCTCGCCTTACGAAGGCCGGCCTCTCTGGCGCCAGCTTGACCCGCTGCGATCCTGGGCGAACGCTCCAAAGTTTGAGTCGATGCCCTTCCGCCACCAGGAGATCCCACCAATTCGCAAAAATCCGATGGGTCGTCAGTTCGGACTCGGTTCCAAGCAGATTCGAAAGCAGATTCTCGAGGATCTCCTGGGTGTATCCAGGCTCCGGCTGCCCGCTCCATAGAGACGGGACGTTTTTTGCCATCCAGTGGCAAAAGAAGTCAAAAAGCGGCTTTCGTTTCTGGATATCTTGCGGGGTAGCGACGCTAGCCCAGACCGGCCAACCGACACTCGACGCTT
>Ga0075163_10002901_pt1 | contig 23094 bp, 9 predicted proteins | sample JI1023141ADNA_FD_71478 | JGI IMG/M metagenome (GOLD analysis project Ga0075163, IMG submission 71478) | Wastewater effluent complex algal communities from Wisconsin, to seasonally profile nutrient transformation and Carbon sequestration -... | ecosystem: Engineered > WWTP > Effluent > Algae... | reverse complement strand
GCTTGAACGCTGCCGTTAATCGTACCATTTCCGGCCAGTGTTTGATTGGCTCCCAGCGTCCACGGAGCGACCGCCGAGACATCGAACGTCGCGCCCGCGCCGACTGTGATGCTCGATGAGTTCGCAACTGAACTGCCGCTGGCGATTTGCAGCGTGCCGCTCCCGATGACTGTTCCGCCGCTGTAAGTGTTCACGCCGCCTAGGATGATGCTGCCCGAACTGGCGAACGACCCCGCACCGCTAATCGCACCGTTCAGCGTCAACGTCACGCCAGTGAGCGCACTGATCACGTTGCTGCCCGAGAGCGAAACAGCGCCGCCAAAGGTACTGGGGCCATCGGCGGCATTATTTCCGTTAGCCGACAGCGTGGCGTTGGTTAGATACACGGGTTTTGTCTGCACCGTCATGTTCGTGTTCAAGGCGAACAACAGCAGAGTCGCTCCGGGCGACACCGCCACGCGATAGCTGTTGGTGGAACGCCCCATGGTCATGCGACGTTGGAATGACAACGTGCCTTCGAGGATGTCCACGTCGCCAAGATCGGAATCCCAAATGTTGGTACCAACGGTTGTCTGGCCGCCGTTCAAGTTGAGTTGGTTCGAGCCGACCTTGGTCAGCTTGTAACCGTTGCCACGGAAACCGGGATCGGTATCCGCTGATGTGCGAATTCCCAACAACGCGTCGGAACGTATGGTTGTATTTGCCGTCAGTGTCACTTCCTGCAAGGCGTTATTCTGATCTCCACCGCCATTGTTGAGTGCACCCAGACCGTTCGCTCCGGCACCGGCCAGCGCGATGGGTTTCAACCCAAGATTCTGTCCGGCGACATCGAGCGTGGCCCCGTTCTCAACCGTTACCCCCGCACTGGTTGCTCCGAAAGCAGTCGTGCTTCCCGCAGTCAACTTGCCCGCTTTGACAGTCGTCGCACCGGAGTAGGTGTTCGCAGTGCTAACAGTCACGTTGTTCGTGCCATCCTTCACCAGCGTCATGTTGCCGGCCAGACTGCCAGCGCCGGAGAACGTGTAGCTCAAAGTCCGGTTGCTCACCACCATGGTGCTCGGGGTGAGGCTGGTGGTCAGACTCACGGTGGCATTGCTCGCCGAGTCGTTGAACAAAACATTCGCGCCTTGGGCATAGGCCACCGGCGATCCGGAAACGGTCCAGTTCGTGGTCGTCGTATCCCAGTTGCCGTTGGTCGCGCCCGTCCAGATGGCCTGAGCGATGGCGCTCACGACCAAATCAATCGTCTTGTTCGGGACGTTTGTGACTAGGCTGCCCACTGTGCCTTGCGGGACTGCGCCAAGCGTCAGGCCGCCGGAGCCGCTGATGTTACCATAACCAAACAACGGAATCGTCCCGACACCAAGTGCGCCGGTTACATTCACCTTCACCGAGCCGCCCAGGACGAGGTTGGTGATGATCGCCGCCGAGGCATTGATGACCGTCAACTGCGCTTCCAACGCGGAGTTCGCACCGCTACCAATTGTCACACTCGACACATTCACCGTGGCGGGCGGGGCCGACTGCAGGAAGGCGAGAGTCGAATCTGCGTTGACAGTAATGCCCCCGGACACGGCGTGGGCCGGGCTCAAAACCAGTTTGCCCGCGCTGACCACAGTTGCCCCCGAGTAGGTGTTTGCTCCCGTCAAAGTCAACGTGCCCGCTCCGGTTTTGGTCAGACCGCCGGTGCCGGAAGCAACCAAGGCTTGCGGCACGGTGACGGAGAAGTTGGTCGTGTCAATCGTCAGACCGCCATTTTCCATGAACGCGTTGGTCAGGCCCTGGATGAATGCAGCGTCGTTGGCGATGGCCCGGAGCGTGCCGCCCGAGAAATGCGCTTCGGAAATCGCAGGCGCATTGCCGAAAACGGAACGAGTTATCAGGAGTCCGCCCGACCGTAGATTCAAAATAGCGGTGGCTCCGGATTGGCCGAGGATCACCGAGTTATTGGCAGTTACCGCCGCTGAAATCGGGGCCACGTTCAACGTGCCGGAAACGTCCAGCACATTGTTGGCCGAATTATCGCCGGCAGTCAGGCCGACTCGCAGATTGCCGGTGTTACCAGAAACGGCCACGTTCAACACGCCGCCATTGGTGACGACGAGGCGAACCGTGGAAGCCGCCACGGTATTTTGCAGCCGCCAGCCGTCCAGATTGCTAAACTGGGCTCCATCCACAATCACGTCGCCGGATTGTTGTGCGACGAGCGCACTGTTGGTGGTGCTGTTCTTGATGACCAGATTGCCGGGACCGGTTTTGGTGGTGAACGCGCCGTTGCTGATCGGGCCGGTCAAATCCACTTCACTGTCCGCCTGCAAGGTGCGCGTCGTGCCTCCGCCGAAACCCAGCCCGCCCGCGAGGTTCAAGACGCCGCTATTGACCGAGTTGCCGAGAATCACGCCGATATTTGCGTTCAGCACGACCGTGTTCGACAAGGTGCGGCTGGCAGAACCATCGCTGGCGAGTGTGCCGAGATTCATCGTGGCTGGACCAGTGCCGAGCGCCTGATTCGCACCGAGATAAATCGTGCCTGCGTTCAAAATTGTTCCGCCGGTGAAATCATTGCTCGTGCCGAACGTAACCGGTTGGAAACCATTTTTAGTGATGCTGCCAATACCGGTGATTTTGCCTGCACCTGTAAAACTATAGCTCACACCGTTATCATTCAGCGTCAGGGAAACCGGCGAAACTGCCAGGGCCAGATTAACGGCGGGGTTGGCCCCCGTATCGTCAAAAGTCACCAGATCACCGAAGCCGCCCGGCTGCGAGTAGGTCGCCGCGATACTGTTAATGGTATCAAACCAGTTGGCGGTGGTGGTGTTCCAGTTGGCATCCGTCGCGCCAGTCCAAGTGAGCACCTTGCCAGCACTGGTGATGTTCAACTGGATGCTTGTGCCGGACGTCACCAACGACGCCGAGACGCCGGGCGGAAGCGTGCCAAGATGAACATTTGCCAGCCCGCTGGCGCTGGCGAACGTCATCAAAGGAATCGTTCCGCTTGTCAAACCGGTGCCAGTGATGTTGATGACCACATAACCATTGGCGGTAAGGCTTCCCGTGGCGGCGATGGTCGCCGAACCAGGATTGCCGCTGGGGAAATTAAGTTGAACCGTGTTGGTCGTCGCCGAACCCAACGTCAACGAAGACACCGGCAACGAACCGCCTGCGTTGGTGACGCTCAATGTTGCGCCATCCGCGACCGTCACACTACCGCCGCCCGACAGCGAACTTGTCGTGAGCGTCAGTGTGCCGTTGCTCACAATCGTCGCTCCGGTGTAAGAACTGGCTCCTGTGAATATCAAAGCCCCCGAGCCAAGCTTGGTCAAACCACCGCTGGGCGAACCAGCCCCAAGGCTCTGTGCAATCGTGATGTTGAGATTCGTGGTATCAATGATCGCGCCGCCATTCTGGACATTCACAGCCTGCAACCCTTGCAGGAACGTGGTCGAACTGACAGTCGGCTTGAGTATGCCGCCGTTGAAATTGAAGACCGCCGTGGTGGCCCCTGCATTGCCTTGACGAACCTGTCCGATCCATAGCGTGCCGCCGTTAAGATTGTAGGTGCCGATAGCTCCGGCTGAATTGCCAATCGTCAGAGTATTGTTCGCGCCCGCGCTGCCCCAGACCAGACCACCATCCTGATTGAACGTGGCCGTGATGCCGCTGACGAGGTCGCCCACCTGAATACTGGTGTTCGCTCCATACAATTCCAACGTGCCTGATGACACCGTTACATTGACGATGCCGCCGGATGCGCCCGCAGGCCCGGCCGCCGTTCCGTTGTGTCCCATGCGGAAATTGCCGCCGCCGCCAATCCGGACCGTGCCGTTGTTGACGATCTGTAGTGCGGTCGTCAACCCGGCCAGCGGTTTGAAACGAAAGCCGTCATTGCTGGCATCCACCAAGCCTCCGTCAACCACCACGGTGCCGAAATTGAAATCCATACCACGCGTACTGCGGGCCGCATTCATGATACGCAGCGTGCCGCCGTTGGTCAGCAACACCCAACCCGCCGAAGTTCCACTCGCAGAAGTGTTGGTCACCACGCCGGTCAAACGCACTTCGGAGCCGGAAGCGATGTTCCACATCCGGGGCGCCGGAGTGATGGTGAGGTTGTTGGCGATGATGCTCGTGCCCGCAAGGTTGGTCAGGATGGCACCCGGAGCGGTCGGATTGAGTGTCAGTGCGTTCCCGTTGAGTGTGAAGCCACCGTTCTCAAAACGCAACCAACCCACAGTGAGATTGCTGATGTCGTTGGTGTTATTCTGCTGCGTCACTCCGCTGAAGATCAGATTGTCCACATTGACGGGTGCCGTGCCACCCCAATTCGCACCGGTGTTCCAGTTGTTGTCACCGCCTCCGCCACTCCAGGTTTTGTCGGCGGCAAAAACGCCGGAGGTTAAAAAGCAAAAATGCATTACCGCAGTCAGCAGCAACGTGAGTCTGTTCAAGCAGGAAGTTTTCATGGAAATGTGGTTTTGGTTGGGTGCTAATTTTCGTGGGTTGCTTACGGCTTTTGCCTCCAAATCAAACGACGCCGCGAGCCAGCGGCAGCGCGCAAACTTGGTGTGAAAAGCATGATTAAACCTTAGCAGGGTTGACTCGTGGGGAAATCGTCCAAAGGGATGACATGGTTTCTACGCCTTGAATCCCGGGGGGCAATGGGCAACTCTCTAAACGTCACGACCATGTTCAACCGCCGATTCACGCCGGGTTTGCTGCTGTGCTGCTTGCTTGAAGTTGCCGCCACCGCAGGGACTCCGTTTCCCAGTTCCGGGGCGCGGGATTATCTGGTGCATGTCTGGCAGACGGACAAAGGTCTGCCGCAAAACTGGGTCTCTAGCATTGCCCAAACGCCCGATGGTTATTTGTGGATCGGGATGCGTTACGGCGGACTGGCCCGATTCGACGGCGTGCGGTTCGTTCCCTTCAATCAGCAAAACACCGACGCGCTGAAAGACATTCAGGTTGAACATCTGGATGTGGACGAAACCGGAAGATTGTGGGTCATCATGGGCAATGAATCCGTCACCTCCCTCAACAGTGGACAATTTGAACTCTTCCGATGGCCCCGCGCGGAGCCACGCCTGCGGGTGAATCGCGCCCTCAGCGTCCGAACGAACCAGGTGTTATTTGCCGGCGACTTTCCCTATCTCGCGCAGCTTAATCTCTCCGCCAGAACAAATGGCTGGAAGCCGATTGATCCGCGTCCAGCGATTGAGCCGGACGTTAGGACCTATGCGATGGACGGCAATGACACGGTTTGGTTCATCGCTCAAAATCGGAGACTGGCACGCTACTCCAATAGTCGCTTTGAATTTGTTCCCATCACCTCCGGCCTGCCCGAGCCAACAGCCGTCGCGCTCGCCTTGGACTCCGCCCAGCAACTCTGGGTCGCCACCCCACGCCATCTAGTTACGTGGGATGGCACTAATTTTGTCGAACGCACGCCGACAAATGGAGTCGCTCCGGACGGCATTCTGCAAATTGCTTTCAGCGGCGATGGCGGACTTTGGGTTCTCGAAAAAAGCCGACTGCGTAAATTTCTCAACAACCAGTGGGTGGCCGAAGTCCGTTCCGGGGAATTTCAGCGCGGTATTGCGGCGGGGAATTTCAGTCTGCACGGCGACGCCCACGGAAATGTGTGGCTGGTTTCGTACGGTCGCGGCTTGTGGCACATCAAATCCGATGGACTGGTGCGGCGATTGACCGAACGATCCGGGCTGCCCAGTGTTTTCATTACCTGCTGGTTTCAAGATGTCGAAGGCGATGTGTGGATCGGCACGCATGATGGCGGCATCGCCCGGATTCGCGAGCGGCTCATTCATTCGTTTGGGCAGGCGGACGGCCTGCCAGGCCGGATGATCAACTCCATTTGCGTCAGCACGAATTCGACGGATGAAGAACTCTGGGTTGGCACCATGTCCGGTCAACTCGCCCGCTGGCAAAATGGAAAATTTGTGAACATCCCCGTGCCGTCGCTTGAAAATAATCCCAACGAGAGCATCACAGTTTTTCCAGATCATGATGGTGGGCTGTGGATTGGAACGCACAATAACGGACTCAATCAACTCCGCGATGGCACATTCACCCGTCCGCCGACGCCGTGGGGCACCGTCCGAGTGCTGTTTGGCGACAGCCAGGGACGATTGTGGGTCGGCGGGCTGGTGAATTTGTTTTGCCTCACCAACGGCGGATACAAAACCTACAGTTCCGCCGATGGTTTCGTTGATTCCCACGCCGTCGGGGCCATCGCCGAAGACTCCCAAGGAACAATTTGGATCGGGACCGGGCCGGGCGAACTCTGGAAATTTGAAGCCGGAAAATTCACCCGCTTTACGCCGCCAAAAGAATGGCCAGCGGTGCGCTTCTCAGCCGTGGTCCCGGACACGAATGGGGTGGTTTGGATTGGTACGCTTGGCGGCGGGCTATTGCGTTTCAGCGACGGCAAGTTTGCGCGCTGCCTGAAAGCAGACGGTTTGCCGGACAACAATGTCTCGCAGTTGCTCGACAGCCATGATGGTTATCTATGGGGGGGAACATACGCCGGAATTTTTCGCGCCAGCAAGTCGGACTTGGAGGCCGTAGCCGCTGGAATCGAAACTCATCTCCACAGCCGGACGTATGGGTTGTTCGACGGGTTGCCTGCCTTGGAATGTTCCAGCGGTTTCCAACCTTCCTGTTGGCGTTCCAGCGACGGTCGCCTCTGGTTCTCCACCGCCAACGGCGTGGCCACAGTTGACCCGTCCAAAACCGTTCTCAATCCCATCGCACCAACGGTTATTATCGAGGAAATGCTGGTGGACAGCCGACTCATCAATGTCCCGCCGCGAATCGGCGCTCCTTTGCAAGCGGCGGAGTCGGCGACTCCCGTAATAATTCCGCCGGGCCGGCACTACGTGCAATTCCGTTACACCGGCCTGAACTTTTCCGCGCCGGACGGCGTTCGCTTCCGCGTCAAACTCGAAGGTGGTGAAGAGCAATGGCAAAGCACCGAAGACCAGCGCACCATCGGTTATGGGCCGTTGATGCCCGGCGAATATCGCTTCCGCGTCGCCGCTTGCAATAACGACGGCCTTTGGAACGAGGCTGGCGATACCCTGGCGTTTATCGTGCTGCCTTACTTCTGGGAAACGTGGTGGTTCCGAGCGTCCTTGGTTCTGTTGACTCTTATCATCTTGGGAGTCGTTGTCGCACGGGTCCAACGTCAAAGATACCGTCGCCGCCTGGAGCGCGTGGAACGCCAGCGCGAAATGGAACAGGAACGCTCCCGCATCGCCCGCGACCTCCACGATGATCTCGGCACCAGCCTCACGCAAATCAGCCTGTTGAGCGCGCTCGCCAACCGGGAAAACACTCCGGCTGGTGAGGCTAAGGAATTGATTCACGAAGTCCGGGGCCGCGCTCGGGAAATGGTCGTCGCGCTCGATGAAATCGTCTGGGCCGTGAATCCCAAAAATGACACCCTCGCCGGCCTCGTCAGCTATCTCGGCCACTTTGCCGAGGAATTTTTCCGTGCGACCGACATCCGCCTGCGCCTCGATCTGCCCACACAACTGCCCGCCGTTCTGCTCACCGCCGAGACGCGGCATCATCTGTTCCTTGCCTTCAAGGAAGCCCTCAACAATGCCACGCGCCATTCCGGTGCCACCCAGATTAAACTGCGGGTGAAAATTATCTCAAACGAATTGGTGATTTACGTCGAAGACAATGGCCACGGCTTTGAATGTCAAACCGGCGTCGCGACGGGCAATGGTCTCGCCAACATGAAACGCCGGCTCGAACAAGTCGGCGGACGCGCGGAATTGAAAAGCACCGTCGGCAGCGGAACGGTCGTGGTGTTTAACGCACCTTTGGCAAACATCTAAACCGGAGCGCGCAATCGAACTCGCACTGAAGTCGTGACTCTGGCAGCAACCAAACTGATTCCCAAAAGCATTTCCGCGAACCAGAACTGGATTTGCTTCAACAGCGGATCAGTTGACCGGTTCCGCCAGCACCCGGAGGAACAGCTTGCTTTGGCCCGCGATGGTTGCTGCCGGAAGTTTCAGGGTGACAATTTCGTAATTTGGCTTGTCCTCGTTTGCCGTCGCGCTGACATGAACAGGCGTCGTTTCCGTCCAAGTAGAAAGGTTGGTGGATACGAAGTAACGGTAGTTCAAACTGTAAACAAGCGCGGCGACGAGGCGTTGGTGTTCAAATTGAAAATCTTGGGATGCGTTCATCAACACTCCCTTGAGCTTCGCAATGGAAGGATCAGCCGACGTCGGATCACCACCGAATGCCCATTCACCATAATTGGTCACACCATCGCCATCGGGATCAGCCCCGGGCGCGGCGTTCGTTTCGGATAGGCCGTATTGCATGGCGTAATTGATGACCAGGCCGGAGGCCAGTGGCAGCTTGCGGATTGCGAGGTTGTCCATCTGGTTGTAATTCGAGGCGCGGGCGCTCAGGCCGATGTAATTGTTGTCATTGGCATCCCATTGAAACGTGCGGCTGATCGAGTTGGGGTTCGCGGTGTTGATGTCAACAGGCTGGCCATTGAAGAACACTGTCACCGTCACTGTGTCGCTGGTCGTGAATCCATTGCAGACAAAACGCGCCGTGACGGTACCGGAAGTCTGGCCCACCGATACGGTGTCCAGCAACGTGCCGTTGTTCCAGACCTTGATGTTGCCGCTGATGTCCAATTCCACGAAGAAATCCGCCATGCCGAGATTCGCGTTACCTTGACTCCCTCGGAACAATATCCCAGTAGTGCTTCCAATATCTCCGCCAGCGGCAGCTTCCGCCTGCGACAACCCCACGCCAAATCCGACGTAACGATTGGCCGCATCGGAAGTGTTGCTGTTGATTTCCTGCACGTTGAGTTCCACGCTGAAGCCGCCTGCGCTCACGATGTCCGCGCCGATGAAGTTATGAATGATTCCGCTTTCGATCATGCCACCGCTGGCCTTGTAAAGAGTGTTGTTGTTGATCTGAAGATTTGCCGCCGAGCCACTGCCTTCAAACCCTTCAGAATGCGACGCGCCCGCGCCGAGGGGCGGGACGCGCGAACCCCACATGCCGGTCGCACTTGCGTCAATGTCGTTGTTGTTCGCACGATTGAAGGTATCCACGAACAGATCGGCGGCATCGGGTGCGGGAGTGGTGGGCGTAATCAACGCGCCAAGATTGATGAACCGGCCAGACGGCACGCCGACGCGCGCGGCCCACGCGTTCCAATTGGTCGCCATCTGCGCCAGCAACAACGGCTGGAGGGTCGCGCGGTTGGTCATCTCCACCGGATCAACGCTGAGATCGTAAAGCTCAAGTTCATTCGCCGGGGAACTACCGTCATACGTGGTGAAGTTTTTCGAGACGAGCTTCAAGTGGCCATCAAACCAGGCGCGATTGCTTTCATGCTCAAAGCCGAGCGTGCGTGCGGCGATATTTGTGATCGTGAATTGGGATTTCAAACTCACCCCCTCCAGCGGCAGGACGACGTGGCTGTTGTACTGTGTCGGATAACTTACACCGGTGGCGTCCACGATGGTGGCCATGATGTCCACGAGATGCCCGCGTTGCTCGGACCACTGGTTGGTGCGCGTCAACCCTTGCGGCCAATGCACAATCAACGGCGAGCGGATGCCGCCCTCGTGGTTGTAATGCTTGGAGATGCGGAACGGCGTGTTGTTCACGTTGGCCCAACCGCCCCCGATGTGGATGTTTGGCTCTCCGCTCAATCCCATGTTGTCGAGCGCGGTACCGGTCAGCGGCGCGGCATTGACAACGCCGCCGGTTTGCCCGAATCGTCCACCCTCGTGATTGCCGCCGTTATCAGACATGACAAGGATAACCGTGTTGTCCAACTGACCTTGTTGCCGCAGCAATTCGACGATGCGCCCGATGTTGTAATCCACCTTCCGAGTCATCGCCGCGTAGATGGCCATGCGTCTTGTCAGGTCGGCTTGACGGTCGGCGGCGAGAGTGTTCCAAGCCGGAATCTCCTCAATTGGTTCGGCTTGATGTGCTGCCGTGCCGCCGCGTGGAGACAACGGATGCCGCGCGTCAACCACTCCCTTGGCGAGCATGTTCGTATAACGCTGGTAACGCACCGAGTCCCAACCAGCGGCATAGGCTGTCACGTTGGTGTCCACCCACGCTTTCGGGGCTTGAATTGGAAAGTGCGGCGCACCAAACGCCATGTAGAGGAAGAATGGTTTTCCGTCACCCTGCGAGAGATGATGATTCACGTAATCCACCGAGTAATCGCCAATCGCATCCGTCTGATAAAACGTGCCGGGCGCGTAGGTGCGGTTGGCGATCTCCCCATTCTGGGAGATCAGCGTATACGCGTTCGTGTTCCAGCAATCCGCGCTGTGAGCAGTCGCGCTGGCAAACCGCCAGACGTGCTGAAAGCCGCGTGATTCGGAGGCCAACGCGCCGCCACCGAGATGCCACTTGCCCGCCATATAAGTGCGATAGCCGTTCGCGCCGAGCAGTTCCGCGATGGTGACGTTGTTGTCGTTCCGCAGATTCGGCAAAGCCTGCGATGGATCACTCGCCACTTGATGCGAATAAAGTCCGGTCAAAAGCGAGCAACGCGTGGTGCTGCATCGCGCCGTGTTGTAGAAATTGCGGAAGCGTAAACCGCCCGCCGCAAGACTGTCCAAGTTCGGCGTTGGAATTTCGCCGCCGTAGCAGCCCAAGTCCGAAAATCCCAAGTCATCAGCAAGCACCACCACCACATTGGGCGGGGTGCGGGTGAACGTGACGAAGTAATCTTTCGTGATGGAGTTGTCGGGCGCAGTCACGCGAACGTCTATGACATTTGCGCCGACATTCAGAGCGACCACAGTTGGGTTGCCAGAGGAAACAAGATTCGTAACGCCATTGCAGATGATGCGGATGGTCGCGCCAGAATTGGCGCTCGTGGGCGTGAGCGTGACGGAAGTGTTGGTGTACGCCGCGCTTGCCGTATAGCTCAGGATGTTTGAACTGAAACTCGGCGACAGCGTGCCAATATTCAGGATCAGGCCAATCAAGTCAGCAGATGTTCCAACGATGGTTGTGGAGACGATCTCCACCGAACCGTCCAACGCAAGTTTGTTCGTCCACGCCATTCCTGCGCCAGGCGTCGCTGGCGAAAAGGTTATGGCGTTTCCGTTGGAGAGCGGCTTGCTGAAAAACTTGAAGCTGTCGCCCACAGCAAACACAGGACCGAGATTCGTGATCGTCACGATGCTCCCACCAGTATTTGTGAGCGCGCCACCAACCTGCACAAAGTCATTCGTCGCCGCCAGCGATTTGTCGACTTCCAACAAGATGTTTCCTGCCAGCGTGAGGTTGTTCTGCAAAGTCAATGTCCCGACGGATGTACCGGGTGCGAGCGTTCCACCCGATTGCACCGAGACTGATCCAACGATGACGCCAGTCCCGCCGAATGTTCCACCGACCACGTTGACCGCGCCGCCGCTGCTGAGTTGTCCGGTGACGAGTAACGCTCCGTTGCTGACCGTTGTGTTGCCCGTGTAAGTATTCGTTCCACTCAAGGTCAACGCACCGCTGCCGAGTTTGGTCAAACCGCCCGAACCGCTCGCGAGCAGATTCTGCGCGATGGTGACGTTGAAGTTGGTCGTGTCAATGATTGCGCCACCGTTCTGGACATTTGCGCTGAGCAGGGCCTGCATGAAGGTCGTCGAGTTGCCGGTCGGCTTGAGTGTGCCACCGTTGAAGTTGAACACGACATTGGTCGCGCTCGCATTGCCCTGTCGCACCTGGGCAATCCACAGCGTGCCGCCGTTCAGATTGTAAGCGCCGTCCGCGTTGGCCACGCCGCCAATCGTCAATGTGTTACCGCTGCCCGCGCTGCCCCACACCAAGCCGCTGTTATGATTAAAAATTCCCTTCGCGCCCGCGACGTTGTCGCCGACATAAAGCACCGTGTTTGCGCCGGTTAATTCCAACGTGCCTGAACTCAGGTCCACGCGACTGACGCCGCCCGCCGCTCCCGCCGCGCCAAAAGCTGTGCCGCTGTTTCCCATGCGAAAGTTGCCGCCGCCACCGACGCGCACCGTGCCGTTATTGGTGATTTGCAGCGTCGCGGTCAAACCGGACTGTGGCTTGAAGCGAAAGCCGTCGTTACTTGCGTCCACTAGTCCACTATCAACGATGACCGTGCCGCGAAACAAATCCATGCCCCGGGTACTGCGCGCGTCACCCATGATGCGCAACGTGCCATCGTTCGTCATCCCCACCCAGCCAGCACTGGTGCCGGTGGCGGCAGTGTTCGTGATGGTTCCCAAAAGTCGCAACTCGGAATTCGCGGCGATGGACCAATACTTTGCGGCGGGTGTGATGATGAGGTCGTGGGCGATGATGTTTGTTCCAGCGAGGTTGGTGAAGATACCGGAGGTGCTCGGATTCAATGTGAGCAAACTGCCATAGAGCGTAAAACCATCATTGGCAAAGCGCACCCAGCCAACGGTGAGATTGGCGATGTCATTGGTGTTGTTAGGCCGCGTTGCGCCGGCAAAGACAAGGTTGTCGGCATTGACCGGTGCCGCACCGCCCCAATTTGCGCCGCTACTCCAGTTGTTGTCACCGCCAGCACCGCTCCAGGTTTTGTCGGCTCCCTGGCTTTGGGTCAGGAGAAAACCAAAAAGAATAACACTCAGGAATGCGGCGGAGGCGCTTTTTCGTACAATCATATTGAATTGGTGGCAGGCGGTTTTGAACTTCGTAACGTCAACCGGATTTCAAGTCACCAATAGCCCTGGATGGTTGTCTGCAAAAAATCGCTCTGCTGGGTATTCGCCGTGTTGCTGAAGGGACTCACGGTATGCGGCAGCGCGGCACTTGCTTTCTTCCACTGCACAGAACCGTCGAGCGCCGCCACATTGTTTCCATCCATGCCAAGCTCCATCGGAGTAATCAGCGAGCCGGTGCTGGTCACTCTTAGTCCGCTTTTTGCGTGAGGCGTCCGAGTATAAGGGCTGCCCAGTCCACTGCCCCTTTCGCTGACATCTGCCAGTAGTGCCATGTAGGGAGTCATCTTATCCGTCGTCTTTCTTGGGGAATCCCAAGGGGCGGGTTGCGTTCCGTAACTCAGATTACGCGGACGCGCATCGGTCGTGGTGTTCAATCCCCACAAGGCGTAATAGCCAAGCCGACCACGATTTCCCGCCACATCCACATGAACCATTCCGGGATTTCCGGCATACGCCGGGTCAATGAAGGTCCCGTAATTTGGACACTGTAGTGAATTGGTTCCCATTTTCATCGTGGTGATGAAATACTGAAAGGTGGGCAAAGGCACCCAGACCAGATGCGATGCGGCTTGGGGAAATTTGTCCCCATTATCATCTGCGTACATGACTGCACCCAAGGCGATCTGACGTATGTTGGATTTACAGACGGCCCGCTTCGATGTCTCTTTGGCCTTGGCCAGCGCCGGCAACAGCATGGCTGCAAGAATTGCGATGATGGCAATGACGACCAACAATTCGATGAGGGTGAAGGCGTTCCGTTTCGCTGATTGGATGTGTTTTTCGTTCGTGGACATGGGTTTCATGGGCTTTTTTACACCCTAGGCTGCCCACAACTTTCCGTCCATCGTCCGAAGCGATGATGCAACGTGACAATCTTGACTCATCAATTCATTTCTCATCAAATGGCGAGCCAACACCCGTCCAATTTTATGAACATATTCCGTTGCGCGGTTTGGGGAATTGCTTTTGCCTTCACTATGATTGCTTGCGGCGAGAGTAATCCGCCACCAGTGCGGGTTGCCGTTGTAGGACTCAGCCACGATCACGCGTATGGGTTCTTCCCGCGCCTGCGCGGACAACCGGCGGTGGAACTGGTCGGAATCGTCGAAACGAACCGCTTGTTGATCGAGATTTACTCACGACGGTGCAATCTCAGTTCCAATTTGTTTTATTCCAACCTCGACGATTTGTTTTCGCACACCAAGGTGCAGGCGGTGGCTGTTTTCAGCAGCACGTTCGAGCATCGTGCCATTGTGGAGCGTTGTGCGGCAGCGCGGGTGGATGTGATGATGGAAAAACCACTTGCGATAAATATGGATCATGCGCGGGCCATCGAAGCAGCGGTGAAGCGTGGAAACATCCAGGTCTTCGTCAATTACGAGACGACATGGTATCCCGGAAACCGCGCCGCTTATGAAATGGTTCACGACCGGAAAGAAGTGGGCGAACTGCGCCGAATCGTGGTGCATGACGGCCATCGCGGGCCAAAGGAAATTGGCTGCTCGCAATTTTTCCTGGATTGGCTGACCGACCCAGTGCTCAACGGCGGCGGCGCGTTGAATGATTTTGGTTGTTACGGCGCGGTTCTCGCAACCTGGCTGATGGATGGCGAACGACCGCTGTCCGTTCAGGCTGTGACGCAACACATCAAACCGGACGTTTATCTCAAGGTGGAGGATGAGGCGACGATTGTGATCACGTATCCGAAAGCGCAGGCCATTTTGCAGGCGTCGTGGAACTGGCCGTTTGACCGGAAGGACATGGAGATTTACGGTCGCACCGGTTATGTACTCGTGCCGCAGGCGAACTTGCTCCGAACCCGATTGGCGAACCAAAACAAAGAAACCGAAATCACACCGTCCGCACTCACCGGGCCGGATGCTGATCCCATCTCTTATCTTGTTGCTGTGGCGCGTAAAGAAATCGTTCCTTCAGGACCATCATCGCTCGCGGTCAATATCACGGTTGTGGAAATCCTGGATGCCGCGCACGAATCCGCGCGGACAGGGAAGCGGGTTGATTTTAAGATGGACTAAAAGTTGGCTCAATTGTCTGGTCGTCCAGCAGGCAAATACCACTCTTGCATTTCTAAAACAATTGACGCCGGCGCAACTCTGGCAGAAACAGGGAAAGGCTATGCTATTTCCATCCGGCGGCTGCAATGAAGGGCCTTAATTCCTTCATCAGCTTCGCGAAACCGTCCAGCGTCAACTGTTGCGCGCCATCGCTCCACGCCTCGGCAGGATTCGGATGAACCTCGATCAACAAGGCATCCGCTCCCATGGCCACAGCGCCTTTGCACATCGTGGCGACCAGATCTGCCCGGCCTGCGCCCTGACTCGGATCAATCACGATGGGGCAATGCGACTCGTGCTTGATGATCGGGATGGTCGAAAGATCAAGCGTGTTGCGGGTGTAAGTCTCGAATGTACGGATGCCGCGCTCGCAGAACATGAGGTTCGGGTTTTCGTTTGCGAGCACGTATTCGCCTGCCAACAACCATTCTTCGATCTTCATGGCAAGCCCGCGCTTGAGCAGCACGGGCTTGCCGGTCTTCGCAGCCGCAATGAGCAACTGGAAATTCTGGGCGTTGCGCGCCCCGATCTGCAGGATGTCCGCATACCCGGCGACCATCTCGGCGTGATTTTCCGACAACAGTTCGGTGATTACGGCGAGGCCAGTCTCCTTGCGGGCTTTGGCGAGCAGCTTCAATCCTTTCTCGCCCAGGCCTTGGAATTCGTACGGCGATGTGCGCGGCTTGAATGCTCCGCCGCGCAGGATGGTCGCGCCCGCCTTCTTCACGGCCTCAGCCGTTTTTAGTAATTGTGTTTCGCTTTCTACGGAGCACGGCCCGGCCATGACTTGGAACTTCTGGCCGCCGATGATTTGTTTGCCGGCCCGGATAGTGGAATTGGCCGGATGCGCCTCGCGGCTGACGAGTTTATAGCGCTTCTGAATCGGCATCACGCTCTCGACCGCCTTGGGGAACTGCGCGCTGAGGACGTTCAGATTGGCGTGAGAGAGTTCATCACCGATCGCACCGATGACTGTGCGGGCGACGCCGCGCATGACGTGGGGCGTGTAGCCGAGTTTGCGGATTTCCTGCAAGACGGCGCTTTCGTCCTTCTTGGAGATGCCGGGTTTGAGAACAATGATCATTTTTTACTTTCGAGGTTGGTCGGAGGACGCCACAAAAAACCGCAGGTGGCGTGGCGACCTGCGGCGATTTGTTGGGTTCGAGATTCTATCGCAGCAAGCCCAGGCTGAGCCAAAGATAAAAGTCAAACGAACCCTGAAAGGTCGCTTTCTCTTCTGGCTTGCTGCAATTCCAATTCACGGAGCAACCCTACCAACTTGTTTTCGTCCGTCAAGATTGAGAATTTATGTGTCGCAACCAAACTTACTTTGTTGAGTTATTGGAGCCGGTCTTGATAACCAACCGCTTTCCTTTCACCAATTCCTTATGAGAAATAAAATAGCCTTCAACCTTGCTATCGTCGTATGTAATTTCCGCGATCTTCGGCCCGGAATTTTCTTTGACGATGGTGAGCGTCTCGCGTCCCAACTTCATCTTCACTTCGTCGAAGATCGGCACGGAAACGATGAAATCCGGATCGGCGGGGGAATAAGGGTAGAGACCGATGGCGGCGAAAACATACCAGGACGACAATTCGCCGGCGTCATCCATACCGCACAACGTGTTCCCACCTTCCATGCCGTAGAACCGCTCCATGATTTGATTGAGAATCGCCTGGGATTTTTCCTGCTTGCCAACCCAGTAATAAAGATAAGGAAAACTGTGATCCGGCTGGTTGCCGTGACAGTATTGGCCGATGAAGCTGTTGATGTTCATTGCAATATGGTTCGGATTCCACGGGATCGAAAACAGCCGATCCAGTTGCTGCTCGAACGCCGCTTTGCTTGGGAAAAGCTTGATCAACCCCTCCGTGTCATGCGGCGCAAAAAAAGAGGACTGCCACGCGTTCGCCTCGCGATACATGTATTCGTAATACGGGAACTGCGGATCGAATGGCTCGACCCATTTGCCATTCTCTAACCGTCCCCGCATCAATCCGGTGGAGGCATCAAACTGATTCGTGTAATTGTACGACCGCTTCATCATCAGCGCGTAATTTTTCTCATCCTTCAACTCCTTCGCCAGCAGCGCCACCGCATAGTCGTCGTAGGCGTATTCCAGCGTTTTGGTGACGCCGGCTTTGGCAACTGTTTCCACCCCCGGATTTTTGATGTCGGGCGTCGAGACGTAGCCCTTGGCAATGTATTCGGCGATGTGCGGACGACCGCCGCGCCGGCGTTCCAGCGTCGCATTGTTCAACAGCAGTTTGTATGCGGCTTTCACATCGTAGTTGCGCCAGCCGCGCAAATACGATCCGACGATGAACGGGGCCGCATGATCACCGTGAAAAAACGTCGGCATGAAACCGGTGATCTCACCGCGATCAATCATGGACTGGATGACATCCTCCGTGACTTTCGGGGCAAGCATTCCGAGCAACACCAGCTTATTCCGATAGTCATCCCACAGCGATGGGATGGTGTAATACTTGAAATTCTTGCGGACGACTTTGCCGTCTTCATCGGAAAATTCTCCATTCACGTCACTGCGCAACGCTGGCCAGAGAAAGGAGCGGTAGAGACTGGAATAGAACAATCCCTTTTGCCGCTCCGTGCCACCAGTCACTTGGATATTAGACAGTAAAGCCTCCCAGGTCGTGGTAGCGTCGTTTCGCACCTGCGCAAAACTTTTCCCCGCCAGTTCCGTCTCCAAATTCAGCTTCGCGTTCTCCATACTGACAAAGGACAGCCCGATCTTGATCTCCAACGGCAGGTCGGCGGCTTCAAAGTTGACGACTGAAATGTCGTGGTTCGTGCTGCGAAGGCTTTCGGTGTTTTTGATCTTGTGATTGGCAACGGCGTAGAAGAAAACTTTTTCCTTCGCATCCTGAAAGCCCTTGAACGCATGGTCACCCGCGACTTCAAACTTCCAGGTCTTCACCCTTTCGTTGGAGACAGCGAGATTGACCACCAGCTTCTTTGCCGCGCCTGGCGGGTAGGTGTATTTGTGATACCCGCAACGGAGCGTTGTCGTAAGTTCGGCATTGATCCCATAGCGACTGAGAAGAACTTGATAGTAACCCGGCGACGCGGATTCGTTTTTGTGGTCGAAGGCGGAGCCGAGATTGTTTGGGTCAACTTCGCCCGTTGCCGGCAGGATCGGGATGTGGCAGAGATTCCAATGGCCTTTGTTGGAATGCGCAAAAGCGTGAATGACGTTGTCCTCGTATTCGTAACCAGCCCCGCTGTGAAATTTGGTGATGGGGCTGAGTTGCACCATGGCGTTGGGCAAAGACGCGCCGGGGAATGTCAGTCCCGCCCATACCCGCCACGGCGGCACAAACCCAATATCTGCAACATTGGTTAACGGCGCGGTGCCGAGAAAAGGATTCACGTATGCCGTCAGCGGCTTTTCCGCCTTAACGGAAACTGTCGCAGTCAACAACAGGATAAGGAGGATGGTGTTTCGTTTCATATTCATCAGAGATACATTGCCAAGTAGCCAATTCCAAAATTCCCAAAATTCAAAAATCCTTTTGCGGGCATGACAAAACCTGTGCCCCCGATCCGGGCTGTGAGGGAAAAATAAACGGAACATGACCGGTTTGACGTTCATAGGCTTCGGTGATTCGTTTTGCAACCGCCAACATGACATCGGCTTTTATCAAAGCGATGGCGCATCCACCAAACCCGCCGCCAGTCATGCGACAACCGAACACTCCATTTTTGACTCCCAGATGCTCGGCCGCATTTACCACTACGTCCAACTCACGACAGCTTACTTCGTAGTCCGCTTTGAGCGATTTATGGCTGGCATACATCAAACGCCCAACACGCTCCCAATCGCCTTCGCGCAAGGCGCGAACGGCTTCCAGCACGCGATTGTTTTCAGCAACAACGTGCCGGACACGCCGATAAAGCAAAGGCTCAAGCCCTGGTTGCGCCTCCCGAAGTTTCGTCACGGTCATATCTCGCAAAGAAGTCACGCCCAGCGCACGAACCGCCTTCCGACATTGTTCGCGGCGACTGGCATATTCCCCATCGGCATGTTTGTGCCGTACATTGGTGTTAATGATGAGCAATGCCAAATCCTTGTTGGACAGCGGGACGAATTCCGTCGCCCGAGACCGACAGTCCAGTAATAGCAGATTGCCTTCGCGTCCAAATATGGAAACGAATGGATCCATGATGCCACACGGCACACCAGCAAAGTCGTGCTCGGCTTTTTGACACAACAACGCTTTCTCCACAGGATCAAGTTTCCGCCCCGAGATGACCTCGATCAGTGTTGCGGCAGCAACCTCCAAGGCGGCACTACTGGATAATCCCCCACCCAACGGCACTTCAGATTCAATCACGGCGTTGAATCCAGACACCTGAATTTTGCGTTCTTGAAATCCAGCGATGACCCCACGAACGTAATTGGCCCAAGCCGGTTCGCCGCGTTGAATTTTCCCCCGCAAAGAGATGGTGGCGGTTTCCCCAGTGGTGATGCTGTGAAGCCGCACTTCGTGGTCATCGCCGTCTCCGGCGACCAGCACGGTGCGTTGTTGCAAGGCCAGCGGGAGGACAAAACCGTCATTGTAGTCCGTGTGCTCGCCGATCAAATTAACCCGCCCCGGCGCGGCAACAGCCCAGCACGGAGACTCGGAATATATTTTCCGGTAAAGGTCAACGGCTCGCTTCGCAACAACACCGTATGCCGCAGTGGCTGCGACATTGGAATTTGGCTTCTTATCTTCCGTGAGTTGGGCGGCTCGCATCCTCGGTTAATGGGTGAAAAATGTCAGCTAGTGAATCGCATTTTTAATCGTTACGCCTGATGCATTTTGACAATGCGGTTGAACATAGATCACTGATGGTTCGCATTCCTATCGTCCAAAGCGATGAATCGTGCGCTCTTGGCGCATAAACGAAGGTCAGTTAACTTCTCATTGTGCCTGCCGCAAAAAAACGTATCGCCACGAAGTCGAATTTTCGCCGCCCAGCAGCCGATCCCCGTCGGTGGTTGCTCGACCCCAAAACGACATTCCTGAACCATGGTGCTTTTGGGGCCTGCCCACTGCATGTCTTGAAGTTTCAAAACGAATGGCGTCAACGCATGGAACGTCAACCGCTCCAGTTTCTCGTACGCGAACTGGAGGCCCATCTCGATTCGGCGCGGGCGACAATGGGGCAATTCGTCGGTGCAAACCCTGATGACCTCGCATTAGTGCCCAACGCAACAACAGGTATCAATACCGTGTTGCGCTCGCTTGAATTTAAGTCAGGCGACGAACTGCTGGTGACCAATCATGAATACACGGCCAGCCGCAACGCACTGGACTTCGTGGCGGAACGGTCTGGCGCGCGAGTGGTTGTAGCCAAACTACCATTTCCTTTCCGCAGAACGGACGAGTTGGTTTCGCCGATCTTGAAATGTGTCACGCCGCGAACCCGGCTTGCGCTTCTGGATCATGTGACAAGCCAGACAGGAATTATTTTGCCCATTGAACAGTTGGTGAACGAATTGCAACGGCGCGGCGTGGATACGTTGGTGGATGGCGCACACGCACCGGGAATGATTCCGCTTAACCTCAGCCAGCTTGGGGCGACGTACTACACCGGCAATTGCCACAAGTGGCTGTGCGCTCCAAAAGGGGCGGCATTTCTCCAAGTGCGGCGCGATAAACAGAAGCTCATTCGTCCACTCACAATCAGCCACGGAGCCAGTTCGACGCGAAAAAATCGCTCACGCTTCCTGTTGGAATTTGGCTGGCAGGGAACGTGGGATGCATCAGCCGCCTTGAGCGTGCCGGAGGCGATCCGGTATATCGGCTCACAACTAGCGGGCGGCTGGAAGGAAATCATGGCTCGCAATCACGCGCTGGCGCTGGCGGCGCGAAACATTCTTTGTAACACCTTGCAGGTTGCCGAACCGTGTCCGAAAGAATATCTCGGGGCGCTCGCCGTGATACCGCTTCCGGACGCGCCAGCAAACGCGCTGCCACAGTTGCCCTTCAATGAATCCCCATTGCAGGATGCTTTGCGAACGAAACATGGGATCGAAGTTCCCATTATCTTCTGGCCAGAACCACCCCGGAGAGTGATCCGCCTTTCGGCGCAACTTTACAATTCACTGCCGCAATACGAACGACTCGCCAAAGCGCTCGCTGCGGAATTGGCGCAAGAGTGACAACGTCGCGCTGAACTTCGGGCAGCGGGAATATTTCCATCCGCCGCCGACTCCCATTGACTCGGCTGTGGTCTCATCGCGAAGGCGATTATTCAGCAGCCACCCCGCCGGAATGGCAAACGGACAAAGCGATGATATGCGCAAATTCAAAATCCATCGCTTTGTCCAATAGTCGCCCGCTTGAACTGCGTGCTAAACAATCCACGACAAACACAACCAATGAAAAACCCTTCTTCTGACTCACCATTGCTATGCGGCTGACCACATTCATATTGGCGGTAATCATCGGTGGCGTTTGCACGGGTATTATTTTGCTGCGCCAAAACCTCATGCCAGCAGGCGCAAACACTCCACCGCAGGCGCGGTTGGTTTCTGACGATCCCTCACCGGTGTCCAGCGTTACTTCACCCCAATTTAACTCATCTGAAATTGCGGGGACAGGCATCGCTCAAGACTCAATTTTGAAAACCAAGCTGAATGAGCTGTTGTCTGACCTTGGCCGTTTGTCCCACCCGTCCGACGAAGCGGTGCAGATGCAGCTTCAGCGTTTCGTAGAGGGAATTTCACTTGCTGAATTGCCGGAAGTGCTGCGGGCACTTTGCGGGGCGCAGAAAAAATACTTTACGGCAAGCGGAAAAGATTTGCAGATGCGCCTGCTTCAGCGCTGGGCCGAAAATGATCCGAAGTCTGCCGCGGCCTGGGCGACAGAGTCTCCAGACATGATCCGTCAGGAGGCAATCAGCAAGGCTGCGGGCGCTTGGGCAGAAAGCGATTTGTCCGATGCAGTGGCGTGGGCCACGCAGTTGCCCGATGGCGAGGACCGGCAAACCGCAGTGATGCAAGTTGCGAGTGAAGCGGTTTACCGTGATCCCATGCAGGCGCTCAAGTTAGCCAGCGCTTTGCCCGCTGACGCGGAACGTGACGACGTGATTGCTCAGGCCAGTTCAGCTTGGGCCGCCAAAGCCCCGGAAGATGCCGTTGCTTGGGTGAAGGAAATTCCCGATGCCGGTTTGCGTGATCAATCGCTCTCGTTCGTAGCCATCGCCTGGGCGGATACCAATCCGGCCTCCGCTGCCGAACTGGTCGCCACATCATTATCCTCCAGCAAACTTCAAAGCCGAGCGGTTATGGCCATCGTGCAACGCTGGGCGATTAAAGATTCAAAGGCGGTTGCGGAATGGGTTGATCTGTTTCCAGCCGGTGAACTGCGCGATACCTCAATAGATATTCTGAACGATACAGCCCAGCGCCTCAATTCTCCATTTGCCGGTCAGTAATCAACCAACCGACAACACCAACAAACCAAACAACAAAACCAAAAATGAAAACGCTCCGATTAACTAAAAAACATGTGTCCGTATTCTGGCCGGTCATGGTCTCTGTGGTTCTCCTGACGGCTTTGTCTGCCTCGGCCTTCACGGTAGCCAACAGATCAACAGCGATCAGTTCCTACAACAACGCCTTCTACGTCGCCAACGGTGGAAACGCGTATTACAAAAGAAACACGACGGGGGGGGGCCATCAGGGTTTTTGGACAACCGCCGAGACAATTGAGATGATGGCTGACGCCTACGATCAAACCGGGAATGCCACTTACCGGGATAAGATGGCCGCGTTATGCAACGGATTCATCGCCGACCATGGCACCGGCTGGTCGGGGAATCCCTGGAATGATGACATCTGCTGGGCCGGTCTCGCGTTTATGCGGACCTATTCTGCGACGGGCAACGCCTCGTTAGCAAACACCGCGAAGAGTAACTTCGACATGATGTATGCCCGGGCGTGGGATAACGCGCTGGGTGGGGGCCTATGGGAACACACAGACAAACGCAACAAGAACTCCGCTGTCTGCGGACCGGCCACCATCCTGGCTTACAAGCTTTATCAATACACGGGCAATTCCGCTTATCTGACCAAGGCGAATAACATCCACAACTGGCAGAGGATCAACTTGTATAATCAGGCGACTGGACAGGTCTATGGTTCAATGAACCCCAACGGCACGCTTAACACTTTTTCAGGCACCTACAATTTCGGCACTTTTATCGGTGCCTGCCATTATCTCGGCGAACCTGCCCGCGCAACGCA
>Ga0075163_10002900_pt1 | contig 23095 bp, 16 predicted proteins | sample JI1023141ADNA_FD_71478 | JGI IMG/M metagenome (GOLD analysis project Ga0075163, IMG submission 71478) | Wastewater effluent complex algal communities from Wisconsin, to seasonally profile nutrient transformation and Carbon sequestration -... | ecosystem: Engineered > WWTP > Effluent > Algae... | reverse complement strand
AAGCGCAGCTTCAACGTCGAAATCGTCAATTTCTTCAACAAGGAAAAGGCGCGGTTCGCCGAGCTTCTCGCCAAGCGGCCCAACGCCGTGGCAATTACCACGACCTACTATGTAGATTCAGCCCCCATCGTCGATCTGGTAAAGTTCATCCGCTCGGTGAATCCCGAGACCAAGATCATTGTCGGTGGCCCGTTCATCTACAACCTTTGCATTGTCAACGACCCCGGCACGCGCGATTACCTGCTGGAGCCAATCGGCGCCGACTTCTATATCGTCGACTCGCAGGGAATGAGTACCCTGGCGACGCTGATGACCTTCCTCCGGGCGCCCACAGAAAAGTCGCTCGCAGAAATCCCCAACATCGTCTATCCCAAAAAAGGAGGCGGCTTCACCCAGAACGCTCGGGTGGTCGAGGACAATCCTCTCGATGTAAACTATCTTGACTGGAACACGTTCAAAGAGGACTTCTTCAGCCTGCCCATCTATATGCGGACGGCCATAAGCTGCCCCTTTGCGTGCAGCTTCTGCAACTTCCCGGCAATGGCCGGGGACCACCGGGTGGCCGGTGTGGACATCGTCGAGCGCGAGCTTATCCAGCTCCATGCCGCCGGGGTCAAATACCTGGTGTTTATCGATGACACCTTCAACGTCCCCCTGCCGCGTTTCAAGAGCCTGCTGCGGATGATGATCCGCAACAAATTCGACTTCCGCTGGATCTCCTTTTTCCGCTGCTCCAATGCAGACAATGAAACCTTCGATCTCATGCGGGAGAGCGGCTGCATAGGCGTGTTCCTCGGCATTGAATCGGGAGACCCTGAGATCCTCCAAAACATGAACAAGTTTGCCAAGACGGATCGCTACGCCTACGGCATCGCTGAGCTGAAGAAGCGCGAGATCACCACCTATGCGTCGATCATCGTCGGTTTCCCCGGCGAGAGCCGTGACTCCGTCATGCGAACCACGCAGTTTCTCGAAGAAACGGCCCCTGACTTCTACAACCTCCAGCTCTACTATCACGATATCCGCACGCCGATCCAAGAGCAGGCAGCGAAGTACAACATCCGCGGCGCAGGCTACAGCTGGTCCCATGCCAGCATGAAGTGGAAGGAAGCCGCAGGCTGGGTCGAGCACATGTATAAAAACATTCAAAACTCGATTCCCATCACGCTGTACGGTTTCAGCATCTGGTCGATGACCTACTTGATGAGCAAGGGCATCACCCGCCAGCAAATCTATGAGTTCGCGGCGCGCGCTCGCAAGCTGCTCGTGTCGAGCCTCGACGAGGCCGAGTGCGGCCATCAGATTCCCAAGTTGGCGGAAATATTTGTCAGCTCATCAGCGCCGAGCTGATGCGTCAATTACCCAGATCTCAAGACTGCGCGGCATGAGCTTGCCGGCCGTCAGTTGGGCCATGCCCAACTCCTTACCGACCCTGCGCCACTACATCGCCCGATCCGTCCAGCCCTGGCACCCCGCGCCTCGACTTCGCCCACGGCGCCGGCATCCTCTGGCCATGCCCAACAAAGATTCCGCTCCGGGTCCACGCTGAGAGCGTAGGTCCTGCACAGGACATGTCTGTCTATGGGGGACCCGCCATCCCTGTAACTTCCACCCCACCGACGGCCATGATTGATTTTGATTGTCGGACCGCAGGCATAAACACAAACTCTGGCTCCTAACCGGCGACAGGGGCGTTCATCGACGGAGACCGGACGATGTCTTCCTACCCTTCTCGCACTGCCCCTACTGGAGCCCACAAACCTGAGCGCGGTGAAGATGACGGCGCTGCCTCCGACGAATCCAAAAATGAAAGTCCTCGTCGATTATGGCGACAGAGGGAGTCGGGCTTGAACTCAAGAACGTCGCTCTGAACGAAGCCCTGCGCGAACACCGGACGCAGCTTGGTGGTTCCGCCCCGCAGCGGTCGACGACGAAGCCGACCTGCGTGGTGGCGCGCAGGATCGTAGTCGTGGTCTACGCGGTCAGCCGGAGTCGGACGCCACGCTGAAGATCGGGAAGTAGTCCTCGACGATCCCTGCGGCGTAGGACTGCGCCAGCGCTGGGATCTCGTCCCAGGTGTAGATACGGCTGGGGCGTGGGACTGACCACGCGCCCTTGCTGGCGAACTCGACAGCCGCCTCCCCCTCGCTGCGACGCGCGTAGTGGGTGAAGACATGGATGTGCCGGCTGATGCATTCCATGGCGCGCATGGTGGGGTAGGTCATGCCGTGCTTCCAGCCAGCAGTGGTGATGATGCCTTGGCGCGACATCGACTTAAGCGTGCTCCGATAATGGGAGCCGATGTGATCGATGAAGATAGAGACGCCCCGGCCGCCGGTCCAGTCGCGGAGGCGGGCAAGCAGATCCTCCTCGAAGCAGGCGCGCGACAGCGTACCTCTATCGATGGCCTCGATGCCGTGCTCGCGTAGCAGCGAGAGCCGACCAGCCGTGGATGCGACCATGGCCACGCGACACCCCCACTGCTTTGCCAGAAGAAGCTGTGCGAACGAGACGCCCCCGCCCCCGCCCCAGACGAACACTTGCTCGGGCGGAACGTCGCGCATCTGGGTCTGCCAGCATCCCCAGGCCACCTGCATGTTGGCCCACGCCGTGATATAGCGCAGCGAGAACGCCGCCCACTGCGGCAGAGAAAGGGCTGAGTCCGTCGGGATTCGGATGAGCTGACGCGCACGCAGCTTGATCATCTTGGCCAGCACGCCCATGGTACCCGGAGCGTCGTAGCCGAGGATTGTCGTTGGATAGCCGAAGTCGTCGGGGGTGCCGTTGCAGAACACCACACAGCGGTCGCTCTCGCGCAGCGATGTGACGGCGCGGCCGGTGCGCACCACCTCGACCACGCCGGCGTTGCCGATGACCACACGATCTTCGCCGCGAAGGGCACAGATGTCGACCGGCGCAGCGCGTGATCCATGTTGCCTTCCCAGCAGCCATAAATCGGACGCGCCAGGACCTCGTCCTCTTCGAGCCCGGAATAGGTGAACGTTTCTCGGACGAGCGCATCGCCGGCCACAGGGCCGCTCGAGCGTGCGCCCCCATCGCCGCGCTGGTCGCGGCAGAGGACCCATGCCTCGGTCGCGAACGTCTCCATTTTTATCTCCCCAGGTGAGAGTGGCCGGGGCTGTCGAACGCCGCCGCCAGCCAGGCAGAACGGGACAGCCTTCCAGGTCGTGCCCAGAACTGGAGCATAATATCATAAATTGGCTTGTATTTAATGAATTGGTTATAAGGTCGTCACTGCTCATTCTCGGCTTGACATAAGCTGATTGGTTGGTATCTGATAAGATATTATAATGAGTATTGCGATGACATTGCTCACCAATGTCCGGATCCATGCCATTGGCTCTTACCTGCCCACTCACCGAGCCGCCAATGCCGACCTCCTGCCCAGGTTTAGCATCGACGAGGAGTTCCTGCGCACCAAGCTCGGGATCGCGGCCCGAGCAATTAAAGATAATAGCGAAGAGACCAGCGACCTTTGCGTCAAGGCTTTTCATGATCTGCAAACTCGATCAGGGATTGCGTTATCTGAAGTTCAGATCTGCTGTGTTGTAACTCAGAATCCCGATGTGAGTATCCCTCATACCGCCGCTATCGTGCATCAGAAGCTCGGCCTGCCGCGCTCGTGCATGACATTCGACTTATCGCAGGGCTGCGCTGGGTACGTGCATGGACTCGCGCTACTTACGTCGGTCATGGCGAGTCTGGATCTCCGAAGCGCACTCCTTTTTACCTGCGATCCGTACTCGAAGATCATCAATCCCGCGGACAAGAACACTGCCCTCATCTTTGGAGATGGTGCCACGGTCACACACCTGGCGTGCAATCTGCCAGGATATGCGCTCGTCGATGCGAACTTTGGCACAGAGCCCGGCAGCGCCGAGTGCCTGATCGCGAACGGTCCCGCGAACGAGGGAGCGGTGCGCCCCACCTTGCAGATGAACGGAACCGCCGTGCTCATGCATGCAACCCGGGCCGTGCCGGCCAGCATCAGCGCCCTCCTAGCGAAAAGCGGCAGGAAGCTTGACGACGTCGACCTGTTCCTGCTCCACCCGGGGTCGAAGCGTGTCGTCGATCTCATCAAGAAGAGTTTAAAGTTGCCCGATACGAAGGTGCCCTTCGAGATCGAGAGCTATGGCAATACGGTCTCCTCCTCGATCCCCCTGATGCTGCAGCAGCCGGTGCTCGAAAAACAGCATGCGCGTCTGGTATTGAGTGGATTCGGAGTCGGATTCTCATGGGGCAGCTGTCTCATCGAACTGCACAACTAAGATTAGGAAGAGCAAAGCCGTGATTACAAATCAAGACATTCTGCACGTCATCTCAAGGATGGATCTCAGACTGGATGTACCCTCGCTGAGGCCCGACAATTCTCTTGCCAGCCAGGGGGTTGACTCGCTCGACATGGCGACGCTCCTCCTCGAGCTCGAGGGTCAGTTCGGCCGGGTCATCCCGCCCGAAGAGATCTCGCAGCTGCGAACGATCGAGCAGATCGTCCGCTACCTCAATCAGGAACCCGCCGCCGCTCTGTGAGCGCGGGCATCGCGCCCGGTAAGAAGCACAGCCGGATGCCGCCGCTGGCGGCGGAGCGATGTTCTATTCGTTGTCGGGAGTTACTGGACTAGTACGTACTAGTCCCAATGCCAGTGACTTAAGCCTAGTTTCCGTCGCTGATAAAGCCTGTCCGCTGGCGGAGAGGCGGCCGAGCGAAGCGAGGCGGTGAGGTGGAGTCCCTTCGCGTGCCGCGCACCTCACCCGCGGCTATCGCCGCGACCTCTCCACCAAGTGGAGAGGTGTTCTCCGTCGAAGAACGTCCTTAACTCACTGGCATTGCCCCTAGCCTCTCCCGAAGGGAGAGGGATCGCAGGCGTCCAACCGGTCAAATTCATCGGGGCGAGGTACTAGTCCCAATGCCGGTGACTTAAGGAGTTTCTCGACGGTGAAGGACGTAAAGGTCGCTCGTTTTATCGGAATTCCGTGGTTCAGCCCGCTATGGCCTCCGTCGAGATGCTCGCTTTGTCTGCGCGGCCAAGAGCGAACCCTAGGAATCGCTCAGCGACGAGAATTTTTCTTAAGTCACCGGCATTGAGGCTAGGGGAGGGCGGTATCGCGACGGTCGCCTCTGCCCTCATCCGACCTCCCCCGAGGGAGAGGAGACTTGGGCCAACCGGTCAAAACTTCTGGGGCGAGCCACTAGGCGCGCTGAGCGCTGAAAAGGATCAGCTCGCCGATCGACTCGATCTCGATCCGGTCAAATCCAGCGCGCTGCAGGAGAGCACGGAGCTCATCGATCTCGAACGGGTGTCCTCCGTTGTCTGCGCAGGTGCAGGCGGGCCGGCTACGCCCGCCCTTGAGCACGGTGCTCCCCGAGAGTGGAGCACGCTGCCGCAGCACCCGGGCCAGTTCCGAGAGTGCTACCGCCGCATCTGGCATCCAATGGAGTGCCTGACCCAAGATCGCGCCGTCGAACGCTGAATCTAGAAACGGCAGTGACTCCACCCGAGCGCTGACGAACTGAATGTTCAGCACTTTCTCTGCCGCCGCGTGCGCAGCGCCACGGTGCAGCATGGGCAGAAGCAGGTCCACTGCGAAGATGCCTTGTGGCCCTGCCAGCCGTCGCCCGAGCGTGCCCGGTCCCGACGCGGCGTCCAAGATCAGACCGCCTTCGCGTCGGACCTTCGCGAGCATCCGATCATAGATCGCTTCGGCCTGGAGTTGACCCAGTGAGAGCTCTTGCAGGGCCCGTTGGATGCAGATCCTGGACTCATAGATCTTCGCAAACAGCTCCCACCAAATTCTCACGGCGAGGTCGGTCAGTGCGCCGCCATGCTCGGCCAGCCAGGCAGAGTGACTCTGGCGAATCTTCTCGGGAAGCCGGATCCAGCTGCCGACACGCTGGCTCCGCCGCACTTCATCCAGGAAATCGGGGATACCGTCGCGCAATGGATAGCCCTGATGGCACCGCGAGCAGGTCAATCGAGCCGGTGAGGGCAGAAGCTCTGCCCTGCACGCCGGACATACCAGCTTGTCAAGGCTGGCGACAGATGGGTTGCTCATGCGCTCCTCCCAGCACCGTACTGAATGGCCATCAGCGTGACGTCATCGTGTTCGATGGAGTAATCGCTCATCTGCGCGAGGATGTTCTGAATGACACCCTGACCCGACGTTTCGCTCTCAACCGCCTTCAGGAAGAGACCCTGTAGCTTCTCAAGGCCGAGCAGCTGCCTGTTCTTGCCGATGGACTCGGTCACGCCGTCGGTGAAGAGCAGCATGATGTCACCGGCCTCCATCTCGAACTTGGAGTCAACGAGCATCTGCGAGATGTCCGGAAAGATGCCGAGCCAGGCGCCGTCCGTAGGAATGCACTCCACCTTCTTGAGCGCCTTGCGATATACGAGAATGTCGAGGTGTGCGCCCGCAAAGTGGATCGTGGATCCATCTATGCATAAGGCGACCATGGTCATGTACTGTCCCTTGCCGATCTTTTCCAGGTTCCCGCACACGGACTTGTTCACCATGTCCAGGACCCGTGACGGCGACAGCGACTCTGGCTGACTGCCCAGGTTAAGCACGAGCGCCCTTACGGCGGTCTGGACCATCATCATGATGAGGCCAGCCGACACGCCGTGACCCGACACGTCTCCCATGAAGACCCAGCTCTTGCCGCCGATGTGGAACATGTCGTAGTAGTCACCGCCGACCTCGAGCGCTGGCTTCATCAGGGCTGCCATCTCATAGTCGCCGATGCGCATGTCTCCGGGCAGGAGCACGGTCTGGATCTTCCGGGCGAGATCCATCTCACTCCACAGCTCAGCAAGCGTCTTGCGCAGCTCCTCGGTTCGCTGCGCCACCTGCGCCTCAAGGGTCTCGTTGGCGCGCTGCAGATTGGTATAGAGCAGCGCATTCTCCAGCGCGATTGCCGCCTGGGCGCTGACGACCTGTAGAAGCTCGACGCGGGCCGGTGTAAACACGTCTGCCACGCCACGGTGCTCAAGGTAGAGGACGCCGGTCAGCCGGCCCTGCTGCATAAGGGGGATGCACAGGATCGACTTTGGCTGCTTGGCCAGGACATAGCTGTCGCGAGCGAACCGCTCTTCGCGGGTCGCGTCGCTCACGACCACAGCCTCGCGGGCCCGCGCCACGTACTGGACGATTGACTGCGGAACATCGGTGCACTTCTCAAGCGGTAGCGACTCTCTTACCGTAATGAGATCCTGGTCGACACTGCTCATCGCTTCGGCCATGAGCTCTCCCTCTCTTGCGATGAAGAGCGTCCCTCTCTCTGCGCCCGCATTCTCGATGACCACCTTCATGAGCCTGCGCAAGACCTTGGTCAATACGAGCTCGCTGGCGATCGCCTGCGCGGTGCGGATGACCGTCGCCGTATCCAGGAGCGCTCCGACCCGACCCGACACTGTCGAGTTTGACCATGTGCCCGAGGTCGGAACCGTCCCCGCCAGCGAGAACGCCGTGCCGCGCAAGGCTACGAACGGATAGCGGTCGGCGATCAGCTTGGCCTTGACCTTGGCTCCCCAGCGCTCGTAGCCATAGTGTGCGTCACTCATATAAACCCGGCCGATCTTCGGGTGCCTATGCTCAAGATGGAAGCGCGCCGCCAGCTCGTTCGCCAGTGCCTCGTCGCGCATGCAGTTGTTCTCACGCGCTGCTTCGATCGCCTCGTCGTACAGGACCATCGCGTCGCTCGACCGCTGTTCGATTCGTGCCTGCTCGGCCAGAGCAAGAAGATGCTTCTGCCGGTTGTTCTCTGGCGCGTTCTCGGCGAAGACCGCGACCTTGGCGATGTAATCGGCGATGCGCGCCTTAAATGACTCCTGTTCCTCAGGAGTGGCAGTGGGGTAGAGCGCTGCCAGCGTAAGCACGGCATAAAATGGGTGCTCGATGATGAGGTACCAGAACGCAGCCGACTCGACCGTGCGGTCGCCCTGCTTCACCAGCTCGAGTGCGCCCCGGTGGTCCTCATGCAGATACAGGACCTCGAGCTTGTGCACGAAGTACCAGGCCGCGACGAACGTCAGTCCGATCGACTCCATCTGATCGGTGAATCCGGTGTCGTCGAATGCGTCATCATTGAGCGTGTACGGCCCCTTGGTGCGTCCGGTAAGGGCCGCGACGCACTGCTTCGCAACCGTCAGGCAAGGAGTGGACAGGCCGTCCTTGGTGCGCTGCATGAGCGCGAGTGACTTCACGCAGTCGTCATAGACCAACTCCAGCTCATCGCCGGCAGCAAACCTTGTGACGAACAGATCGCAGCGATTATACGAGATGTGCGCGTAGTCACCGGACTCAATACCGGTCTGGTGGACCTGCTCGATCCAGGGCATGTTGGTCCGATAGGACCTGCGGAAGAACCGGACGTTCCCGACGTACATCTCGAAGATCTTGCACTTCCAGTCTGCCGTTCCCCACTTCGGGTTCTTGTTGAGCATTGCGATCGCAAGCTCCACGAACTCGTTCGCCTCCTTGTACTTCTTCATCACCATGATGAGGATCATTCCGTAGGAGGCGTAGCCGTATGCCGAGCCATCGGAGTGTCCGTACTTGAGGGACAGATTGACCATCTTCACGGCGATGAGTGCAGACAGGGTCGGGCTGACGAGGACTGAGGGGACGAACAGACTGGTAAACAGGCGTGCGGGCGGCAGCCGCTCTGCGTCGGTGAGCTCGGGGACGTCGATCAGGTCTTTGATCTCACGCCCCGCCATGTTCACTTCAATCTCGGCGAGCTCTGCGCCCATTGCCGCCTGCCGCTCTTCCTCTCCTTTTGGAATCACGATCCCACAGAGTGCCAAGCCATCGGTGGCGATATCGACCGCCTCCGCGACCTTGCCAAGGGCAGTGTGAAGGTCGCAGCGAAGCTGATAGATATGGATCTGTTCTTCCTTGGTCCTGGCGTGGCTCACAAGTACGCTGAACAGAGTCTCGGCTCTGTCGGTCCTGCGGTTCAAGTACTCCGATTCCGCAAGTTCGACGTGAAGTCCGTAGGTCAGCTCGTAGTGCTGCTCCCAGCATCCCTCGGCAAGGAGCGACACTCCCTTGTCCAGATATTCTGATGCCGCCAGATAGGCGCGCGACGCCTTGGCGCGGCGACCGGCGGCAAGGTTCAGGGCGGCCAGCTCCCCCCGCTCCTGCGGATCGGTGATGAGCGAGACGCCGAGGTTCAGGTGGTTCAAGATCTCAAAGAGGTTGTCGCCACTCAGCATCCCCCCGGCCTGGGCTTTGAGGAGCCGGCCGATGCGGAGCTGGAACTCGTTGCTCTTGGTCGGATCGATCAGGGAGTAGGCGGCCTGCTGAACCCGATCGTGCAAGAACTTATAGGAAACGTCGAAATTAAGGTCAGTAAACCCAGCCTGCTGGTCGGTCTGCTTGTGGAAGAAGAATCTATATTCGGAATCGAGGGGGACGATGATCCCCTCACTCAGGCTCTCGGAGAGCGCGCTGGCCGTATCCCACTGCGACCGCTGAAGGACGGTGGCGAGCGTGCTCAGCTGGAACTCGTGTCCGATGCACGATGCAATCTTGATTGCCTCCTGAGCATCCGCGGACAGCAGCCTGATCTTGCCAGACATGAAGTCGACGACATTGTCGGCGACATCCATCTTCTCGATCTCCTCAAGACTCCACTTCCAAGTCCCCGACTCGGTATCGAACGTGATCTTCTTATCTTCGTATAGCGTTCTCAGGAATTGGGTCGCAAAGAAGGGATTGCCGTGGGTCTTGGCCTTGATAAGCTCGGCGAGCGGCGCTACCGTCAGCGGATCGCTGCTGACCGCGTCCGCAACGAGCTGCAAGATGCTGTTAGAGTCGAGCGGCTTGAGGGTGATCGTTGAGATCGATGCTCCCATCTTCGCGAGCTCATCTAGCGCGAGGCTCATCGGGTGGTGCTCATCGACCTCGTTGTCGCGGTAAGCACTGATAAGCAGGAAATGGCTGCTCTCGGGATCAGCGTAGATGATCTTGAGCAGCTCCAGTGAGGCTGGATCTGCCCACTGCAGATCATCCAGGAACAGGACGAGCGAGTGCTCCTCCGTGGCAAAGAGGTGAAGGAAGGCCTCAAAGACCATCGTAAAGCGGTTCTGCGCCTCAGTGGGCGGCAGCACAGGCACAGGCTGCTGTGGGCCAATGATCAGTGCAAGCTCTGGGATCAGGTCCACGATGAGCTGCCCGTTCGCGCCGAGCGCCTTGGTTAGCTTGGTCTTCCAGGCAGCGAGCGACTCTACAGATGACGACAAGAGCTGGCGGATGAGCTCCCGGAATGCATGGGCGATGGCGGCATAGGGCACATTCCGGTTCATCTGATCGAACTTGCTAGCAATGTAGAATCCACCGCGGTGCGCGATGCCCTTGTGGATCTCATTGACCAGTGCTGACTTGCCGATACCGGCATAGCCTTTAATAAGCAGTAGTTCGGTACGCCCATCGCTGACGCGCTGCCAGGCCTCCATGAGCTGCCCGATCTCCACCTCTCTGCCGTAGAGCTTCTGGGGAATTCGGAACAGACCGATCTGATCGCGCTGTCCCAGCGGGAAAGGAGCGACCAGACCGGTCGTTGTGAGCATGGACAGGCAGGTCTCAAGATCGGCCTTGAGTCCGCGTGCGCTCTGGTAACGCTCCTCCGGCGCTTTTGCGAGGAGCTTCATGACGATGTCGGAGACGATGTCGGGGATCTCGGGCTTGACCTGGCGAACCGACGCCGGCTTGCGCGCGATGTGGCTATGGATGAGCTCCATCAGATCCTTGGACTGGAAGGGCAGGGTTCCGGTCAGCATCTGATAAAGGGTGACGCCCAATGAATAAAGATCCGTTCGATAGTCGATCGCCCGGTTCATGCGCCCCGTCTGCTCGGGCGACAGGTAGGCCAGGGTGCCCGACAGCGTGTCGGGCTTTGGCAGCCGCAGCCCTTCGTTTTGCAGACGAGATGAGATTCCGAAGTCGATGAGAGTCGCCGTGCGCGTGTCGAGCCGAACGACGATGTTGTGAGGCTTGATATCTTTGTGAATCACGCCAGCGTGATGCACTGCATCCAGGGTGCCGGCGATCGAGATTGCGAGCTCAAGCACGCTTTTCAGGTCAAGGCTTCCTGCGCTCAGCACTTCGTTGAGCGGCTGGCCAGGGACATCCTCCAAGATCAGGAGCAGCCGATTATTATATCGTTCTGTTCCGTAGGTCTTGACGACCCCGGGGAGCGCCAGCTCCTGCAGGATCGCATACTCATGCTGAAGCCTCGCAAGCGCAACCGCAGAGGGATTCTCATCGGTATGAAATTTGATCGCGACCGGAACCTTATCGGAATTCCTATTTCCCCGGAATACCATCATTTCAGGGCTCTCGCTGATCTTGTGCGAAAGCGTATAGCTCACGAGCTCAAACATCGCGCACTCCTTAAAGGTAATTGCAGAACGAACTTTTCGGGTACCTACCAATCAGGTCGGTACGCAGCCCAGGAACTTTGTCACTCCGCGGTAGCCCATCTGTTGATATAGTGGGAACCCGGCCTCGGTTGCATGGAGCGCGGTTCGCCGAATGCCAGTCGCCTTCGATGCCGCATCCAGGCAATAGCGCATGGCCGCCTCGGCATAGCCCCTCTTGCGATAACCATCGCTCGTCGCGACCATCGCAACGTACAGCCAGCCATCGATCGGCATCGCGACGGCTCCCGTGACCGCCTTGCCATCCACATAACCGGTACAGCCGAAATCATCAGACGTGCAGGCCGTGTTCGTATCGACGATCTCACGGGCCCACTGCTCGGGCATCCCATAACAAGAGAGATTCACCAGGGCGTTATCATATCGCGCGCGCTCATCGCTAAAGTCGCGAAACTCCACGTCGGTGGGAAGCGGATGAACCGGCTCGGCGAGCTCCTCGGCGAGCATCCCCGTGAACACCGCCGAGACCTTAAGCCCGTGCGTGGTAAGGAACTGCTCCTTCTCAGGGCGCAGATCTTCGGGGATGTAGTCCTGGCAGATGGAGAACAGCCAGGGCAGTTGGCGCGACTCTGCGAACTTGCGGGCGGTCTCGATCGTCGCCGCGAACGCTGCTTCGCTCACCGGTGGCTCCGTGAGCAACGCAGAATTGAAAAAAGGAGTCTGGATCATAGACCAGGCCAGCTGGACGCCATTTTCCTCGCGGCACTCGCCGTGCTTCGCGCGCTCTGCAAACATCCGCCATGTATGGACATAGTGCAGGTTAGAGATACGAGCCTCTTCATAAACCATCGCGAACTCCATGGTGTGGTCTCTGTGGAATTGGGACCTGGCGCAAGAATCATTGGCAGCGCGGCCTAGCTCGCAGCCTGCACGGCGCATGTATTGAGAGCAGAGATGCGACCGGTATCAGGCAGCGCTCGACACAACTTGTGAGTGCGCCCTATTTTGCCAAAACAATGCGGGGGATTCAATCACTTACCCCACGGTAACGCGGAAACCTTCGACGTAACGGACAACCAATTGAAATGAATGGAGAGCGCTGCTGTGTCATGGCATCTGCGGAATGTGAGAGGGCTGCTTCGAGTGTGAGACAAGGGAAGGCAGGGAAAACGTAGCGCAGGCCCTGTCGAGCCATATAATGACTCATTCCGATGTCTTGCGTGCTGCTAGAGCACCGATCACTTCCCCCCCCTTTTCCGATCGACAGCAATCTCCGTCTGTGATCTGGTCCACCCGACCGGTTCTCTGACCCCAGACCCAGGGAGACTCTGATGAGATCGCTAAAGTGGACTCCGCCCCTAGCAGCGCGTTGCAGAAGTAGGTGTTGAGAGCGTTGCGGGTTACGGGGCTGAGGGCAGGAGCCCCAGAGTTGGGCCGAGCGTGGGCGCGGCAAAAGAGGCGCGGAGCTTGGCCCATAGCGTACTGAGCAGCACCAGCAGGGCGCCATAAAGGCCGGCGGCGCACGCTTGGGCCCGTCGGCCCTGCGCCGCCAGGCGCCGCGGGGTGCCCACGCCATATCGTTGTCGCAGCAGCAGCCCCAGGTTCTGTGCCGCAGCCAGCAGCAGCTCTTGCTTGTGCACATTCGCTCGGCCTCTTACATGTGCTCGCCGCAGATCCCCGCGCCCCAGCCGATGCGCAAAGGGCCGCTCCAGAAGCTCCCCGCGCCGTCGCAAAAGGCTCTTTCCTCGCCGCCCTCGCACGCGTCGACCGTTGGCTTGATAGGCGCGCTTTTTCTGCGCCTTGCCCTTCCACTTGCGCTTTTGCTTGGGTTCGCTGACATAGCTGCGCAGTCCTTTTTCCTCGCAGTGCCCCAACGTCTCGTCGCTGTGGTAGCCCTTGTCGGTCACCACTTCTTCGATTCCGGATTCTGGCAGCAGGGCGCGCACTTGCGGTTCCTTGATCGCCAAGAGACTCGCCTCCGCCTGCGCAAGGGTCACCGGCAAGCTCTGCGTGTCGCCGGTATCTGCCGCTTGCACCGTCACGGCCAGGATCGCTCCGGTGTCCAGGTCCACCGCCTGCTCGTCCTTATAGGCAAGGTGGGTCCGGCCGTCCTTCATCTTGGTGATGCGCGCCTCGGGGTCGTGCGGATTCATCCAGTCCGCATTGGACGCTTTGTTCTTCCGCTTTTTGTCCACCCGCGCCAAGTCCGCGGCGGTGGGCTCACTAATTCCCTCGGCTTGCGCCAGCTCCTTTAGGAATTCCGGATAGCTCTTGCCACTGTCGCGCCGCACGATGGAGCGCATGGCAGCATTGGCTTCCAGCGTCGAGGCGTCGATGCCCACAGTCCGCCCGCACACAAGCCCCGCTTCGCCAATTCGCGCCAGCACCCAATGGAAAACCTGCTGGCAGACCGACTCGGGCAGTCGCTGCCGCGTGCGCGACAGCGTGTTAGGCGCTCGCTTGCGCAGCAGGTCAACCAGCTCGACCCAATCGACAAGGGCGCGGCGTGCTGCTGCTGCTTCCTCGCCATGCGTCAGCAGGTAGGCGACCGCGCGGAACAAGAAATAAAGCGGTGGAAGGTAGCGACATTACAGGTAGACGCCGACCGCTTGCTATCCAGCGCTCCACGCAACGCTCTTAGTGCGGTGCTCTGTTGCTGGGGCTTCTTGAGTCCGGCCACAAGGCGAGGATGGAGGACCAAACGGCCGGCTGTCCATCGGTCGCCCTTTTAGACCTCAAATCATTCTATCGAAGTCTCTGGACCGTTTTGGGAAGTTGACACCCTCCAAGGGAACGCAAAAAAGGATTGGGTAAGTTTGGCAGCTCTGTCCAAGCTAGCATTATGACTTGGGAATCAAAAATGTCCCACTGCGGCAAACTAATTATCGTCGCGGGTCGCTATAGTGGCGGGCCATTTCCCAATTAGATTGTGTGTCCTACTGCCTTGGCTCCGCGCGCTATTCTGTGGCCATGCGAAGTGAAGATGATGAAGCTCATCAGGATCACGAAGGCGCGCATGACGATGAAGCGGACGCCCGCCAAAGTGGCGACCCAGGCTTTCAGATCGCCAGGCGGGAATGCCCAAGCAAGAGATGATTTTCCAAAGGCAAAGCGCGACACTTGTCGCGTCGTCTTCTTCAAGAAGCTGAGCGATGAGAGTTATCAGACAGTACCGATCCAAGCTCTTGCGGTGGCCCGCTTGATGTGATCGTTCAGTTTGAGGATGGGCGCCGAAACCAAAGGTTAGCGTTGAGCCCGGTGGCGTAGCACCCGCCTCGGCTCAGTGGGCACCAAGCCAGATCCAAGAGCTTGTGCAAGTGCTTGTAGACTCGTTGGGAAAGACCACGCGACTTGCACGCCAGTGGTGACAGAGAATACTTTCACCAAGGTCTGCCACAGCATAGTTGGTGATGATCCAGCGCTTGCCAATGCCTGCGGCGCTGCGAAGCTCCAGATTCTAACGACTCGCGGGATCGAGTCGATCGGGGTGGAACGCGACCGCAGAGCGCAAGCGGAACAAGGGGTCAGGCAGCAGTTCGTAGCTTTTGGCGCGCAGCCTCCAGAGAATGAGGACGCCGCATGCATCGCTGTAGCCGCAAAAGGTCGGCGATACGCTTTAAGAATCCGTTTAGAGGGAGTGGACCGCTGGGTGGCCAGGATACCTTTGATCACGGTTTCCCGTCGAGCTATCAACCCTTGATCAAGATTTCAGCACCTGTTCTCCGACGATCACGCTGCTACTGGGCTTGAGATCGCGGATCAGCTCTCTCTCGGGAAATCAGCTGCTTGGCAGCGCTGCGGAACGATTGCGTAACGATTCCGCTGGCGTGCAAGGTCAGCTTTTCGTTCCTCCTTTGGCTGCCACCAGTGCGGCAAGGTGGGCCAGTGTGGCAGGATCAAGCTGGGCCATCAGCTGCTCCGCGGTCAGTGCGGAAAACGAGTCACTTGGTCGGTCGCCTGCCAGCAGGTTGGTGACGCGGCCTGTCTGGGCGTTGGTGACGGCGTCGGGCTGCGCGTAGTAGCGTTGGGTGACAGCGAAGCTACCATGGCCGAGCGTTGCGGCGACTGCATGAGTAACCGAGCCCGACTGCACGCCGAGGGTGGCGAACAGACCTCGCAGGCTATGAGTGCAGACGACTGGGACACCGGATGGCAAGTGGATGCTCTTTCTCTTCGTAGTATCGGAATGCTGCATCGAGAAACAGCCGCGCTTCGTCAAGTCGCAGTTGCTTCTTGCCGGTGCTGACCTTGCCGACCGCCGCGATCTTGGCGAAGGGATTGGTCCCGACATATCCGCGCCCGACAGTCCACGTGAAGAAGCTCTTACCAATCCAGAGGTACAGATGATGGGAGGCGGCTGCTAGCGGCTTCCCCGTTTTCTCGTTCGGTGTCTCGACGGCTAATTGGTACAGAGTAGCCGCCCTGGCAGGTGTAAGTGCCTTGATTGGCTGATCCGTGTAGCTGCGCAGTAAGGAGCGTAGGTGTGTCGCCTGACAGTTCACCGTCCTCGGCTTGACTTCTTGGATACGCAGCCTATGAGCGACCCACTCTGCGATCACTTCTTCCGTCCTCCATTCCTCAGGCCGGTTACAAGCGCCGCGGTCACAATTTGGCCACCGTGGTCTCATCCACCAGCAGCCCGATCCCAGCAAGCGCCAGGTATTCGCCGCCGGCGACTCCAACACCCACATCGTCTTCGTCCGCGACGCAACTGCGCTCAAGCTCATCATCAACCGCAACAAAAAAGAGCTCACGTGCAATGGCTATCAAAACTACGGCGGCAAGTACCTCATCAATCCGATGTTCATCATCCCCCAGCCGCAGCTTGTGACTGGCTACCCTTGCTCGACCAGCGTATGCATCGATGACAAGGGGAACGGCGTCCCCTGATATGACGAAGGAACACCACCGATGCTCATCTCAGACCAGAAGGACACGGTGTTCGCGATGTGACCGCGCCCGCTGGCCGATCCCAGAGGGGCCCGCGCATCAGACGCTGCCGGGGCCTATGGGCCGGGCAGCTTGGACATCTGCCTGCGGCGCTGCTCGTCGATCCAGGCCAGCGCTTCGGGTTCGCTGGCGAAAAAGGCCAGCGGGGGGACCGTGGTCGAAACCAGCGCCATTGCGCGGCTGAGCATGGTCAGGATGGTGGTGAATGCGACGCCGCCGCCGACGTTGGCGGCACCACTGATTGGGTGGCTGCGGATCCAGTCATAGCTATAGCGGCGGGCCGCGCTGTCGACGCCGTAGTTGTGGTTGTTGACGGTCAGCAGAAACAGGCGCCCCTCGCGATGTAGCACCTGCTCGGCCAGGGCAAAGAAGGGGCGAGCGGTTTCGAGGGTGCTTTGACAGCCGACAAGGCTGCGCACAACGTCACCCTCGACTTCGATCACGTTCTGCGCGATCTGGACCCGCTGCACTCGCCCATCATAAGCGAGGCTGCTGCTGGCTGCTACGGCGGTGATGGGAAGGAGCCGACACGCCGCGCAGGGCGAGTCGGCAGCGCGTAGACCCCGTGCGGGCGGGCCGGCCGATGAAGAGAGGGACCTGTGCGCCGCCAAGCGGGGCAATCCGCGCCACGCGGGCGTTAAGTGGCATCCTATTGGAATCATGAGCACCCTTGCCATCTCCGGGGCCAGCGGTTTTGTCGGCATGCACCTCCTATCGCACCTACAGACCAAGCATGAGGTGCGCGCGCTCTGCCGCGGCGTTCCGCCAGCGGGCGTGGCGGGCGTCGCCTGGCAACGGACCGAGCTGTTCTCCGCCCGGAGCACGCGCGAGGCGCTGCGCGGGGTGGATGTCGCCTACTACCTGGTCCACTCGATGATGCCCTCGTCGCGGCTGTTCCAGGGCAACTTCCACGATACAGATCTGCTGCTGGCCGACATCTTCGCCAAGGCCTGCGTTGAAAACCGCGTCCGGCGCATCATCTATCTAGGAGGGCTGGTACCCCCGACCGGCTATGTCAGCCCGCACCTGCAGAGCCGCCGTGAGGTAGAGGGGGTGCTGCAGGCATCCGGCATTCCGGTCACGGTGCTGCGTGCCGGGATGATCGTCGGTCCCGGGGGCTCTTCGTTCGAGATCCTGCAGTCGCTGGTCCGCAAGCTGCCGGTGATGGTGCTGCCGCGGTGGACGCAGAGCGGCAGCCAGGCGGTGTTCATCGACGATGTGGCCACGGTGCTGGCGCGCGCCGCAGACGATCCGGCCTTTATCGGGCAGACGTTCGACTTGGTCAATGGCGAGCGCATCAACTACGAGACCATGCTGCGGCAGATGGCAGAGGCACTGGGGCTGCGGCGGCGCATGCTGCGGGTGCCGATCGCATCGGCGGGGTTTTCCAAGCTGTGGGTGCAGCTATTTGGCCAGGCCAGCCGCGAGCTGGTGTCGCCGCTCATCGACAGCCTGCTCTGCGAACTGCCGCAGATGCCGCCGGCAGGCCCGATCGCGCCGCTGATCCGCTACCCTACGTTCCGCGGGATGCTGGCGGAGACGCTCACCCGCGCGGCCCCGGCCCGGCTGATGCCACGGCGCTCCCCACCCGTGGGGCACACGGTGCGGTCGATTCAGCGCCTGCCTGCGCTGCCGGCGCGTGACGCATCCTGGATTGCGCAGGAGTACGCACGCTGGCTGCCGCGATTCTTCCGGCCCATGATCAAGGTGCGGCAGGAGGGGGCGAGCGTCGAGTTCTCGACCTTCTGGCTGCGCCAGCCGCTGCTCGTGCTGAAGGCCATCGCAGCAGACTCGAATGCCGACCGCGTCAAATTTCACATTGTGGGGGGCCTGCTGACCCACACCAGTGACACCGGCTGGCTGGAGTTCCGCCAGGTAGAACGCAAAGCCTACACGCTGGCGTGTATCCACGAGTTCGTCCCGGCGCTGCCCTGGCCCGTGTACCTGTGGACGCAGGCGCCAATCCACCGCTGGACCATGCTGGCCTTCGCGCGCCATCTCCAGTCAGCGAGGGGCTGATATCGGACCCGGTTGCACGATCACCCGTACAAAGCGGGGGATCCTTCATAACGACCCGCTACAGCTCGACCCAATCGGCTGCGTTTTCCAGCAGCCAGCGTTTTCGCGTGTCGAAGTCGGGGAGGACGCGTTCGACGCGGGTCCAGAACGCGGGGGTGTGGTGGGCTTCGCTGAGATGGACCAGCTCGTGGACGATGACGTATTCGATGACGCGCGGCGGCAGCAGGATCGTCTTCCAGTGGAAATAAACGCGGTCGCCCTTGCCGCATGAGCCCCAGCGAAAGCCCAGGTCCTGCACGGCGACCGATGCGGGCGTCTTGCCGACGCGTGGGGCCCACAGGCGGATGCGTCGACTAAGCCAATCGGTCGCGCGTTCTGTATACCAGTTGCGCAGGTGTCGATGTCCCTCTTTGGCGTCGGCGCGGCGCATGCGCAAGCGACCGCCTCCAGCTTGACCGGCACCGGCTGCGCGGCGACCAAAAGCAATCGGTAGTGCCTGCCCAGATAGGGAAATCCTTCGCCCGATACAAACGACTGGGTCGGCTTTGCCCGGTGCAGCAGCTCTTTTTCTGCGAGGCGGGCATAGATCCAGAAGCGCTTCTCGTGCGCGAATCGCTCCATCGTCTGGGAAGGGCAGTCTGTGGGCACAGAAAGAATCAGCTCGCCACCGCGGTCGACGGTGATCTGCATCGTGCGACGGCGGTCGCTGTGCCGCACCTCGAACGTCAGATCATCGACGCTTCCAAGAGATCTATGAATAGGCTCGCGACAGTCTGTAACGCGGGGAGCTTTACAGAGTCGAGTTCCTTTTTTGCTTTCCGCACAACGTCATCGAAGACTTCGAACATCGCTCCGAAATAGGAACGCCTCAGGAGCTGTTCCTTATCCGCTATCTCGCTATGGAATGCGCGGAGGTAATTCAGAATCAAGTCGTACTGCTTCTCGGCCGACTGCTTACTGAGTAGCTCACTTTTCAGAGCGCGGCCGAGCGCGCTGTCGAACGTGGTCCGAGACAACTTGCCGGCGCTCGTCTCACCAACCGCCAACTTGCCGCGCAGTGGTGAGGCTTCGTCGGTATTCAACCGAGTGAAGATGTTCTTGATGTTTTTGAGGAGCTCCTTTGGGACTCCCTTGTGCTTGTTGTTGATGTCGAGGAACAGCCGTGCCTCGATGGCGTCGTCGAGCCCTTCGTAGACGGCGACAGGTACACGATGCCGGATGCGGCACTACTGATAGCCCCACAGCCGGTGTTGTCCGTCGAGAACGGCGAACGCCTCGGGGACACGCTGATAGGAGAGCTGCTTGGTCTTGCGCGTATACGTCAGCTCGGCGGCAGGCTGAGCAGACAGAACGATGCCTTCGGCCTTGGGCTCGGCATCCTCGGGAGGATTCGCCTTGGCGGTTATTGCTGGCACCTATTTGCGGTCGGAATCACCGACGGGCTTGAGATGGCAGGTCGCGTTTATTTTATAAGGCCACGCGCTTCAAAGGCGCACCGTTGTCTTGTTTCTCGGCGCCGAACTCGCTTCCCTCCAAGGCACCGCCCCCGCCTGTCCCCGAGGGGGCGGAACTATTGTTGCTGCCGCCAAGCCTGTGACCATGACTATAAAATTCGCACCGCTTGGTGCGAACGGCTGAGCGTCCGCAGTGGTGCGTTACGATTTGGTAACTATCTTGCGGCGACTGCTCGGCCGGGTCGCTCCGCGCTGGCTGCTGCACCCCGTCTCTGCCCGGCGCGCACTCGCTCCGCCCGTCGCTGGTTGCGTGGCCTCGTCATGCGACATAGCGGCTAAGTGGGTGGATTCGACCATCCTGCTATGGGGCCTCTGTATTGATTCGGTGACATTTCGCGACGAAAAAATTGCGCCGGAAAAATCAATGAGAATGTCTGCCCGCGCACCCCCAAGCTCGATAATCTGCTGATTCTCGGAGATGACGATGAATCCCTCCCCCAGTGAAAACTCCAGCGCCGCCATGCCCCAGGCCAACGTCTTGCTGCGTACCGTCGAGAAGCATGGCCAGATTGCCGCCTGGGAGTTTGACCTGGTGCGCGCGAGCCTGCAGCTCTCTCCCGGGCTGATGCGACTGTTTAACTACACTGGCGAGGCGCCGCGCAGCGTGGAGGGGATGTGTGAGCTGCTGCCACCTCAGGCGGCTGCCCTTTTGCTCGTCGAGCTGCGCGAGGTCCTGGATGGCAAGCCTGGCTTCGCCCTGGAGCTCCCGCTGACCGAGGCAGACGGCAAGCCGCGCTGGCTGCGCGCCGTGGCGGATGCGGTGTATGAAGAGGGTAGGCCGGTACACCTGCTCGGCTCGTTTCAAGACATTACGGAAACGGTGCAGACGCGCCAGGCGCTTACCGCCAGCGAGCTGCGCTACCGGGCGGTGGTCGAGGATCAGACCGAGATCGTCTCGCGCCATCTTCCCGACGGGACCTTCGTGTTCGCTAGCGAAGTGTACTGCCGCTTCTTCGGCCGCACGCAAGGGGAGCTTATCGGCAACCACTGGCAGCCGGTGGTTCATCCCGATGACGTGCCCCTGATCGATGCCCAGCTGGCGAAGCTGTCCCCAGAGAACCCGGTGGTGTTGATCGAAAACCGGGTCTACGATTGCAATGGCCGGCTGCGGTGGATGGAGTTTGTCAACCGCGGCTTCTTCTCCGAAGGCGGCAAGCTGATCGAGACGCAAGCGGTCGGCCGCGATATCACCAGCCGCCGCCACGCCGAGCAGGAAAAGCAAACGCTGCTTCAGCAAGAGACCCAGCGGCTGGAGTCCCTGGGATTGCTCGCCGGCGGCATTGCGCACGACTTCAACAACCTGATGACGGCCGTGCTGGGGTACGCCTCCCTGGCCCGCTTTGAGCTGCCGCTGGCCTCCTCGGTGCAAGGACACCTGAGCGAGATCGAGAAGGCGGCGCGGCGCTCCGCGGATCTGTGCCGTCAGCTCCTTGCGTATGCCGGCAAGGGGCGCGTCTCGACAGAGCTGGTCGACCTCAATCAGCTCGTCGAGGACTCGCTGGGTCTGCTCAAGCTGTCGATCATCAACAAGGTCGTGCTGCACCTGGACCTGGCGTCCAGCGTGCCCGTCGTCGAGGCCGATCCGACCCAGCTGCGCCAGGTGCTGATGAATCTGGTCCTCAACGCCGCGGATGCGATCGGCGAGCGCAGCGGCCTCATCACGATCTCCACCGGCGTGGTGCGGGCCAGCGCCGAGTACCTGGCCGAGTTTTACGGCAGCGACGCGCTCGTCCCCGGAGACTACAACTTCCTCGAAGTGCGCGACACCGGCTGTGGCATGACGCAAAAGACCATCAGCCAGATCTTCGAGCCGTTCTATACAACCAAGCTGAACGGCCGGGGACTCGGTCTGGCCGCGGTGCTCGGCATCGTGCGCGGGCATAAGGCGGGCATCAAGGTCTATAGTGAGCTGAACCACGGATCGTCCTTCAAGCTGATGTTGCCGCTCAGCGGCGACCGCAAGCTGTCGGCCGCCCCGCCCATACGCAGCCAGACAGGCCGCTTCCCGCAGGCGTTCCTCATCCTGGTCGTCGATGATGAAGAGTCCGTGCGCGCCATCATCGCCCGCTGCCTGGAGTCGTTCGGCCTGCGCGCCCTGATCGCCAAAGATGGACGCGAAGGACTGCAGCTGTTCAAGCAGCACCGCCAGGAGATCAGCCTGGCAGTGTTGGATCTGACGATGCCGCACATGGGCGGCTCCGACCTGAAGCGCGAGCTGCACCTGCTTTCGCCCAATCTGCCGGTGATTCTGATGAGCGGCTACAGCCCAGAGGAACTCAAGGTGCGCTTTGCCGGCAAGGGCTTCGCCGGCTTCTTGCAGAAGCCGTTCCCGCCCTCGGATCTGCTCGCCCTGCTCATCCAGAGTCTGAAGACCGACACGGCAGAGCCGACTCCCTAGCGCGGCGGCACGGTGGCTGCTGCTCTGCAATTCGATAACGCAGAGCCGTGCCAGCCGGCCGCTGCTCTTGTCGCACCGATGTGGCGTGCGGTCCAGCGTCGCATTCCGCCCTCGGCCCGTGTGCAGCTACAGTTCTCTTCGCGCGGTGCCAATGGCGACGAGCGCTGAGGCAGAGATGCCGAAGCCTTCGTTTCCGACAGGATGACACCAAACAATGCCCTTCATCATCGCCGCCGACCTCAACCGACTTATCAAGTCGGCTGCTCACAGATAGCTGGCTGATGGATAAGTGCGAATTCTGATTTGCATATCGCAATAGCACCAGTGTTCTCTACTCGAAATGAGTCCTCGCGGGCACCCAAGCGGTTCGCTGGGTAGCGGTGCGATGGGCACCGCGCCTGTCAGCAACGTGGCACCGCAGCCCGCCAAACCGCTCCCTTTGCCGCCCCCCTGCACACCTTCTCCCCATTCGACCAGGAAGCCTGTTCCCGTCCTTCGGCCTGAATTTACGCTGCATCGACTAAGCGTTCTCGACGGAGAGAAAAAATCTCTTGAGCCGTCGGATCGGTGTGCCCACTTCACGACCTCGCCAGCTACTCGAATCATTCCGCGCCAGGTACACCCGAAGGTTGCAAGCACTTCGCGTCTCTGCGGAACGTTTGAGCGCCCTTCTCAGTCGGAAGCCCCACTGCTGGGCTTGAGATCGCGGTGAAGGATTCCGCGCTGGTTGATATAGGAGAGCGCGCGCAGCAGCTGGGCGATGAGGCCGATCTTCACGGCGAAGGGCTGACCCATGGCGGCTTCCAGGA
>Ga0075163_10002899_pt1 | contig 23097 bp, 17 predicted proteins | sample JI1023141ADNA_FD_71478 | JGI IMG/M metagenome (GOLD analysis project Ga0075163, IMG submission 71478) | Wastewater effluent complex algal communities from Wisconsin, to seasonally profile nutrient transformation and Carbon sequestration -... | ecosystem: Engineered > WWTP > Effluent > Algae... | reverse complement strand
GACACAGCAATTATGATTTCCATCTCGCTGGTGCTTTATGTAGCTGCTTTTAAGTTGGGCGCTTTCAAAAATCGCCACAAAGAAAGCCTGCAAAAAGACCTTGCCGATTGGGAAGAGTTGAAAGTACTGGCGGACGAGATGAATTAGTTAGTTGAAAGGTATATAAACACAAAGCCCGCGAAAAGCGGGCTTTAATATTATTAGGGTAATTCAGGGTTACGCCAATGCCTTTTCAATACTACTTATAAAAGTAGCTGTAACACCTTTTGTTTTTTTAATTTGTTCGGCTTTAAGAATGAAGAGCGAGCGGTTGATGGCATCTACCAATCCTACCGGATTGCCATCAAAGCGATAGCTACCAAGGCACCATTCCAGGTCCGCTTGTAGTTGTTGCTCTATATTGAGTGTCCGAAACTTATCTAAGATGCTTTCTGCTACCTGTTCAATGGACAAAGCTTTCGATTTAGGAGCTGCTTTTTTAGGCGCTTTCGTTTCAGTAGCTGGTTTTGATATTGCTTTGGCCATGGTTTGTTGGTTTTTTGATTATGGGTACAAAGGTATGCGTCCTTTATACCGGTAAACAAGCAGTAAGCCGATTATATTTCCGCAATCGTATGATTAATTAAATGAATTTCAATGCATTGCAAGCATTTATAATGGACTGCAGGCTGGTTCCTGATTGATTTAATGAAGGTGATTTAAGGTGTGATGCTTCATCGGCATAGTTATAGATTTAACTAAACCAGATTATGAAGTATTGATGTGGAGCATTGTTCAAATACAACTAACATCTAATGATTACTCAACTACAACAATTGATTTATTTAATGTTCATGAAGAGTAAGCGTGCTATAAATGAAAAAGAGAAGTGATCCTGGATCACTTCTCTTTGCTAAAGTATCAAGTTAAACTTGATTACTTCTTCTTCTTAGCAGCTTTCTTAGCCTTCTTGGCTACTTTCTTCTTAGCTGCTTTCTTAGCGGGTTTTTTTGCCATAACGTTTTAATGATTTTAGTTAAAACTGTACGAAAGGTATAATAAAAAATTAATTCACAAAAATTTTGCGCAAAAAATTTTATGATGTCGAAAAAAAATCAGGTTGATACTTTTATCATTCATCAACATAACTTGATCAATACTTCAATCATCATTTGATATTCACTTCGCATATTAATGCGATGTTGAATTTTTCTTTAACAGATGAAATGATGTTTGATGCAAGCGAAAAAATTTCTTTACCACTACCATGTGCATAGTTTACTAACACCAATGCTTGTTGTGTATGCACACCTACATCGCCTATGCGTTTTCCTTTCCATCCGCATTGTTCAATCAACCAACCTGCAGGCACTTTAACTTCTTGATTTACAGAATGATAACCTGGTATTTCCGGAAATGATTTTTGTAGTTGTTCATAGTGTGCAAGTGGTATAGTTGGATTCTTAAAGAAACTTCCGGCATTACCAATTATAGTTGGATCAGGTAACTTACTGCTGCGTATTTGTATAACAGCATTACTTACGTGTTGTATAGTTGGTGTTGTAATGTGTTGTTGTTTTAATACATCGTTGATTGCTCCATAGCTTGTGTTTATACGATGTGTTTTTTTAGTGAGAGTTAAAGTAACACTTGAAATAAAAAATTTTTCTTTTAATTTACTTTTAAAGATGCTGTCGCGGTATTCAAACGCACATTCATGAGTTAGAAACGTTCTGAACAAACCTGTTTCAAGATCAATACCGGTAACCGATTTGATCACTTCTTTTACTTCTACACCATATGCACCAATGTTTTGAATAGGTGCTGCACCAACTGTACCGGGTATAAGCGATAGATTTTCAACACCACCCCAGTTACGTTGAACACAATACATCACCAGGTTATGCCAATTCTCGCCAGCCATTACTTCTATATCAATAGAAGTGTCTGATTCTTGCCTGATGGTGATACCTTTTAATAAATTTTGGATAACAAGCCCGTTATAATCGCTTGTAAAGAGCACATTACTGCCACCACCCAATATAAAACGCGAATTGTTTTGATAGACAGGATGCTGAATAAGTTGCTGTAATGCCTCAATGGATGAAATAGAACTGAAATAACGCGCGGTTACCGGTACACCAAAGGTGGTGAAAGGCTTAATGTCTTTGTATTCTTCTATGGAGATCATAATCTAAATTATGACCAAGGAAGAAAAAACGGATGAATTATTAAAATCCTTTGAACGCTTCTGTTAATTCTTCTTGCGAAAGTTTGAATAAGCAGATCCGTGTAAACCGTCCGGCCACATAGGTTGTACCACACACAATCAGGCCACCATCGGCTGTAGCAGTTAAGGAAGCAATTTCAAAAGGATTGGAAAAGCCCAGGTATTTACTACCCACTAATGCACCGGTAGCTTCATCATACCCAAACAATGCAATCTGTTTGCTGCGGGTATCGCTTGCGTATATAACTACTTTACGCGCATCTATGGTTGTGCGAAGTATTTTAACGGTAGCATTAGGAATTAATTCAGGTAATGGATTACCACCTAAATCAGTGCTGGAACTAATACCCGAGCTATTTACAGTAGTTGATGGCAGAAAATAATTATCACCAAAGTTGAACCGGGCTAAGGCAAATTTTCCACCATCTAAAAGCACCGCCTGACTTATACCGCCATCATCTTGCTGCCCTTGAACGATACCCTGGGGCTCATCAGCAACCAGATTGGTAAAGGACAATGACAAAGTATAATTATAAAATCCGTTGAAGTAATAACCACTACCTGCTTTACCTACCAGAAAGGGTATTCGTTTGCCCATTCGTAGGAAGTGATTATCGATAGCTTCCTCGATTACAATATCAGCACCTGCGCCAATACTAAAAGACTTTGATTGACTAACTGTGCCGCTTGGTGTGATGACAGAGATTATACTTTCTTTGTCAACATTATCGTATGTAAGAAGTAAAAAATTGCTTCCGTCCATATTAGCTGCAAGCGGATAGCTTTGACCTACCGTTATGGGTGTACCGGGTGTACCATTAGCATCCACTTGAAAGAGTTGGGTTTGAAAACCCACAGGTGTCATGCAAAAGAAATAATAGTTACTGCCTGAGAGAAACAATGGCCCAATAGGATTAACGTACGCTTCGTCAATCTCTGTCTCAGATTCAAAACCTCCAAAAGCATCTACTTTCAGTAGATAAATACCACTGAAGGGGGAACCTTCAACGCTGCGCCCACCTAAAATCAGGTAGCCACCATCGGGTGTTTGTTTAATATCAATAGGGAAATAAGTAGTATTAAACTTACTGTTATCGTAAATGCGGGTAAAGCTGGCTTTGTCGGCTGCCGGATCTGAGTCGTTTGAACAACCAATCAGTACTACCAGTGCAAGTATAAATAGGTAACGCATGTTTTAACGATCTAAAGTTTTGAAACTACTGCTGAGGAAACGCATCGGGAATAATACTCCGGCCGAGATAACGATGTTATTAAGATCAAGATCATCTTGTGCATCGCCTATGCCTGCTAACCTGTCGTTACCAAACCTGTTTTTAGTATTAGTAATGTTGCTCATGCCTTTTATGTAAGTACCTTCCAATACAACGCGCACATTGCCGAGGTTATAGTCTAAACCTACTCCAGCTGCAAGGCTCCAATAATTTTCAAACAAATCTTTTGCGCCTACAATAATAGTTTCGTTGGCAAATTGATTGGTGCCGCCTGATGCATAATCGGTGCCAGAAATACTAACGGCTTTGTTGGCATTAATCAGCATCGAATACATAATACCCACCTGCACATAGGGGCGAAGTTTGTCGCGTAGAATATCGTACTTGATAAAAAATGGAAAATCTGCGAAATCAAGTTTTTGCTCCTGATCGTACCGTAGTTCTAATGTTTCTGCGCTGTTCTCGTTATTGTACCATCGGTACTGATTGAAGTAAGTGAATCGCGTGTGCCGGTAAGTAGGCTGCACGCTAAACGAAAAACCTTTATAATAGAAAGTAGCTTCTAAGGTTGCCTGGCTTCCGGTTTTCAAAAACGAATCGTACGATTTCGCATTCAGTTGTTCCGAATAGTTTGTTGGCACCATTACCGTGTATGATTTGATTGGCTTAGCCTGAGCCAGATTGGTTCCGGCTTTAAAGCCGAGCCACCATTGTTTCTCCAGAAACTTATTTTGTTGTGAGGGCTTCTGTTTGGGAAGGGTGTTGTTTCCTTTCTTTTTAAACTGACCCAGACAAGCTGTACTAATGAGAAGGGCCAGTGCGAGCGATAGAATCTTCATAGGGCTATCGGATAACGATTAGTTTTTTGGTTTCCTGAAGGAAGCCGGTTTTCAATTGATAAAAATACGTGCCGGGAGGTAAAGAACTAACATTTACAGCAACTTCGTGCGTACCCGCTGATTTTTCTTCGGCCAGTAGCGTTTTGAGTGTGCGGCCCTGCATGTCTTTCAAATTCAGAAAGACCATTTGAGTTGCATTAATAGTAAACTTGATAGTGGTGCTTTCGTTGGCTGGATTTGGGTAACAGTCCTCCAGATTAAAGCGGTTGCTAATAAAGTTATCATTCACACCCGAAATTACCTGTTGTGCAAGAGGTAAAGGTGCATAATTACCAGTGCCTTCATCATTAAGCCCATTTATAAAGTCTTTATAGAAAATATCGTCTTTGATCTTGTCTTCATCTACCAACATCCAATCGCGCAACAGGTTGGCATAAATCTGGCGATAGTCGTATTGCATTTCTACATTTTGCAAATTCATATCCGGAACTTTACCCACCACACCAGGTTGCACACCTTTTCCAAAAATCATAACCGGAGCTCCGGTACCATGATCGGTACCGTAACTTCCATTGGCGCGCACGCGTCTGCCAAATTCTGACGTGGTAACCGTAAGCACTCTGTCTTCAAGGCCGCGGGCTTTCAAATCATCCTGAAAAGCTTTCATCGCGGAAGCAATATGATACATGAGCGCTGCATGTTGGCCCATGGTTGGATCGTAACTTTCTACTTGTTCTGCATGGGTATCAAATCCGCCAAGCTTAACCAAAAACACTTTTGTTTTTACACCCATACCAGCACCACCGCCATCTAATAAACGTGCAATAAGTTGAAGCTGCGGAGTTAAACCATTGCGCATGCTGCCGCGTGGAGCATTGAAAGGATAATTTTCAGGATAGGTAACAGATGAAGCCGATGAGCGTTGATAGATTTCATTTAATCGCTCTGCATAATCCTGCGATTTATCTTCAAGACCTAAAATCCAGTTTAGTTCTTTACCATACGGTGAGTTTTCTAATGCTATGGGTGGTTTACCGCGCGGATCTACTCCCTGATCGGTAAAGCCTTCCAGTTCTGAAACCAGCTGTGCAAAACTTTCCGGATTGTTGATAGAGATTGAAGTAGGAATGTTTCCTTGCTGGTGAAAGATGAGCGATACATCGCTTCCCATTTCTATGGCTAACGGATCTTCCATTTCTGGATTAGGAAATTCAGCGGGGTATTGCTTGGGTGCGAATTCCTGTTGCAAATACCGGCCTACCCAGCCCGATGAAAAATAATCATCGAAGCCACCACCCATAAATGAAATATCTCTTCCACGAAAGTGCGAACCATTATTGTTTTTATACGATACGCCTTGTACCAACGTCATCCGGCCACGGTCATACAAATCTTTCATGGCCAACATATCCGGATGTAAACCCACTTGTGCATCGGAAGGCAAAGTGTTATCTAACAAAATCATTTTACGCGCACTGTTCTTTGCCGGAATAGCAATGTTGGCGCGCCAACGATAATACGTATCGTACGCTTCAACCGGAATAATGCTGTTTAAGCCATCGTTACCACCATGCAATTGCAGAATAATCAGTACACGATCGTTGGTACTATGCTCTGCCATCCGCGTAAGCGAATTTTCAGCCATCAACTTGATAGGGATGCCACCTAATGTAAAAGGTACTGCGGCCAGTGAAAGTTGCTTTATAAAGTTTCTGCGTTTCATCTCTTCATTTAATAAAGTTGATACTCGGGCGATTGCAACATGGCATTGAAAAGGTTTTCCAGTTGCCGCCTTACCACTTCCATATCTACCGGGTTGTTCCACCGGAATGTCCACGCGCCTTCGGGGTCGGCATCAATCTGAGGTGATTTCAAAAAGGCGGTGAGAAAATAATTTAAGCGCTCTGCGGTAAGTCCGGCATTATCATCAGTTGCAGTATCAAATGTCAGGTTATCCGATAACGGTAATAAGTATTTAGCCAATTCAACAATAAGCAAGCGTGCATCTGAAGCAATGGCATTGCTGATGTTGGTTTGTACAAAGGCAACAGGGTCAATCTTCATCATGCCACCCATCTGGCTATCCGAAACCATATTTTGAATAAACTGATACCTGCGCACCAGGTAATTGGTGCTTATCCAACTACGATGGTAAATGGGATATTGATGATAAGCATCGTAACCGGCCACATCGAACGGTTCATAAAAATGCATCCCCATGTCTGTGAGTGATCGGATCAAATCACCGGTTTGCTCGTAATACGCAGCTGCATTTCCTGTTGGATCGGGTAGTTGAACATTAAAGAAGCGCAACGTACCCACCATCAGATCGAGTGGAGATTTAATAATGCCCCCAAAGTTGTCATCGGTTACACCGGCCGCGGCATCGTAGAAGTGTTGACTCTGAAATAAATCTTCCAACACAGGTTGAATCTTATAACCGCTGCTGATAAACGTATTAGCCATTTGGGCGATAATAGAATCGTCAATGGTTTGGGTAATCTCGTGATAAACAAAATACCGATACACGCGCCTGCAAAAGTTGCGGGCTGTTTCCGGTTGTGCGTAAATCAATTCAATCAGTTGACTGATTTCATCCAGTGCACTTTCTTCTGTAGCATCGGTTCCGTTTAGTAAAAGCGGATCGGGTTGTATGGTAGCACTGCCAAACCGGTCGCTGAATTGTTTTATAGTGTTATCATGCGAGCCAGCATTGGTTGTACTGCCGCGTACTTTACCGCGCGGAAGTTTTTGCGTTCCCGTAAGGTAAAGATCAACATCTTCATCTACCGAAGTGAAGGTGGTGTCTAGTTCCCAACCGGAAAGCACCTGCGCAGCTGCACGTACATCTTGTTCGGTAAAGTTAAAATAATCGCCTGGGGTGGTGGCAGGAGGTAAAGTGCCTTCAAGCCCGCGACCAATTGAATACAATTCCAGCAGTTCGCGACCATAATTTTCGTTCACACTGCCTCTCACGTTAAGGTTACCATCCAACAAGCGAAGCATGGCATTATCCACACTTACTTTTTTTGTTAGTTCCTTAAAGTTAAATTCTATTGGTAATGTTTTATCGAAAGCAAACTTGCGAAAGAGCTGATTTTGAAAATAGAGTGACCGGCTGTTATCTACTTTAGATTGAATACAGGTAAGTACGGAATGTAAAAAGAAAACAATTTTTTCGCGGGTAGCATTGGCTAACTGATTGCTGGGTGGCACACCCAATCCTAACATTTGCCCCATAAACCAGCCTTTAAAAATTTCCTGAAGTTCAGGATCGCCACTGTTGGCATCGGTGGTTCCGGTTAGCACCCATTCAGTTCCGGTTTCCGGATCAAGCGGTAGTACAGGGTCGGGTAGCGGTTGTTGAAAGAGCAAGGCAACAGCCTGGCTTGCAGTTAGCGTTGCAAATGAATCGATCTGCAACTTGGTGGGGCCATACGTGGCCCGATGTAACAAGTGGGCGGCTCTTTTATAGCCAAGTGTGCCGCCAAATGTGGGTAAAGGCATTGGTAAAAATTAGTTCACTCGGTAAGTTAATCCATCTACGTTAAAGTTGCGATAGGTTTTTCAGTTAAATGGCTGATACTTCCGATTACCGTCTGATTTTTTCTACCGTGTGGAGCTTACCGACTTTTAAATGAATGTTGTCTGAACAAAAAGTTAACAGTACCTTAATCGCATGAAGCTGATTGAATGCCCGCGCGATGCCATGCAGGGGTTACATACATTTATCCCCACAGAACAAAAGGTTGCCTACCTGAATCAGTTGGTGAAAGTTGGTTTTGATACGATCGACTTTGGAAGTTTTGTATCGCCCAAAGCTATTCCGCAACTGCGCGATACGGCTGAAGTGCTGGAGCAACTGGATTTATCCACAACTTCATCCAAACTTTTGGCTATTGTGGCAAACGTGCGAGGTGCTGAAGATGCCTGTAAGTTCGAAGCCATTCGCTATCTCGGTTTTCCACTTTCAATTTCAGAAACATTTCAGCAACGCAACACCAACAAATCGATTAGTGAAGCCTTAAATGTAGTGAGCGAAATTCAAGGGCTGTGCGAAAAGCATAATAAAGAGCAGGTTGTTTATATCAGCATGGGGTTTGGTAATCCGTATAACGATCCGTACGATGTAGGGATTGTAGAACAGTTTTCGGAGATACTGGCTACACTTGGCGTGAAAATTATTTCGTTGGCCGATACCATTGGTGTTTCGGAACCACAACAGATTGAATACTTATTCAAATCGTTAATCAAAAAATTTCCAGATGCTGAATTTGGCGCGCACCTGCATTCCAATCCTAAAACCAGTTTAGAAAAAGTTGAAGCTGCATTTAATTCCGGTTGTCAACGTTTTGATGGCGCCCTAAAAGGTTTTGGCGGTTGCCCGATGGCCAAAGACGAACTGGTTGGTAACATGGCTACAGAAACTATTATTTCTTTTTTAGATTCGAAACAAGTTGACCTGAAACTTGATAGAGAAGAGTTTGGAAAGGCAATGATGATGGCGGATGGGGTGTTTAGTTGATTTGGTGTTTTCAGTAATCAGTTTTCAGTGCTCGGTAATCGGTGATTGATATCGGTGATTTAGTAATCAGTATTCAGTTGTTGGTAATCAGTATTCGGTAATTGGTATTCAGTATCCTTATTGAATGATCATTGACTCTACCAACCAGTAACCAGCAACGAGCCTGCAACTACCTAATCACAAACATCTTTCCCGGCAACGACTTCACTGCATTCTTAAATTCGAGTGTTAACAATAGCGATGCTAACTGGCTGGGTGGGAGTGAAGACTTGAAACTTAACTCATCAATCATAACTGGCGCATTCCGTTCTTTCAGAATGCGTAGTACGGTTTGTTCATCGGTACTATAAACGGTAAGGTCAAGGGTGGTTTGAGTTGCAGCTGTAGTTTCAGCCGACCAGTTCATAATGTATTCCAGATCTTTAACGGTGGCAAACAAATTAGCACGATTGGTTTTAATCAACTTGTTGCATCCTTCCGAATACGTTTGCCCGAGATTACCCGGAACGGCAAACACATCTTTATTATAGCCATTGGCAATCTCTGCTGTAATTAACGCGCCACCTTTTTCGGCAGCTTCAACTACAATCAATGCATCGCACATACCGGCAATAATGCGGTTGCGTGCCGGAAAGTTATGGGCATCGGGCTTGGTACCGAAACGATTTTCAGTAAGCAACGCACCGTGGCTTAACATCTTTTTTGCCGTTTCTTTATGGGCTGCCGGATAGATAACATCAATGCCACTTCCCATAACACCAATGGTGGGCAAATTATTTTTTAAAGCAGCTTTGTGTGCGTGTATATCAATACCATAAGCAAGCCCACTTATAATAAGTGGCTGATGCGGCACCAACTCCTGACAAATTCGTTCTACCATTTCTTTGCCGTACTCGGTAGCCTGGCGCGTGCCGACAATACCAACTGCTTTTGCGGTATTCAAGTTTTGATTGCCTTTATAATAGAGTAGGGCCGGAGCATCTTCTATAGCTTTAAGCCGATGCGGATATTTTTTATCGCTATAGAAAATAATCTCTACATCATCGCGCTCTGCTTGCTTCAGTTCTTTTTCTGCTTCTTTAAAGGTGTCACCATTTTTAATAGCATCGGCAGAGATTTCGCCTACTCCGGGTATCTTCAGAAGTTTGGCTTTGGGAGTTTTAAAAACCTGTTCGGCCGAGCCACAATAACTCACCACCTGCTTAACCAGAAAATCGCCAATGCCTGGCGTAAAATGTAAGGCAATAAATGAAAGTCGCTCCTGATCCATGAGTTAAGACCGGAATTTAAGTAACTAAAAGTTGAGGATTATAATTTTTCGCGCACCTGCACTAAAAACTGACGCACTTTTTTGAGTGAGTCGAGTAAATCCATTTTATCGCGAACGGATTGGCTATCGTTTTTAAGCATTTCTTTGGCGCCTTGCAGGGTAAAACCTTTCTCTTTTACCAAATGGTAAATAGTGCGCACATGGTCAATGTCTTCTTTGGTAAACTGGCGATTGCCTTTGCGGTTTTTCTTCGGCTGAATGAGGTCGAACTCTGATTCCCAGAAGCGGATAAGGGAGGGGGCTACATTAAACTTCTCGGCTACTTCACCGATAGAGTAATATATCTTCTCAATTTCTTTTTCTTTATACGCCATGAGGGACTAAAGGGGCCTTGTTGAGTCGCAGTTTGGTTGCGAACGCTGTGCAAAGTAACAATTCTTTAAACTTGAAGCAATGCTGTTATTTTTTTTTATCGACAAGCTGTGCACATCATTTTGCAGGTGGTAAAACCCAGCCATCGTCATTGATTTTGAGTGTACTTTCCTGAAAATCTTCACGCGTAAGTTGCTGAATGCGTTTAAGTACCTGCAATTGTGCATCCATTTTTACCGGGGCCCGAAAAGTTTGGTTAGTGGAGGTGATGTGCGCCTTCAAAAACTCGCCTGAAGGTGAGGCATATACCTTAATAATAGGTGCGAGGCCATTTACGCCATTTACATTTATGCCACTGTGCGTGCAAAAATTACCTAGGCTATAAGCAATAAACCTGTTTTTGTAAACTTCAATGGCTCGGGTAACATGTGGCCCATGTCCGAAAATAATATCAGCTCCGGAATCGATCAGGCTGTGGGCAAATGCATACACATTGCCCCTGTTTTCGCCATAAAAAATTTCATTTTTACGAGGTACATGCTGATGTTGCGGACCTTCGGCTCCACCATGGAAGGAAACAATAACTACATCGCTAAGCGAATCTAATTTCTGCACAATGGCTTTCGCGGCAGCAATATCATTCAGGTTTAAACATCCACTGTTAGGTGCAAATGCGGTAAACCCATAACGCACACCATTCTTTTCGAAGATTACATAAGGAGTTGTGGTTAAACCGGCATGATAAATACCAGCTTGATCCAACGCTTTCATACTGCTTCTTCTACCAACATCACCAAAATCGCCCGCATGGTTATTGGCCAGACTCATTATATCAAAGCCCGCTGAAGCAAGATTCTGTGCATACTTAACCGGACTGCGAAATACGTAACACACTTTCGGGTCGCGACAGGTTTTTGCTGTTCCGCCTTCGTCTAATAACACACCTTCCAGATTACCCATCGTAACATCGGCATTTTTCAAAACGGCCGATACTTCCTGAAACAAATCGGTGCCATCGTTGGGTGGAAGTCCGCTGGCATTTGGATAATTGGTACCCATCATAATATCGCCTACACCAATCACGGTAACGGTATCTTTCTTTTGGGCAAACGATGAAATAGAACCAACAAAAAGGAGAATGAAAATGCTACGCATACTAAAAATTCAAGGCCGCAAATATAATGACAAAAACCTTTCAGGTCTTTATAACAGAAGTTAAAGACCTGAAAGGTTTAAGATTCTATTTTAGGAAGTGATAAAAGATTTGAAATCAAAAATCAATCGAGGGAAATAACCGACTGGCTGCCGATCTCGATCAGCTTTTCGTATTCTTTGTTGTTGAGATCGCGCTGGAAGAAGTTGATTGGATTGAGATAAGTACCGTTGTGCAATACTTCGTAATGCAGATGTGGTCCAACAGAAGTACCGGTATTACCTACATAGCCAATTACCTGGCCGCGTTTTACTTTTTCGCCCGCATATACAATAAACTTTGTCATGTGGCCATAACGGGTTTGCAATCCCGAGCCATGATCAATAAAAACCATATTACCGAGCGTTTCAGAATATTGTGCAATGGCTACAGATCCATCTCCGGTAGCATAGATAGGGGCACCTTGTGGCGCGGTAAAGTCAAGACCATTATGTGGTCTTACATATCCCAGCAATGGATGCATGCGTAATCCAAATAAGGTGTGTAATTGTTTCAGGTCTTTGTTGCTTACAGGTTGGATAGCAGGGCGCGAAGCCCAGATTTTTTCTTTGCGGGCCAGTTCGTCCTGCAATTGTTGTAACGACTGAGCTTCAATTTCCAATCTGTTTTTTAGTTTCTCCGCTTGTTCGTAAGCCTGCCGTACCATAGGATAATAAATACCTTCGCTTGCTTTGGCACGACCACCCACACCGGCTTCGCGTTGTGATTGATCGAGTGGTTCCAGATCTAAAATAACGCGGTAATTGTGATCATCGTTATGTTCAAGCGCACTGAGTTGTGCTGAGGTGCGATCTAACTGCTTATTTAAAACATCCCACTCAGCCTTCAGGCCTTTGTTAATTTGAGTCTGGAATGTTTCATCTATATGCGGATAACGCGAATTAAAATAAAGCAATGCAGCAACACCCAACACAAATGAAATTCCGATAAAGCGAACCAATCTTCGCGCGGCATCTTTTGGCGATACAATTACCGGTTCATATTTGCAGGTTTCTGCATTGTATATGTATCGCATCCGGTTCATTAGTCGAGAGATTGATTTTGTTTCTTCGATTGACTCAACAACACTTCATATTGGTTGGCCGAAATACCTTCCATGAAAAACTTAACCGGATCGAGACTTACGCCATTCTTAATTACCTCGTAGTGCAAGTGTGGCGCAATAGAACCGCCTGTACTTCCAATGGTGCCAATGGGTTGTCCTTTTTCTAATTTCTGTCCGGTGCGCACTTCAATTTCTTCCAGGTGCGCGTAGCGCGTTATGTAACCGTTACCGTGATCAATCTCTATGTAATTACCATAGCCAGCAATCAAATCACTTTTTTTAGTGATTAATACTCGCCCCGGTGCAGTGGCCAGCACGTGCGTTCCGCGTGGCGCTGCTATGTCCACACCATCGTGTTGATATTTTCCCTTATGGAATGGATTAATTCGAACACCAAAGCCCGATACTAATTTTTCCAATTCGAAATTTTGAATAGGCGCAATAGAGGGTGTGGCAATTAACTCGGGCATGTCCTTCCGGCCTACGCGTGCATTCAAACTAAAAAAATTATTGCCGCTTTGTGCGGAATGAATCAACTCGGTAAACCGGTTGCCTAACTGCGAAACGGATTCATTAAACTCGGCTTTGTCGGAAAGTAAAATCTCTTCGCGTTCAGGAAACACTTGCCCGGTGGTATTGGCAGCCGCTGTTTCAAATAACTGTTGGTAAAGCGAAAGGTCTTTTTTCTTGAGATCAGTAAGTTGGTGGTTCGATTCTGTAAGCAGCGCTGAAAGAATAACTTTATGTTCACTAAGGGCGCGATTCTCTGCCCGCAGTTGTTTTTCCTTAGGCGTTTCAATAATAAGATTTTGCAAGAATAGAAGGGCCGCGAAAAACACGAATCCAAAAACAAGATAGCCAACTATACCCATCGCGATACGCACAACCGAAAACCGGGCGCGTTCGTAACGTAACGTCTTGGGGTTATAGTAAAATTTTGTCAGGGCCATGTGGGGTTAAACACTACACAATTATTAAGAACCCAAACTAACCTTTATTCAACACTCGAAAATCAAACCTTTCATTTCAAAATGAACCCAAGCGGGTTAATTTTGTGGTTTATCTGGGTTAAAAACCCATAAATATAGAGAAAAACACCAGTTGCAAAAGTTAAAACGGACTTAGAATTAATGGATTCAGCTTCAATCAGACGGAAATTCCTCGAATTTTTTGAAAATAAGGGTCATAAGATAGTGCCTTCGGCCCCGCTCGTGCTTAAAAACGACCCCTCATTGCTCTTCACCAACTCGGGCATGGTGCAGTTTAAAGACAACTTTCTGGGTAACAGTGTGCCAAAGTACAAGCGCGTTGCCGATACACAGAAATGTCTTCGTGTAAGCGGCAAGCATAACGACCTGGAAGATGTGGGACTTGATACCTACCACCACACCATGTTTGAGATGTTGGGCAACTGGAGCTTTGGCGATTACTTTAAGCAAGAAGCAATAGCATGGGCGTGGGAGTTGTTAACCGAAGAATATAAACTGCCGAAAGACAGACTTTATGTTACCGTGTTTGGTGGCGATAAAAATGATAACCTTCCGGTAGATGAAGAAGCCAAAGAATTGTGGAAGCAGTTTGTGAATGAAGACCGCATCATCCACGGTATTAAGAAAGATAATTTTTGGGAGATGGGTGAGCAAGGCCCGTGCGGTCCGTGTTCTGAAATTCACATAGACTTGCGCCCCGAAGCAGAAGTAAAACAAAAGCCCGGAAAAGAATTAGTAAACAGCGATCATCCACAAGTAGTTGAAATCTGGAATCTTGTATTTATTCAATTTAACCGATTGGCATCAGGTGCATTAGAGCCACTACCCGATAAACATGTGGATACCGGTATGGGTTTCGAGCGGTTGTGCATGGCGATACAAGGTAAGACTTCGAACTACGATACCGATGTATTTACACCTTTGATAAACTTTATTGCCAAGGAGGCAGGCATTACTTACTCCGCAACTGTTCCCCTCTCCCAGGGGAGAGGGGTTAGGGGTGAGGGGCAAGGGGGTGAGGTCAAAACCGACATTGCCATTCGGGTTATAGCCGATCACATTCGTGCGGTTGCATTTACTATTGCCGATGGTCAGTTGCCTAGCAATACCGGTGCGGGTTATGTGATTAGAAGAATTTTAAGAAGAGCCGTTCGGTATGGGTTCTCTTATTTGAATTTTAAAGAACCATTCTTCCATAAGTTGGTTCCTGTGTTGGCCAATCAGTTTAAAGATGTGTTTCCGGAGTTACAGCAGCAGTTGGATTATGTAACCCGAGTGGTGTTGGAAGAAGAAGTTTCTTTCTTGAGAACGTTGGAGCGTGGCTTAAAACGAATTGAGAATTTTGATACTAACATAACCGGGGTTCAGGCTTTTGAACTTTACGACACTTTTGGTTTTCCATTCGATCTTACTTCATTGATTGCGCGTGAACGCGGATTTTCTGTAGATGAAAAAGGATTCAACGAAGAAATGTCTAAACAAAAATCCCGCTCCAAAGCCGATGCTACCAAAGAAACCGGAGATTGGATTTTAGTAGGCGAGGATGTAAAGACTGAGTTTATTGGCTACGATCAGCTTACTGCCGAAGCCCGCATTGTAAAATACCGGAAGGTTAAACAGAAGAATAAAGAGTCGTACCAATTGGTATTGGATAAAACTCCTTTTTATGCTGAGAGTGGTGGACAGGTTGGCGATACCGGTTTTATTGAAACTGCCAATGAAAAAATTGTCATAACCGATACCAAAAAGGAAAACGAATTGATTGTACAGTATGCCGATTCGGTTCCGGAAAATTTATCGGCAACGTTTTTTGTTTCGGTAAACGAAAGCCAGCGCAGGCAAACCATGAATAACCATTCGGCCACGCATTTGTTGCATGCAGCGTTGCGCCAGGTGTTGGGCAAGCATGTAGAACAGAAAGGTTCGTTGGTAAATGAAAAAATTCTGCGTTTCGATTTCTCGCACTTTGCCGGTATGACCGAGCAAGAGCTGGAGAAAGTTGAAACCATTGTGAATCAGAAAATACGCGAGAACATTGCATTGAATGAACAACGCAATGTGCCGTTAGAGAAAGCCAAGTCGTTGGGTGCAATGGCATTGTTTGGCGAAAAGTATGGCGAGTTTGTGCGCGTAATTACGTTCGATCCGAAATTTTCAGTTGAATTATGTGGTGGCACGCACGTTCCGTTTACCGGAAATATTGGCTTGCTGAAAATTGTTTCTGAAAGTTCAGTTGCGGCTGGTGTGCGCAGAATTGAAGCCGTAACAGCCGATGGCGCACAACAGTATCTAAATGATAACCTGAAATTACTGAACGAAGTAAAAGCAGTTTTAAAAAATCCAAAAGATGTGCTGGCTTCGGCAAAATCGTTAATGGACGAGAAACATGCTTTGGAGAAAAAGCTGGAAGTAATGTATCAGCAACAAGCCAATGTGTTGAAAGATGAACTGGCGCGCAAGGCAACAAAATCAAATGGCCACACTTTAATCGTAGAAAAAATTAGTGTGCCCACTGCCGATACTTTAAAGAACATTGCCTATGCCTTGCGAAATCAGTTCGATGATTTGTTACTGATACTGGCTGCCGATGTGGATGGCAAACCGCAAGTAGCCGTAATGCTGGGCGAAAAAACCGAGGCTGCAAAAAAATACCATGCGGGCAATCTGGTAAAAGAATTGGCGAAAGAAATTGATGGTGGCGGTGGTGGTCAGCCATTCTTTGCCACAGCAGGTGGCAAGAAGTTAGAGGGGTTGGATGGTGTGTTAATAAAAGCGAAACAATTAATCTAAAATAAAATGAAAAAATTCTTACTGGTGTGTGCCGCTTGTCTGTTGCTTGTCACCACATATGCTCAGGATTCAAAAGAAGCCATAAAGCAGTTTAATTCTTATTCGAAGTTGGTGTTGGATAAAGAATTCGATAAAGCGTTGGATCACGTGCATGAAGGAATTTTTGAAATTGCGCCCCGCGAACAGATGAAGGCAATTCTGGAACAGACATTCAATAATACCATGATGGAAGTGGAAATGTCGATGCCGGAAATAAATGGCGTAAGTGCAACTAAGAAGATTGAGAATACTCATTACTTAAAATTCATCAGTAAGAATATTGTAAAGATGCGTTTCAGTCCGCAGGCAATTGGCGAAGGCGATGAGGCAATAGCCAAAGTGCGGCAAGGTTTGGAAGCCCAGTTTGGTCAGGCAAATGTATCGTATGATAATGCCACCCGGTTTTTTAGTGTTTCGGCAACAAAGCCGGTAATCGCTTCATCAACCGATAAAAAAAACTGGAAGTTTGTTACGATCGATAGCGATCAACTCATTCCCATGCTTGAGAAATTCATTCCAAAAGAAATGCTCGATCTGAAGGTTGATTAACAGGAATGAAGGTTCAGGATAAATACACCATCGTAATCGGGCTTGAAGTTCACGCACAATTACAAACACAAAGTAAAATCTATAATTCGGATTCGGCTGCGTATGGTGGTGCGCCTAATTCGCACGTAAGTGTAATTACACTGGCACATCCGGGCACGTTGCCCAAACTTAATCGCAAAGCAGTGGAGTACGCCATCAAGATGGGGCTTGCCTGCAACTCTGAAATTTCACGCTACCAGGTTTTCGATCGTAAAAATTATTTTTATCCCGATCTGCCGAAAGGCTATCAGTTAACACAAGATCGCACGCCTATTTGTAAAGGTGGATTTATCACCATCACCACTAAAGCGGGCGAACGTAACATTCCACTTAACCGCATCCACATAGAAGAAGATGCCGGTAAGTCCATTCACCTGGAAAATGAACCCGATACGTTAGTTGATTTTAATCGCTCGGGTGTTGCCTTAATTGAAATTGTTACTGAACCTGCATTGCGCAGTTCAGAAGAAGCTGCTGCTTTGCTGGCCGAGGTGCGCAAAGTAGTGCGTTACTTAGATATCTGCGATGGAAACATGGAAGAAGGTTCGTTGCGCTGCGATGCCAACGTATCGCTGATGCTGAAAGATGCAACCGTGTATGGCAAAAAGGTGGAGGTTAAAAATATGAACTCCATGCGCCATGTACAACGTGCGGTTGATTTTGAGGTAGAACGCCAAATGGCGATTCTGGAAAGTGGTGGACAGATTATTTCTGAAACCCGAACCTTCGATGCAAACACAGGCGAAACCTATGGCATGCGCACCAAGGAAGAGTTGAACGATTACCGGTATTTTCCTGATCCGGATCTTAGTCCGCTACAGATTTCGGAAGAATGGTTAAGCGCAGTTAAAGCATCTATGCCTGCTTTGCCACGCGAGTTGAAAGAAAAATTTATTGCAACATATAAATTGCCGGTGTACGATGCCAGCTTACTTACTCAATCAAAAGAGTTGGCACAATACTTTGAAACAGCATGTACGTTTACCACAAACTATAAAGCAGTTTCCAATTGGTTGATGGGCCCAGTTAAATCATACCTGAATGAAACCAATCAGGAGGCTGATAAATTACCAGTATCACCACAAAAGTTGGCGCAGGTAATTGAACTGATTGATTCCGGTAAAGTAAATTTTGCTACCGCTTCTCAGAAGTTGTTTCCTGAAATGCTTGCCAATCCACAACTTGAACCTGCGGAGCTTGCACAAAAACTTAATCTGATACAAGACAGCAACCAGGATTCGTTATTACCCGTGGTAGAGCAAATCCTGAGCGAGTTTCCGCAGAAGGTGGAAGAGTATAAAAAGGGTAAGAAAAATATTCTTACTATGTTTATGGGCGAGGCTATGAAGCGCACCAAAGGCAAGGCCGACCCGAAATTGATTAATGAATTGTTTTTACAAAAGTTGAATTGAACGTGAAGCATATGAAAATAATGGAACCCATCTCAAAAATACTTCGAAATGTGTCTGTCATGCCGGATTCATTCCGGCATCCCAGTGTTTTCGCTCTGATTTCGAGATCGCGGATCATTGTCCGCGATGACAAAGTATTTTTGAGATGGATTCTTCACAGTGTGTTGATGGTAGTACTACTGGCTGCGTGTACCGAAAAGAAACCCGGTTGGGAAATAACCCTTTCGGGGAAAGTTGGCTTTCCGCAAGCCGGAGAAATTTCAGTGAAAGAACTGAAGCAGGATAACAGTGGCGTGGCTGATACAATCAAATTGAAAAGCGATTATACTTTCGAAAAAAAATTGTGGCTTATCGAACCCGGTTATTATCAAGTTAATTTTTACAACAAGCAGGTTGTTACCTTAATTCTGGATAAAAGTAATGTAACCGTTAATGTAGATGGAAATAACCCAGGTGGATTTACTGAAGTAAAAGGATCGCCCGATCAAGACTTGATTGCGAAAGTGCAACAGATGATGAGCAATCTGCAAACATCGCCTGAGTTATCGCAGCTTGAAATGGAATTTGCGCAAGCATCGGCACAACAGAATACTGCAAGGGTAGAGGAGTTACAGCAACAATACCTCGATTTGATGGATAAAGGTTTTGTGTTGATTGGGGATGTACTTCGCGATGAGCCACCCTCATTAGCTGTGCTTAATTTATTGCAACAAAATGTTTTGGATAAAGATAAGTTCTTCGATTTGTATGTAAGCACAGCCGAAAAATTCAAAAAAGATTGGCCCGATTCGCGGCACACCAAAGAGTTTGTTGAAATGGTTGACAAGATGAAGATTACAGCTGTTGGGCAGCTTGCACCAGAAATAGATTTACCAAATCCGGAGGGTGTGCAAACCAAACTCTCGTCTTTACGCGGTAAGTATGTGTTGATTGATTTCTGGGCTAAATGGTGTGGCCCGTGCAGGCGCGAAAACCCGAATGTGGTAAAAGCTTACCATAAGTTTAAGGATAAAGGCTTTGAAGTTTTTGGTGTATCGTTAGATCGCACCAAAGAAGATTGGTTACAAGCCATTGCTGAAGATGGTCTGGTATGGACTCAGGTTTCAGATCTTTTATATTTCCAATCGAAGGCTGCGGCCGATTACAACATTAACGCCATTCCGTTTTCAATTCTGATTGATCCGGAAGGAAAGATCATTGCTAAGAACCTGCGCGGCCCGGCTTTGGAAAAGAAGTTAGGCGAGGTGTTGGGACAATAAACACTGGGATTATTCATTTCTGATCTCATCCACCGGATTGGTAAGTGCTGCTTTTATAGTTTGCATGCTGAGTGTAATAAATGTAATCAGCAGCACTAAAACTCCGGCACTCGTAAAAATTCCAATGCCTATTTCAATCTTGTTGGCAAAACGGGCAAGCCACAAATCCATCAGATAATAACCAACCGGTGCGGCCAACAGAAATGCAATCACTATTCGTGTGGTAAACGTAACCGTAAGCAGGTTGGAAATATCCACTGCAGTAGCACCCAATACTTTGCGAATGCCCATTTCTTTCGTGCGACTTTGAATTACGGCCCACGATAGGGCAAACAATCCGAAGCAAGATAAAATCATGCTGATGACAGAGAAGGTGATCACGATTTTATAAAAGAAAATATCCTCTTTATATTTTTTGATTAAGTCCTCTTGTATAATTCTGGGGTTAAATGCGAAATCTGGAAAAACTTTTTTCCATTCAGCTTGCACTAACGGAAGCAAGCGGGCAAGATCGTTACCCTTATAATCGATTAAGATAGAAGGGCCGTTTTGCGAATAGGAAATAATAGCCGGAGGTATTTCTAATTTGAATGAACCACAGGTAAAATCTTCCACCACACCAATAATCTGATCTTCGGTGCCGGGTATTAATGCACCCAACGGTTCTTGCAGATTAAACTGTTTCACTAAAGTCTGGTTTACAACTTTGCCTTTGTTGGATGCAGAGGGCAGTTGCCCGGCAACTAATTTCAGATCAAGGGTTTTAAAGAAATCCTCATCGCCACTAAATAAGTACGGGGTGTAAAATTTGTCATCTTCCAGATCGTACCGGGCCATCCAGTTGCCCGAAATGGGGTTGCCACCGCTTACCGTTACATGGTTAACATCCTGCAATTGCGCCAGCCTCTGTTTTAGTGCCGGCAATGCTTCCGAAAACTTTCTATCGGGAGTAGTAAGCTGGATCATATCTCGGTTGAAGCCAAGTGGTGCACTTCTGAGGTGCTGCATTTGTTCGATAATGGTTATCGCACAAATGGCTAACGTAATGGAGATTATAAATTGAATAGTAAACAACAGTTTACTAAATGTAGTCTTAGTCGAATCTTTGCTCATCAAATTAACAGGCTTCATTTTCCATTGTCTGGAAACTGAAAGAATAACAATGAGTGCGATAGATAAAAACAGAACGGTACCCAACAGCGTAACCACGGTTATGTTTAAAAAGTAGGCAGGTGCCAGCTCAGCCTCAAACACAGAGTTAAACAGCGGAATAACAAAGTAGGTAATAACCAGCGATGCCACATAACCCGTAACGATATACACACTGGCCTCTGTGATAGAAAAGGTTAACAAACTTCGTTGTGTAATGCCTAATGTTTTCTTAATGCCAATTTCCTTTTTTCGGTTTTGCCAGAATAACAAAAACAAATTGATGAAGTTAAAACTTGCAATAAAGAGCACCAACGCGCACACTACATACCCAATGGTAATAAACATGGGGTTACGCGTTTTCATGTACACCATTTTGTTGTCGGTGCTGAAATAGGAATCGGTTAAAGGTGTTAGCGAATAAATCATTTTACCGGCACCAATAAGGCCGGGGCGTTGCGGATCGCTATTGATTTTTTCAATCAAGTCAAGATCGGAAGCTGCCTGTGCAAGTAGTACATAACTTGCACCTCCGTTCCATTTTTCAGGAAATACGGAGTGATGCACAAGCGCATCAAAAGTTAAATGACTATTTTCAATGGGCTTATCCACCACAGCCGACACCACCACGTGTTGAGTTGTATCGGCAGTAATTAAGGTAAGTTCTTTGCCAGTAACATCGGTATCATTAAAAAGTAAAAGTGCTTTCTCTTTGGTAAGAACAATCTTTCCGGGTGCCAGACAATTAGTTTTATTTCCTTGCGTGAGTCCGAAATCAAACAAATTAAAGAAAGCACTATCTACCGATAGGAGTGTAAAGTCTTGAAAAGTGTTGTGCTTTGTTTGGATGCTAACACCATCTAAATTAGTTAGCTGACAAATTTTTTCAGCTTCGGCATAGTTAGCACTCAGGTACTCGTGCAGGTAAGATGGGACGTAGGCAATCCGGCCACTGTTTCCAAACGGGTCGTTACTGAATAACTGGAATACCCGATTTTGTTTGGAGTGAAAGGTATCGGTCTTGGTTTCAAAAACCAGAAATGAAATTAAGATGTTAGCGCATACAAACCCAACAACTAGACTTAACAGAATAACCGAAGTGTAAACTTTTCTGGCCCACAGGTTTCGGAAAATAAGTTTGAGGTTGAGTGAGAGCATTGGTGTTAATGGGTTAAGAACTGAAACTTAGATAAGCTGTATCAAAGACTTTGTAAAGGTAAGCCGAAACTCTTTGATACAGCTTGGATTATATTAAAACGTAATGCTCTCTGTTTTAAAACCAACAAAAGAGAACACGAGCATGCCGGTCTGTTTGTTCACTTCAAGTTTATATTCTCCATTCTTGTCGCTAACCGTACCTTGTGTGCTTCCTGCCAATATGATATTCATACCCAAAAGCGGTTGGCCATCGGCATCGGTAACTTTGCCTACCATAAAGTATTTTCCACCTTCCTGAATCAGACTTCCATTGGTACGCATCGACTGCTTTACTTCTTCGAGTTTGCCCGCTGGTTGAGCAGTATTGTCCAGACTGTAAATAATAGGAATAACCATTCGTTGTCTTACAGCCATTCCGCGTTGCTTGCCTGGGTTCCAGGGTTCAGCTTGTGTCATAATCCGTACAGCTTCTTCATCGCAACCACCACCAATACCTTTTAGCGGCCTAACATCAGATATAGAGCCATCCTGATTAACAACAAACTCAATAAACACACGTCCTTCAATTCCCATTTGTCTTGCTGCTGCCGGATAACTTAAATTGGCTGCGATGTATTTGTAGAATTTATCCATGCCACCTTTTGGTTGTGCTGTTTCTTCCACTACCGCATAAATTTCATTCTGATCTTTTAATTCAAGGTTAGAGATGTCAACGGTAAGCACGCCCACTGTTTTTCGATTGGGGATAGGATAGGTGTTTAACAAAATTTGTTTGACAACCGCGTTGGCAGCAAACTTACTTCGGATTTCATCGGCATCGCCTTCCATATAATTGAATTTCGCTCCGGGATATTGCGCCTGATACTTATTTGCTATATCCTGTTTTACAAACTCAGGAAATTCAACCTGAGTTAATGTGCTGTCAGCAATTTCATGCATAATCTGATCCTGACAGGCAACCACTACAAAATATGCACCCAGCATAAGCACAGCCGAAGCAATTTTCCA
>Ga0075163_10002898_pt1 | contig 23097 bp, 19 predicted proteins | sample JI1023141ADNA_FD_71478 | JGI IMG/M metagenome (GOLD analysis project Ga0075163, IMG submission 71478) | Wastewater effluent complex algal communities from Wisconsin, to seasonally profile nutrient transformation and Carbon sequestration -... | ecosystem: Engineered > WWTP > Effluent > Algae... | reverse complement strand
CTCCGGCGCCTACCCGGACGGGACTTTCACCCGCTGGAACGGTGCAGCATGAAACGACCGCCTCACCCCTTCCGGGGGCTCGTCGGTCCGCTTCGTCTGGACGCACCATCAGCCGCTTTTATCACAGTCGGCGCGCTCGCGCGTCATCTCCACCATCGTCGCGCGAAACCCGAGCCGCGCGAACAGCCGCCGCGCGGCCACATTGTGCTCCGCCGTCCACAACATCAGACGCGGCGCGCCGCGGTCCTCCAGCCACGCGGCGGCCGCCGCCAGCAGCCGCGTGGCCACGCCGTGCCCGCGCTCGTCGACGTCGACCACGACGTCGTGGATGAACCCCGCCGGTCCGCGCAGCTCCTTCCACGACTCGGGCTCGAGCCCGGCGTACACGTAGCCGAGCACCGCGTCGCCGCGCGCCGCGACGAGCACGACGACGTCGGCCAGGCCCAATTGCGTGCCGAGGAACCACGCGTAGCCGCCCTCGACGTCGGGCGGGGGCGCCATGAAGCGCTGCGCGTCGAAGCCGTGGTGCGTGCGCACGAGCGCCGCCCCGAGGCGCCCGAGGGCCGCGAGGTCGCCGGTCTCGGCGGGACGGATGACGATCTCCGGGCTCACCGCGGCATCCTACCCCCGCGCCCCGCAGATCGTCACGCGTCGGCGCCGAAGCGCCCGGGGAAGCGCTGGCGCGCCCGCGCGAGCACGGCGGCGAGCTGCGCCTGCGTCTCCGGGCTGCCAGGGTCGGTGGTGCTGATCGTGTGCAGGACCTCGACGAGCAGCTCGTCGCTGCGGGCCCGCTCGCGCGCGAGGGCGCGGCGCGTGAAGTACAGGCGCAGCAGCACCGCGGTCAGGATCACCAGCAACGCGATGAACCCATAAAACACCCACCACAGCGGGCCCCAGCCGCTCTTCTCGCTGGGCACCGGTGACAGGCCGAGGTCGCTGAGGCCGTCGTTGACGCCGAGCACGATCTGGGCCGACAGCGACCGCGTGAGCGCCCCGGCGGCCCGCTGCGCGTCGCCGCCGGTCGCCGCATCGACCAGCGGCTTGAGCTCGCGCGCGATCACCCCGCGCAGCGCCGGTCCGACGTCATCCGCGATCACCTTGCCGAGCGCGGGCCCGAGGTCCTCGGCGAGCACCGCCGCGAGCGCGGGCCCGAGGTCCTCGCGCAGGCCGTGGGCGCTCGACCGCGTGAACGCGACGACCGCCCCGCGGGTCACGTGATCGACGAAGTGGCGCGCGAGCCCGGCGTTGCCCTGACTCAGCGCCGACGCGACCGCCCCGCCGACGACCGCCTCGACCCGGCGCGTGACCGCCGGCCCGACGTCCTCGTTCAACGCCTCGCCGACCGCCCTGGCAATTGTACGGATATAATCGTCGCTCGCCTGACGCACCCGCGCCAGCCGCTGCTCGTCGGTCAGGCCGTCGACCGCCCCGCGGGTCAGCGCCTCGGTGAGGTCGTGCGCCGCCCGCAGGATCTCCGCGTCCTGCAACAGCCGCCGCAGCAGCTCCTTGTTGTGCGGGTCGTTCAGCGCCTCCAGCCCGCCCTCGATGCCGCCCTGCACGCCGCCGCGGATGCCCCGCTCCAGGCCGCGCGCGCAGCCCCATGGCGCGGCCAGAGCGAGCGCGAGGACGGCATGAAGGTGAGCGTTTCTCATCGCACGCGCGCGGTCCACCGACGCGACCCGCGGCGTCGGGCCGGCCCGCGCGCCGGCCCGCGCCGCGCCCTGCTCACATCGGGATGAAGTTCAGGTCGAGGCCGCCCGGGTAGGCGTAGCTCGTGTACTGGCCGTATCCATAGACCGTGATGCCGAACGGCTTGTCGCCGGTGGCGAGGTGGTTGCCGTCGCCGCCGTTCGACAGCGCGATGCGGGCGACGCCGAAGCCGGTGTTGCCGATCGCCGTAAAGCCGCCGACCGCCGCGCCGTCGACCGTGATCGCCGCGCCGGTCGGGGCGATGATATTGGCCCAGCTCGTGTCGTAGTTGGTCGGGGCGTGCACGAGGTACTGCGTGCGGTACTGCTCGGTGGCGACCGCGAGGGACATCGCCGGGTCGCCGGAGTTGCCGCCGCCGTTTTGCCCGATCCAGTACTGCGCGACGAGGATCTTCTTGTCGCCGGTGATCTGGAAGTCGTTCTTGGTCTGGGCGATCTCCGCGTAGTCGCCGGCCTTGGCGAGCAGCGCCGGCGCGCCGGGCTGGGCCGGCTCGTATACCAGCGCCGTGTTGTCCTCCGTGGCGACGATGCGGACCATCTCCGCCTTGATGTTGTTCGCCGCGATCAGCGGCGCGCTGACGAGGTACTCCTTCGCCAGCGTGCTGGTCGGCGGGATCGACTCCTCGAGGCGGTCGCAGAACTGGATGTTGTAGGGCACGTTGGTGCACTTGTGCCCGCCGATCACCTGCACCGGCTTGTCGGCCTCGACGCGCGTGCCGGTCAGGTCGGAGACGTCCGGGCTGCCGCCGCCGCTCTTGGTGAACACCTCGAGCACGTCGCCCTCGTTGAGCATGACCACGCCGGTGCCGTTCGCCGCCACGCCCGCGCCCGCGAACACGATCTTGCCGGTCGCCGACGGCGTCAGCGTCACCTTGGTGTTGTCCTTCGAGGCGACCACCGCGTAGAAGCCCGGCAGGTTCTGGCCGCCGAACGGCCAGTGGTTGCGCGACACCACCGTGTAGTCGAGGCCCCAGGTGTTGACCGGCAGCAGCAGCCCGGCGTCGTTGATGTACGAGAACGAGTTGCCGACCTTGTATTGCAGCGGCTGATACTGGTAGACGGTCACCGGCTGGTTCGAGCGCAGGCGGTAGGCGCCGTCCGGCACGTTGACGGTCGGGCCCGGGGTGCCGATCGCCGGGATGTTGAGCGCCGCCACGTACGGCAGCGTGATCGCCTTCGCCGTGTTCGGGTTGACCGTGTCCATCTTGACCGGGTTGCCGCCCTGCGTGATCGTGATCTGCGCGACCTGATTCGTGGTGTTGGCGACCACGACCGCGTAATCGAACACCCACGGGTTGGTCTCGTGCAGGCCGGCGGTGACCGTCGGGTAGTAGTCGCAGCCGATGTAGCTGAGGCCGATGTTGACCGGCGCGCACGAGCCCGCGCACTGCCCGGCCTGCGCGTCGCACGTGACGCCCTGGACCGGATCGCAGGCCTCGATGTCGCCGTAGGCCCCGCCCTGCTCGTCGCACTTCTGCACGATGTCGCCCGCGCACTTGAAGCTGCCCGGCTCGCACAGCACGCAGCCGACCGGCTCGAGGCAGAAGCCCGGACAGGTCTCCTCGTCCTTGAACCCGCCCATCCCGTCGCACACCTTTTTGTCGTTGCCGTCGCAGATCAGCGTGCCGTCGGCGCACGGCATCCCGGTCGTGTTGTCCGCCGTCGTCCCGGACGTGGTGGTGTCGTCGCCCGTGGTCGTCGTCGTGCTCGGGTCGATCGTCGTCGTCCCGTCCGTCAGACCCAGAGTCGTCCCGTCCGTGGTCGTGCTCGTCGCCGTCGTCGAGGTCGGACCCGCGCTCGTCCCGCTGTCCGTGACCGGCGTGGTGTCCGGCCCCGCGGTCGTCGGCGTCGTGTCGCCCGAGCTGCCGACCAGCGTCGTCGAATCGGTCGACGGGTTCGAATCCGTGATCGGCGGCGCGACAGTGTCGGTGGCGCTGGCGGAGGCCTCCGGCTGGTCGTCGCCGCAGGCGGCGATCAACGTGGCAGCGATCAAGGGCAGGTAAGGGGGGCGAAGCGAAGTCGACATCACGGCATCATATCAAGCCGCGCCCCCCGGTCCGCAGAAATTTGCGTCCCCCCATCGCGGGCGCTCCCGCCCCGACGCGACCCGAGGCCCGGCTCCAGCCGCCCGGAGGGAGATCCACCCGCGGCCCTCGCGACCACACGTCCCGGCACCGGACCCGCCCGGTCACAACCCCCTCGCCGTCTTCTTCGTCGCCGTCTTCTTCACCGCCGTCTTCTTCGTCGCCGCCTTCTTCGTCGCCGTCTTCTTCGCCGCCGCCTTCTTCGTCGCCGTCTTCTTCGTCGCCGCCTTCTTCGTCGCCGCTTTCTTCGTCGCCGCCTTCTTCGTCGCCGCTTTCTTCGTCGCCGCCTTCTTCGTCGCCGCCTTCTTCGCCACGACCTTCTTCCTGGCGGCGTTCGCCGCCGCGTAGTGCGCGAGGTAGGCGTCCTGCGCGGGCGTCCGCTCGCCCGGACCGGCCTCCAGGAGGTCCCACACCTCGTTCTCGATCCAGAAGCGATACACGAAGCTCTCAAAGTGCGGCGCGCACACCCACGTGTTGGCGATCGTCACCTCGCGGCTGACCTCGAGCTCCGGATCGTCGAAGGGGATCGGCGAGCAGAGCACCGGGGCCTCGCCGCCCGGCAGAAGATGCACATACCAGAACAGGCAGTCCTGTTGATCGCGGAGGAACCGGACCGTGTACGCGCCGGGCACCACGCGGCACGGGACCGGCGCCGCCGACGGGTCCCACTCGCACGCGGTGCACGACGGGACGGCCGCCTGCAGCCCGGGATCGGCCATGAAGCGCACGAACGCGGCCGGCAGCGGCACGCCCCGGGCCGCGGCCGCGGCCGCCAGCGCGTCGACCTCACGCGCCCTCCGGGGCCGCGCGCGCGCCGGGGCGAGCCAGGCGAAGTCGCCGCGAAACAGCCGCTCGTCGAGCGGCGGCAGGCTCTCGTATGGATAGAGGTCGTACGTGCCGTCGCCCGGACGATATGCGCCCAGATCGAACGACCACCAGCCCGGCGCGAACGGAGATCGCATCGCCGCCAGCGTATCAGAACGCCGAGCAGACGTCGGGCGCTCGCCTCGAAGCCATGTCCCCGGGGACATGTGCTCACATATCTCCGGTCAAAATGGATCGCCGCCGCGCCGCCGCTCGCGCGCCCGGGACCGCCGTCCGATCGGGCTCGGCCGCGTCTACCCGCCGCGCTGACCCGACAGATCACCGGCGTGCCCCCGAGCAGACAATGTGCGCTCGTGTGGTCGCGTGATCGCGGCGCGCGAGACGAGGACCTCCGGGCTCCCGTCGCGCGAACCAGCGCCTCACTGTGACCCGCGGGCGCCGATCTCGGCCGCGGGCGAGTCATCGCGCGCCGTCCCGCGCTCGCTGGCGCGCGCCCGCATGTAGAAGATCGCGAACGCCCCGAGGAGCACCACCAGGGCCACGAGGGCGATCATGCGAACGGGGGATCTGGATGTGTCGCTCATGACGTTTCTTGGCCGCGGGCTGGCCAGTTCGCAACTGCGCGGCGGGCGGCGCGGCGTCGCGATGCTCGTTCGCTACGCGCGCCGCTCTGGTACCTTCGACCGCGGTGGTCGACTCTGCTGAACAGACATTGATGAGGGACGGCGGCGCGGCCCCGGCCCTGAACTTGCCCGCCGCGGGCTCGCTGTACGCCGGTCGCTACGAGATCGAACGGGCCGTCGGTCGCGGGGGCATGGGGACGGTGTACCGCGCGCGCGACCGCATGGTCGGCGATGTCATCGCGCTCAAGCTCCTCGACGCCGCGGTCGTCGTCTCCGACGACCAGCTCGCGTGGTTTCGCCGCGAGGTCCGCCTCGCCCGCCGCATCACCCACCCCAACGTCGCCCGCACCCACGACATGGGCGAGCAGGCCGGCGTTCATTACATCACCATGGAGTTCGTCGAGGGCTCCACGCTGCACGACCTGCTGCACCCCGACGACAGCGGGCAGCGCCGCGAGCTCGGCCCGGCCCACGCCGCCCGCGTCGCCCTGGCGGTCTGCGAGGGGCTCGCCGCGGCCCACGCGGCCGGCGTGGTCCACCGCGACCTCAAGCCCGCCAACGTCCTCATCGAGCGGGCCGGGCGCGTCGTGCTCACGGACTTCGGCATCGCCCGCGGCCTCGCCGACGACGGCGCGCGCACCCAGGGCATCGTCGGCACCCCGCAGTACATGGCGCCGGAGCAGCTCTCGGGCCTCCCCGTCGACGTCCGCGCCGACCTCTACGCGCTCGGCCTGATGCTCTTCGAGATGTTGACCGGCGCCGTCCCGTTCCCCGGCGACAACATGTTCGCGTCGGCGCTGGCGCGCATGACCAGACCGCCGCCCGACCCGCGCGAGCTGCGACCCGGGCTGCCCGCGCCGCTCGCCGAGCTGGTCGTGCACTGCCTGGCCCAAAAGCCAGACGACCGGCCCGCCAGCGCGACCGCCGTCGCCGAGCGGCTGCGCAGCTGGCTCGCCGGCGTCAGCGGCGGCGTCACCGGGGCGGGCCCCGGCGCCGAGTCGAACGCGACGATCCACCCCGGCCGCCCCGGCGACCGGACCACCTCGACGCAGCAGCAGCAGCCGCAGCAGCCGATCGCCCCGATCCCGAGCCCCGAGCGATCGCTCGCGGTCCTGCCGTTTCGCTACCACGGCCCGCCCGACCAGAGCTACCTCGGCGACGCCCTCGCCGACGAGCTGATCGACGTGCTCTCGCGGACGCGCGGCCTGCGGGTCCTCGGCAGCGGCGCCGCCGCGAAGTACCGCACCGACCGCGACCCGCGGGCCGTCGGCGCCGACCTCGGCGTCGCCGCCGTCGTCGACGCCACCGTGCAGGCCACGCCGCGGCAGGTCCGCGTCGTCGCGCGCCTCGTCGAGGTCGCGACCGGCACGCAGCTGTGGAGCGACCGCTTCGAGGGCGGCATGGAGGACCTGTTCGAGCTGCAGGACCGCATGAGCAAGCAGATCGCCGAGGCCCTGCGCGTCGAGCTCGGCTCCGCCGCGAGCCCCGGCTCCGTCCCCGCCGACGCCGTCGCGCTGTACCTCCGGGGCCGCCGCACGCTGCTCTCCGGCCACATCCTCGGCCCCGACGGCGCGCTCGACCTGCTCGAGCAGTGCCTGCAGCTCGCGCCCGGCCTGCAGCCCGCGCTCGCCTGCCATGCGATCGCCAGCATCCGCGCGTGGTTCATGCCGGGCAGCAACATGGACGGCAGCGGCCGCGACCGCCAGGCCGAGGCCCGCGCCGCCGTGCAGCGCGCGCGCGAGCTGGCGCCCGACCTCGCCGAGACCCACCTCGCCCGCGCCATGCTGGCGATCCCGCTCGGCGAGTGGCGCGAGGCGATCCAGGCCCTGAGTCGCTCCCTCGAGATCGCCCCGACATACGCCCACGCCCACCAGTACCTCGCCCACCTGCAGTGCGAGACCGGCCACACCAAGGAGGGCGTCGAGCGGGCCAAGATGGCCTACGCGCTCGAGCCGAGCCTGCGCGTCGCCATGCTGGACGTCGCCCGCGTCCACGCCCTCCACGGCGACCGCGACGCCTGCGACCGCGTGCTCGCGCTGCTCGACCAGACCACCCGCTTCCGCGGCCCGCTGCTGCAGTTTCGCGTGCGCATGGCCGCGTGGTTCGGCGACCTCGAGCAGATCCGCGAGATCGGCGAGCTGGCCGCGGCCGACGCCTCGGAGGGCCTCTTCCGCTCGGTCGCCGAGTTCGCCCGGGCGATGTGCGGCGACGCCTCCGCGGAGGACACCGAGGCCCACATGCGCTCGCTCCTCGCCCAGGCCAACAACCCCCGCTTCTTCGCGATGATCTATCAGATCGGCGCCGAGATCCACGGGATGCGCGGCGAGCCGCAGGTGGCGCTCGAGTACTTCCTGCGCGCCGCCGACGGCGTGCTCCTCGACCTCGAGTGGACCGACCGCTGCCCGCTGCTCGCCGGCATGCGGACCCTGCCGGGCTTCGCCGAGGGCCGCCGCAAGGTCCGCAAGCGCATCCAGGCGATGTGGAGCCTGTGATCGGTCTCAGCCGCCGGGGATCGTGTCGAGCGGGGGCGCGACGTGCTCGCGCTCCTTGCCGACGTGATCGTGGAGCTGCCGCTTCGCCGCCTCGAACGAGGCCTTGATCGCCGCGTACACGTCGTCGAACGTGTCGTTGCTGGTCCCGGGTCCGCCGCCGACGATCGTCTTGCCGCCGGCGAGGCCGAGCTCGAAGCGCACCGAATACAGGTTCTTCCCGTTGTGGTGCAGGTGCGCCGCCGGCTCGACGACGACGCGGCAGCTGATGATCCCGTCGTGGAAGTGCTCGAGCTTGGCGACCTTCTCACGGATCCGTTCCTCGACGTCCGGGGAGGGCTCCAGCTGATGAAAGGTGATCTGTACCGGTGTTTGCATGGCGTTCCTTCGGGGCTGCCGGATCTCCGTACAACCTCCGCCGACGCGGTCACGCGTCGACACCACATTCCCCGTCCAGGCCGCTCCAGGCCCGCATCCTGCGACCATGCTCCCGCCCGCGCCCGCACGCCGCGCTGCGCTGCGGAGCCGGCGCCGAAGCACAATTCCTGACGTTTCACTGTAAAGCAATGGTTCACGGCGCCGACAAAAACTCCCAAATAGACAGCCCGGCGCCGGTGCCGTAGGGTCGGTGCCATGCAGCCTCGCACGCCCCTCTCGCTCCTCGTCGGCCTGGTCCTCGCGTGCACCACGACGCCCGGGGACGACCCGACCGCCGGCGAGTCGGGGACCACCGCCGCCGCGAGCACGTCGGGCAGCTCCGCCGGGTCCAGCGGGTCCAGCGGCGCCGGCGAGGCGACCACCCAGCCGGACGATCCGACGACCGCGAGCAGCGGCGCCGACGCCGGCGAGGACAGCACCGGCGACCCCGGCACCACCGGCGCCCCCGCCGTATCCTTCATGACCGTCTACGAGCAGATCATCCTGACGAAGGGCTGCAACGCCGGCTATTGCCACGGCGGCGGCGCCGGCGGCCTCGAGATGACCGACGAGGCGACGACCTACGCCAACCTCGTCGAGGTCGCGGGGGCGACGATGCAGTGCGGCCAGAGCACGCGCGTGGTCCCGGGCGCGCCCGACCTGAGCATCCTGTGGTACCGCGTGCGCCCGGCGGCCCTCGACGCCGGAGACCCGTGCGCGCAGGACGGCAAGATGCCCAAGGGCATGCCGCCGCTCGGCGACGCCGAGGCCCAGCTCGTCCACGACTGGATCGCCGGAGGCGCGCTCGAGTGAGGCCCACCTCGACCGCGCTGCTGCTGCTCGCCGCGATCGGCTGCGCGACCCCGCCGGAGCCCGCCGAACCGCCCCCGCCGACGATCGTCCGCCCGCCGCCCGCGCCTCCACCCACTCCTTCGCCGCTCACGCCCGCCACCGTCCCCGCGGACCCCGAAGCCCTGCGCACCTGGCTGCAGGCCTTCACCTACCGCGCCTGGCCGCCGCAGACGGACATCCGCGCGACCGGCGAGCACGGCGGCGAGCGCCTGTACTTCAACGAGGCGCTCGCGGCCTCGATGCGCGCCGGCGCCGAGGACCACCCGCTCGGCAGCGCCGCCGTGCGCGAGCTGTACGCCGGCGATCTGAAGACCCTCAAGGGCTTCGCGCTGATGCACAAGACCGCCGCCTCCGGCCCGCTCGGCGAGGGCTGGTACTGGTACGAGATCTTCGGCACGACGACGGACGCCGAGCCGACGGTCGCCGAGCCCGGCGCGCGCGGCTGCGTCGGCTGTCACTCGCACGCGACGGACTTCGTACACTCCCCCGACACCCCGCGCGACGATCCGCAGCCGCTGCTGTGAGCACGGGCGGCTCACCCGCCGAGGTTCACGTAAGGCAGCGCGTCCCCCATCTCGCCCGGCATGTCGCCGCGCGCGTTCATATCCTCGTAGCCGAGCGCCCCCTGCTCGCCGCCCATACCCCAGCACTTCACCTTGTGGTTGTCGAGCAGCGCGCAGATATAGAGCGCCCCCGGGACCGCCTTGATCGCGTGGCGCCCCGCGCCGAGCGCGATCGGCTTGAGGTTGTCGCCCATCTCCCCCGGGTCGTCGCCGCGGTGCTGCGTGTCGCCCTGGCCGAGCGCGCCGAACGCCCCGTGACCCCAGCATTTCATGTCCTGGTTGTCGAGCAGCGCGCACGAGTGAAAATACGACGCCGAGATCTTCACCGCCGTGCGCCCCGCCCCGAGGTCGACGTAAGGCAGCGCGTCGCCCATCTCGCCGGGGCCGTCGCCGCGGTATTGCTTGTCGCCGAGGCCGAGCTGACCGTATTCGTTGGACCCCCAGCACTTCACCTTGTCATTGTCGAGGATGACGCAGGCGTGCCGACCCCCGAGCGCGAGGTCCTTGACCGTCCGGCCGGCGCCCAGGGCGATGACCGGGAGGTTATCGCCCATCTCGTTCGGCATGTCGCCCACGGCGCCGAGGCCGGGCAGGCCGTTGCCGAGGTTGCCCTCCGTCTGCTGCCCCCAGCACTTCACCGTCGCGTCGTCGAGCAGCGCGCACGCGTGGCTGTTGTCGAGCGCGATCTTCTTGACCTTGCGGCCCGCGCCGAGCGCGATCGGCTTGAGGTTGTCGCCCATCTCGTTCGGGCCGTCGCCGCGGTCGTTCTTGTCGCCCTGGCCGAGCCAGCCGTTGCCGTTCCAGCCCCAGCACTTCGCGCTGTCGTCGTCGAGCACCACGCACACCGTCCACACCGCCGCGACCACCTGCTTGACCGTGCGCCCGACGCCGACGTCGACGAACGGCAGCTTGTCGCCCATCTCGCCGGGCTCGTCGCCGAGGGCCGCGCCCGCGCCCGAGCCGAGCGCGCCGAACGTCGCGTCGCCCCAGCACTTGAGCTTGCCGCCCGTGACGATCGCACAGCCCGTGTAATACGACGTGATCGCGCTCGCCAGCAGCCCCTGGCCCAGATCCACGAACGGCAGCTTGTCGCCCATCGTCCCCGGCATCGTCCCGTAGGGCTTGATGTCGCCGACGCCGAGGTCGCCCGACGACGCGTAGCCGCCCCAGCACTTGACCTTCCCGCTGTGCAGCACGGCGCACGCGTGCCCGTGCCCGGCCTCGAGGTCGTCGACGTCGAACGGCCCGATCTCCGGCGGCGGCTCGCCCGTCGTCCCGTCCCCGGTCGTATCGTCGCCCGTCGTATCGTCGCCCGTCGTCCCGTCCCCGGTCGTCCCGTCCCCCGTCGTGCCCGTGGTGCTGCCGCCGCCGCTGCTCGTGTCGTCCGCGCCCGACGTGCCCGTGATCGTCACCTCGACCGTCGTCTCGCCCGTCTGCGGCCCCGTGGGGTCGCCCGTCGCGGTCGGCGTATCGGTCCCCGAGCCGGTCGCCGAGACCCCGCTCGTGCTCGTGCTCGTGCTCGCCCCCGACGAACCACCCGACGAGCCCGAGCCGGTCACGACCGCCTCCGTCGAGCCACCGGCGCCCGTCGAGCCGTCCGTCGCCGACGTCGCCACGCTGTCGCCGCAGCCCGCCACGAGCCCCAACCCGATCACCACCACCATCGATCGACCCATCGCCACCCCCGGTCCGCCGGCAGCATCGGCGAGAGCGAAGGACCTGTCAACGCGACGAACCCCGGGCGTCGATCACCCGCCCGCGACATAGCCGAGCGCGCGCGGGCAGGCAGCCGGCAGCGCCCCGAGCTTGAACCGCCCGGGCGGGCTCGCCGGCTCGTGACCCGTCACCGCCGTCAGCTCGACCTCGCCGCTCGCCGTGTCGAAGCGGTACTCGCTCGAGCGCTCGGTCCGGACGACGGCCACCTGCGGCGGCTCGCCCTCGAGCATCGGCCCGGTCTCGTGGACCTGCGAGACCGTGAACGCGCCGAGCCAGCGCGGCGCGTCGCCGTCGAGGCCGAGCACCGCGATCAGGCGGCTGCTGTCGTTCTCCGTCGTGTTGTCGCCGTAATCTCCGTCGTGGCGATCGGCGCTGAGCGTGACCACGACCTCGGGGCGGCCGCCGGGGATCAGGTCGTTCGCCGCGACCGAATCGACGGTGAACGACTCGCCGATGTAGCCGACTCCAGGGTTGTACGCGCTGCCGAGCTCCGCGAGGTACCAGCGGTCGTCATACAGCAGCGCGAGGTAGACCTCGTCGCTCGAGCCGCCGGACTCGAGCCAGCTCTCGACGCGGAAGTGGGCGACACGGATCCCGCCCGCGATCTCGAGGTCGATGATGGTGCTGGGCTCGCCGCCCGCGGGCGTGCCCGCGGCGTCGACCACGACCTCGCCCGGCGCCGTCTCCTGCTCGTCGCAGCGATGCGACGAGAACACCTCGTCGGCCGGCATGCCGGCGACGAGCGCCGCGCACACGTCCATCGCCGGTCGACCCGGCCGCAGCGCGATGTCGCAGTCGTGGCCGCTGGCGTCGGCGCCCGCGCCCGTGAGCGCCGCCAGGCGCCCCTGCACGACGTCGTTGGGGCGCAGCTGCAGCGAGCGCCGATAGGCCGCGGCCGCGCCGTCGCGCTCGCCGCGATCCTCGAGGATGCGCCCGAGGTTGTAGAGCGCCGCGCCGCGGGTCCGGTCCGACGCGTCGCCGGCGATCGCCCGCTCCGTGTGCCGCTGCGCGCTCGCCAGGTCGCCCGCGAGGTACGCCGCCCAGCCGAGCTCCGCGAGCGTCGCCGCGTCGTTGGGGTCGATCGCCAGCGCCGCCGTGAACGCCGCGACGCCGTCGGCGTGACGCTTCTGCTGCACCGCCTTGCGCCCCGCGTCGCGCTGCTCGCGGAAGATCCGCGCCTGCGCCCCCGCGGCGCCCGCGTCGAACCCGGCCCGCGCCCGCTCCCGGGCCGACGCTCGCGCCGGCGGCCGCGCCGGCGCGGCCACGGGCGTCGCGGCCACGGGCGCCGCGGTCGGCGTCGCGGCGACCGTCGCGGGGGCCGCTCCCGCGGTCGGAGCGGCCCCGGTCCCGCGATCACAGGCGAGGAGCAGGAGGGCCAGGGCGAGACGTATCGGCGTGCGCATGGATCGGGTGCTCATCGGCCCGCCAGCATACGCCGCGCCGCCGCGCCGTGTCCCCACGCCGATCCTACAGCGCGCTCGCGCCCACCCGCGACCTGTCCCGGGGGACATGTCGATGCGCGGCCGCGCGCGTGGTCGCCGGCCGGGCCGCCGCGGTACCATCGCGCTCGAGGACGCCATGCGCACACCGATCCACGACGACCAGGCGCCGCGCCCGAAGGGACCGTACTCGCAGGCGATCGTCGCCGCAGGGCCGATGGTCTTCATCTCCGGCCAGCTCCCGGCCCACGGCGGCGACTTCCGTGACCAGGCCACCCAGGTCTTCTCCCAGCTCACCCGCCTGCTCGCCGCCGCCGGCAGCGGCTGGCCCCACGTCGTCAAGCTGACCGTCATCCTCGCCGACCTCGCCGACTTCACCGCGCTCGGCGACGTCTCGCGCGACTTCCTCGTCGAGCCCTACCCCGCGCGCACCACCCTGCAGGCCACCCTGCCCCCCGGCGTCGCGCTCGAGGTCGACTGCACCGCGCTGGTCCCGGAGCGCCTCGCGTGAAGCTGTTCACCGCCGGGCTCGCGACCGAGACCAACTCGTTCTCGCCGCTGCCGACCAGCCTGCGCAGCTTCACCGACTTCTTCTGCGTGCGCGGCGGCGTGCCGGACAGCGCGCCGCTGTTCGCCGCGCCGCTGGTGGTGTTCCGGTCGCGCGCGCGGGCCCGCGGCTACACCGTCCACGAGGGCCTGTGCGCCTTCGCGGAGCCGGCGGGGCCGACCGTGCGGGCCGCCTACGAGGCGCTGCGCGACGAGATCCTCGACGACCTGCGGGCCGCGCTGCCGGTCGACCTCGTGCTGCTCAGCCTCCACGGGGCGATGGTCGCCGATGGTTATGACGACTGCGAGGGCGACCTGCTCGCGCGCGTCCGCGAGGTCGTCGGCCCGCGCGTCCCGATCGGCGCCGAGCTCGACCCGCACGGCCACCTCTCGCCGGCGATGCTCGCCCACGCGACCGCGCTGATCTGCTTCAAGCACTACCCGCACGTCGACTTCGCCGAGCGCGCCGCGGAGCTCTTCGACATCGTCGCCGACGCCGCCGAGGGCCGCGTGCGCCCGCGGATGTCGGCCTTCGACTGCCGCATGATCGGCGGCTACCACACCCTCGTCGAGCCCATGAAGGGCTACGTCGAGCGCCTGTGCGCCCGCGAGCGCGAGCCCGGCGTGCTCTCGATCTCCGTCGCCCACAGCTTCCCGTGGGGCGACGTGCCCGACGCCGGCACCAAGCTGTTGGTGATCACCGACGACGACCCCGCGCTCGGCGACCGCATCGCCGAGGACCTCGGCCGCGCGCTCATCGACCTGCGCGGCCGCACCTTCCGCCCGCAGCTCGGCCTCGCCGAGGGCCTCGACCGCGCCCTCGCCTGCCCGCGCGGCCCGGTCGTCCTCGGCGACGTCTCCGACAACACCGGCGCCGGCGCCCCCGGCGACGCGACCTTCATCCTCGCCGAGCTGCGCCGCCGCCACGTCACCGACGCCGCGCTCGCCTGCCTCTACGACCCGATCGCCGTCCAGATCGCCATGGCCGCCGGCGAGGGCGCGACCCTCGACATCCGCGTCGGCGGCAAGCTCGGGCCGATGTCGGGCGACCCCGTCGACCTGCGCGCGCAGGTCCGCCGCGTCGCCCGCGGGCTCCATCAGGTCTGGGGCGACTCGAGCAACCCGCTCGGCGACGTCGTGGTCCTCCACGCCGACGGCATCGACCTCGTCGTCAACGACCTGCGCACCCAGGTGTTCGCGCCCGACGTGTTCACCGCGCTGGGCATCGACCCGGCGCAGCGGCGGCTGCTCGTCGTCAAGTCGAGCCAGCACTACCGCGCCGCGTTCGCCGGCGTCGCCGCGGAGATCCTCGACGTCGCCGCGCCCGGGGCCGTCCAGCCCAATTTCGCCGCGCTCCCGTTGCGCCGGATCTCGCGGCCGATGTGGCCCTTCGACCCCCACCCGCTGGTTTCGAAATGACGACCGTCGCCTTCGTCTCGGGCCACCTCGACCTCGCCGAGGACGAGTTCCTGCACCACTACGTCCCGCAGATCGCGGCCGCCTGCGCGCGCGGCTGCAGCTTCGTCGTCGGCGACGCCCGCGGCGCGGACCTCCTGTTCCAGCGCCACGCCCACGCCCACGGCCTCGTCGTCACCGTGTTTCACATGTTCGAGCGCCCGCGCAACAACGTCGGCGACTTCCCGATCGTCGGCGGCTTCGGCTCCGACGAGGCCCGCGACGCCGCGATGACGGCCGCGTCGCACCTCGACATCGCGTGGGTCCGACCCGGCCGCGAGCGCAGCGGCACCGCGAAGAACCTCCGCCGCCGCGCCGGCGCGTGACCTGTCTCAAGGCGCCGTGCGGGCGCCCGACCGCGGTCCGGGGCGCCCGCGTGTACAGTCCCGCGCATGCCGGATGTCCGCACCAGCATCACCATCGCGGCGCCGCCCGGGCGCGTCTGGGCCGTGCTCACCGACTTCGCGGCCTACCCGCAATGGAACGCGATCATCTCGCGGGTCCGGGCCGACCTGCGGCAGGGCGGCGCGATCAAGTTTCGCATCCGCATGGACGCCTCGCCCGAGCTCGGCTTCGCCGCGCGGTTCACCCGCTTCGAAGCCGGCCGCGCCCTCGCGTGGCGAGGCGGCGCGCCGCTGGTGCCCGCGCTCGCGTGGGGTGAGCATTACTTCGAGCTCGCGCCCGCCGGCGACGGCACCCTCTTCACCCACGGCGAACACTTCGGCGGCCTCCTCGGCCTCGTCATGCGCGGGGGCGTGCACGCCCGCGTGACCCGCACCTACGCCCGCTTCAACGAGCTGCTGCGCGCCCGCGCCGAGGCAGCCACCGGCGCCTGAGATGCCCCTCCACGACCCCGCCCGCCACGTCCAGCTGACGCCGGCCGCGTGGGACCCCGAGCGCGCGCGCCGCTGGCTGCAGCGCTGGTCCGGCGCGGCCCTCGAGCAACAAAACAACTACACCTGGCCGCTGCACCCCCGCGACGCCGCCGACTGCGAGGGCGCGGTCCGGCCGATGCATTGCATGTACTTCGGCGCTCTCGGCGTCTGGCTCGCGCTCGCCCGCCTCGCCGCCGCCAAACTGTGCACATTGCCCGCGCCCCTCGCCGACATCCTGCGCGCGACCCTGGCCGGCTATCAGCGCGCCCCCGACACCGACGAGGACGTGCCGTCGTGGTTCCTCGGCGAGAGCGCCCTGCTGACCGCGTGCTGCCTCGCGCGCCCCGAGCCCGCGCTCGCCGAGCGCCTGATGGCGGCCATCCGCAGCAACCGCGACAACCCGACCCGCGAGGCGCTGTGGGGCGCCCCCGGCACGATGCACGCCGCCCTCTGCATGTACGAGTCGACCGGCGAGCCGCGCTGGGCCGACGCGTTCCGCGACAGCGCGGAGGCCCTGTGGGCCACCTGGTCCCACGACGAGGCCCGCGACGTCTGGCTGTGGCAGCAGGACCTGTACGGCAGCCGCGTCCACTACCTCGGCGCCGGTCACGGCTGGGTCGGCAACCTCCACCCGCTGTGGCGCGGTCAGGCCCTGCTCGACCCGCAGCAGCGCGCCCAATTGCGCGAGCGGACCCTGCAGGGCCTCGAGAGCTTCGCCCTCCGCGACGGCGACCTCGCCAACTGGCCGCCGGTCCTCGATGACACCACGAAGATGCTGGTCCAGTGGTGCCACGGCGCGCCGGGCTTCATCACCTCCCTGCGCCACGCCGGGCTCCCGGAGGCCCTGCCGCTGCTGCTCGCGGGCGCCGAGCTGATCGTGCGCGCCGGCCCGCTGACCAAGGGCGTCGGCCTGTGTCACGGCACCGACGGCAACGGCGCCGCGCTGCTGGAGATCCACCGCCGCACCGGCGCGCCGCGCTGGCTCGAGCACGCCCGCGCTTTCGCGATGTGGTCGATCGAGCAATCCGAGGCCGAGCACGCCCGCCACGGCCAGTGGCGCCACAGCCTGTGGACCGGCGACGCGGGCCTCGCCTGCTTCCTGCTCGACTGCCTCGCGGGCACCAGCCGCGGCATGCCCGGCCTCGACGTCCTGTGGTGAACGCGCCTGGCCCGCGGATCCGCGTGTGCTAAGGTCGCGCGCCTCCGCCCCCCCGTGACCACCGCAGTCATCGCCGAGAAGCCCTCCGTCGCCCGCGACATCGCCGCGGTGCTCGGCGCCACGCGCCGCGGCGAGGGCTGCTTCACCGGCGGCGAATATGTCGTGACCTGGGCGATCGGCCACCTCGTCGCGCTCGCCCAGCCCCACGAGATCGACCCCGCCTGGAAGCGCTGGAGCCTCCTGACCCTGCCGATGCTGCCGCGCAGCTTCCCGCTGGTCGTCGTCCCCGACACGAAGGACCAATTCGCCGTGGTGCGCAAGATCCTCGGCGACCGCGCGATCAAGCGGGTCATCTGCGCGACCGATGCCGGCCGCGAGGGCGAGCTGATCTTCCGCTACATCTACGAGGCCGCCGGCTGCACCAAGCCGGTCGACCGCCTGTGGATCTCGTCGCTGACCCGCGAGGCGATCCAGGCCGGCCTCGCGCGCCTGCGCAGCGGCGCCGACTACGACGGCCTCGCCAACGCCGCCCGCGGCCGCAGCCGCGCCGACTGGCTGGTCGGCATGAACCTCTCGCGCGCCTACAGCCTCGTGCTCGACCAGGACATCTCGGTCGGCCGCGTGCAGACCCCGACCCTGGCGATCCTCGTCGAGCGCGAGCTGGCGATCCGCGACTTCGTGCCCGAGGACTATCGCGAGGTCCAGGCCCGCTTCCAGCCGCAAACCAATGCATCGCCGCCGCCGCTGGCCTATGTGGGCACATGGTCGCGCCCGCCGCGCCCGGGCGACGCCGACGACGATCGCAGCAAGCGCCGGCGCCTCCCGGCCGACGGCGTCGAGGCGGCCGAGATCGCCGCCCGCGCGCTGACCGGCCAGGCCGCGATCGCCTCGATCAAGGCCGAGACCCGCGCGATCCCCCCGCCGCTTTTGTATGATCTCACCGAGCTGCAGCGCCACGCCAATCGCCTGTACGGCATGAGCGCGCAGCGGACCCTCGACGTCGCCCAGGCGCTGTACGAGCGCCACAAGCTGATCAGCTATCCGCGCACCGACAGCCGCCACCTCTCGACCGCCGTCGCCGCGACCCTCCCCGCCGTCGTCGCCGCGATCGCCGATCGTTACCCCGGCCTGCTCGCCCCCGGCACCGGGACCACGCCGCTCGGCCGCCGCTTCGTCGACGACGCCCGCGTCACCGACCACCACGCGATCCTCCCGACCGCCACGCCGGCCCGCGCGCTCGCGGGCGACGAGCTGAAGATCTACGACCTCGTCTGTCGCCGCACCCTCGAGGCCTGGCACGAGGACCACGTCTACGCGTCGACCACCGTGATCACCACGATCACCTCGCAGCCCGCGATCGTCGATCATTACGAGAGCCGCGGCACCGCCGTGCAAAAAGACGGCTGGAAGGTGCTCGAGGTCGGCCACGGCAAGGCGCCCACAAAACCACGCGGCAAGACCAGCGCCCCCGCCGAGACCGACGCCGCCGATCAGGCGCTGCCCCCCGGCCTCGCCCGCGGCCAGCCCCAGCGCGTGCTCGAGGCCAACATTCTAAAAAAGCAGACCCGGCCGCCGCCGCGCCACACCGAGGGCACCCTGCTCACGGCGATGGAGACCGCCGGCAAGACGCTCGAGGAGAAGGAGCTGTCGGACGCGATGCGCGACCTCGGCCTCGGCACCCCGGCCACGCGCGCCCAGATCATCGAGACCCTGCTGCGCCGCGAATATGCGGTAAGAGACGGCAAGACGCTCGAGGCCACCGACAAGGGCATCCATCTGATCTCCGTCGTCCACCCCGAGGTCAAGAGCCCGGCGATGACCGGCGAGTGGGAGGCCAGGCTCAAGCGCATGGCCCGCGGCGACGGCGACCTCCAAACCTTCATGGCCGGCATCGAGTCGTTCGTCTCCGACGTCGTCGGCCGCGTCACGACCATCGCCCCGCCGCCCATTTCGCCCGACCGCGCCGCGCAAAATCCACGCCCTCCGCCGCCGGACCGCGACCCTCCCAATCCACACACTCCGACCGCACCCGCCGCGTCACGCCTTCAAGCGCCGGACCGCGCGCCCGCGAATCCTCGTACTTCGCCCGCGCCGTCCCCACTCCCTCCAAACGCCCCCATCGCCGCCCGCACCGCCCCGGACGACCTGCGCGGCCTGCTGCAGTCGCGCTTCGGCTTCCCAAAGTTTCGCCCCCATCAGGAGGACGTCTGTCGCGCCGCCACGCTCGGCCGCGACCTGTTGCTGGTCATGCCGACCGGCGCCGGCAAGTCGTTATGTTATCAGCTCCCCGGCGTCGCGCGCGGCGGCACGACTCTGGTGATAAGCCCGCTCATCGCCCTGATGGAAGATCAGTCCGCGAAGCTCACCGCCCAGGGCTTCCGCTCCGAGCGCATCCACTCCGGCCGCGGCCGCGTCGAGTCGCGCCAGGTCTGCGTCGACTACCTCGCCGGCGCGCTCGACTTCCTGTTCATCGCGCCCGAGCGCCTGCGCGTGCCCGGCTTCCCGGAGATGCTCGCCCGCCGCACCCCGGCCCTGATCGCCGTCGACGAGGCCCACTGCATCTCGCAGTGGGGTCACGACTTTCGCCCCGACTATCGCATGCTCGGCCAGCGCCTGCCGGCCCTGCGCCCGGCCCCGATCATCGCCCTGACCGCGACGGCCACGCCCACCGTCCAGGACGACATCGTCGCCCAGCTCGGCCTGCACCGCGCGGCCCGCTTCATCCACGGCTTTCGGCGCACCAACATCGCGATCGAGGTCATCGACCGCAACCCGGGCGAGCGCGCCGCGGCGATCCGCGAGCTGCTGGCGAGCCGCGCGCGCCGGCCCGCGATCGTCTACGCGGCGACCCGCAAGAGCGCCGAGGAGCTGGCCGACGCGCTCGGTCCGCGCCTCGCCGCCGTCTACCACGCCGGCATGGGCAACGCCGACCGCGACCGCGTCCAGGCCGCCTTCCTCGCCGGCGAGCGCGAGGTCATCGTCGCGACCACCGCGTTCGGCATGGGCATCGACAAGGCCGATGTCCGCACCGTCGTCCACGCCGCGCTGCCCGGCAGCCTCGAGGGCTACTATCAGGAGATCGGGCGCGCCGGCCGCGACGGCGCGCCCTCGGCCGCGATCCTGATGCACGCATACGTCGATCGCAAGACCCACGAATTCTTCCACGAGCGCGACTACCCCGACCCGTCCGTGCTCGCCGCGATCCACACCCGGCTGCCGCGCACGCCGACCGACCGCGCGGCGCTCAACAAGCGCCGCGGCCGGGCCGCCCGCGAGACCTTCGAGAAGGCGCTCGAGAAGTTGATCGTCCACGGCGGCGCGCTCGAGTCCGGCGACGGCCAGATCACGCGCGGCGCCGCGACCTGGACCGCCGGCTACGCCGCCCAGCGCGAGCACAGGCAGGCCCAGTTGCACGACATGGCCCGCTTCGCCGGCGCGCGCGGCTGCCGGATGGTGCATTTAATTAAACACTTCGGCGATCAGGAGGACGGCGGCGAGCCGTGCGGGGTCTGTGACGTCTGCGCCCCCGATCGCTGCGTCGCCGCGGCGTTTCGGGCCCCCGCCGCGAGCGAGCAGGTCCACGTCTCGCGCCTGCTCGCCGCCCTGTCGCGCAGCGACGGCCAGGCCACCGGACGCCTCCACCTCGAGACCTTCGCCGACGGCGCCGTCGACCGCCGGTCCTTCGAACATCTGCTCGGCGGCCTCGTCGCCGCCGGCCTCGTGACCCTCGAACAGACCTCCTTCAAAAAGCGCGGCAAGGTCATCCCATTCGAGCGCGCCACGCTGACGCCCGCGGGTCACTCGCACGAGCTGACCGCGGCCGGGCTCCTGCTCCCGCCGCCGACCGCCGCGAAGAAGGCCGGCCGCGCGGCGACGCGGCGCCCGCGAGCGCGGCGCAAGGCGACCACAAAGCGCAGCACCACGCGAACGACAGCCGCGAAGCGCACCGCCGCGAAGACCACCGCCGCGAAGCGCACCGCTTCAAAGCGAACAACCACCACGCGACGCAAGCGCGTCCCCGCCGGCGACGGCGCCTGACCCGGGGGCTCCGGGCAAGCGCGTGAACGCTCGATCAGTCGAGCACGATCTTGAACTCGATGCGGCGGTTCCTGGCGCGCCCGGCCTCGGTCGCGTTGTCCGCGAGCGGCTCGTCGGGCCCCGCCCCGCGCGTCGTGATGCGCTCCGCCGCGACCCCGTGATCGATCAGATACTGCTTGACCGCCTCGGTGCGCCGCCGCGACAGGTCGACGTTGTACTCGCGCTCGCCGACGTTGTCGGTGTGCCCGGAGATCTCGACGCGGATGTCGGGGAATTCGCGGAAGATGCGGGCCGCCTCGTCGAGCGTCGGCGCCGACTTCTTGCGGATCGTCGCCGAGTTGAACTCGAAGAAGATGCCCTGGATCACGCCGACGAACTTCTTGACCGTGACGGGCAGCTCGTCGGGGCAGCCGTCGGCGTCCTCGAAGCCGTTGCGCGTCTCCGGCACCTCGCCGCAGCGGTCGTCCGGGTCGAGGATGCCGTCGCCGTCGCTGTCGCGGATCGGGCACCCGTCCGGCGCGATGCCCGGCTGCTCCGGGCACTTGTCGACCTCGTCGAGGAAGCTGTCGCGGTCGCGGTCGAGCGGCGGGCACCCGTCCGGCGCGACCCCCGGCACGTCCGGGCACTTATCCACCGAGTCCTTCAAGGTGTCGCCGTCCGAGTCGCGGTCCGGGCACCCGCTCGGCGCGATGCCCGGCTCGTTCGGGCACCGGTCGCGGTCGTCACGAAACCCGTCCCCGTCGCTGTCGCCGATCGGCGCCGGCTGCTTCGGCCGCGCACGATTGAGCGTCACGCTGAGCCCGAGCACCGCCTGCACGTGGCTCGCCGCCGCGAACGGCTCGGCCGCCTGCGCGCCGATGAAGTGCCGGACATCGAGCCGCACCGCGAGCATCCGGTTGATGAAGTACTTGAGGCCGCCGCCGTAGTGCCCGACCGCGTCGACGTCCTTGCCCGCGACCGTCGGCCCCGACGCCACGCCGAGCAGCCCGTAGCCGCCGACCACGAACGGCACCAGGCGATACATCGGCAGTTGCAGGACCGCGTGCCCGCGCAGGCCGTACACGAAGGCGGACCCGACGCCCTCGTAGCGCGCGGGCAGGGCGCTGAACTCGGCCTCGACCCCGAGGAAGCGCAGCGGAAAGTAGCCGACGCGCGCGCCGAGGTCCGCCGTCGGACGGCGGATGGATTCGCGCGGCTTCGGCGTCGCGGGGTCGTAGAGGTCGTGGATCTTCGAGAACACGGTGACGCCGCCGAACACCCCGATCTCGACCATGTTGCGCTCCGGTCGGTGCCGCCGCATCACCGGCTCCGGCGCGCTCGCGGGCTCGGCGGCCCGCGCGTCACCGATCATCCCCGCCCCGAGCGCACCCCACACCAGTGACCATTGCACTGCCCGCATAAATTCTCCGACCTACACGGCCACTGTAACCCGGATCGGCCGCGCGAGCACGCCGGCGCGGGCGCCCGGCGCCCGCGTCGAACCTTCGCGCTACGCCGGAGGCGACAGCAGCGCGCGAAGATCCTCGTCGAGGGTCTCGCGGATATGCGCGATCGTGCGACCACGCAGGCGCTGCTTCGTCGCCCGGAACGGCCCGCCCGCGAGCGCCGCGAGGCGCACCGCCTCCGCCGTCGCGCGCGCCACGACCTGGTCGGGCGCGACGACCTCGTCGACGTAGCCGGCCGCGAGCGCCTCCTCCGGCGCATGGATGTGGGCCAGCAGCGTCGCGCGCGTCAGGGCCCGCGGCTCCAGGCGGTCGCGCGCGAGCTCCATCGCCAGCACCGGGACCGGCAGCCCGATCGCCACCTCGTTGAGGCCGATGCGATACGCCCCGGCCGCGGCGACCCGGACGTCCCCGGTCAGCACGACCAGCGCCCCGCCGGCCACCGCGTGCCCGGTGCACCCGACCACCAGCGGCACCGCGGCGCCGTACAGGCGCAGCAGCAGCTCCGAGCCGCGCCGCAGCAGCGCCGTCGCCTGCTCGGGCCCGCTCATCATCACGCGCAGGTCGAAGCCGGCGCAGAAGCGGTCGGCGCGGCCGACGAGGACCATCGCGCTCGCCTCCGCCTCCGCCCGGGTCAGCGCCGCCAGCAACGCGTCGATCATCGCGTCGGACAGCGCGTTGGCCTTGCCGTCGTCCATCTCGACGATCGCGACGTTGCCCTCGAGGTGGTAGCGGACGAGCTGGTTCATTGGTAGATCCTGTCTAGTCAAGGTTGGCTTCCCACACAAGGCCAGACAGGACCCCCGTTCAAACCGTGCATGCGGATTTCCCGCACACGGCTTACCGATGGCCTCTCGGGCCGCTG
>Ga0075163_10002897_pt1 | contig 23100 bp, 23 predicted proteins | sample JI1023141ADNA_FD_71478 | JGI IMG/M metagenome (GOLD analysis project Ga0075163, IMG submission 71478) | Wastewater effluent complex algal communities from Wisconsin, to seasonally profile nutrient transformation and Carbon sequestration -... | ecosystem: Engineered > WWTP > Effluent > Algae... | reverse complement strand
GCCCGAGGCTTCAAGACGCTCTTGTAAAATCGCCCTCGCAAGAGGGACCGCAGTGTTTTTACACGAGGTCCTGATAAAGAGGCGATTTGACTTTGCGCATTGAAGCTCAAGAGGGGCGGCAGGGGACATGCCGAAGGACATGGAGCCCGGCGCATCTTCTAGATAACTTTCTTAACGGAATATCTACCAAAATAATTTATTTGAAGGACTTTATGGACAAGACACTAATGAGCCATCTTTTTGAGCTTATAGATCTGAAAGATCATAAGGATCAAAGTTAAAGAGGTGATGAAAAGCATTGCTCCAGCTGGAAAAAGCTTTTGGGTTGTCAAGTAACGGTAGGAGAAAAAAGTATCAAGAGCGAGGGTAAGAAGAAGACTCACTCTTAGTGCCCAGCGATGAAAAGTGATTGTTTTGATACTTGTGAAAAGAAGGGCAAGGCCAAAAAGAGATCCTGCAATTAAAGAAGGTGTACTTTGCTTCATGATAAAACCCATCAAGCCACCTGTAAATACAAGGATTGAATAGATGAAAGTAATGAATCCCACTCTTTTAAAAATTTGCTTTTCCATGAATCCATTTTACACTAAGTTGCTTGGTTTGCAAGAAAAAAATAGACCTCTTGGATAACCCGCTCTATAATTACAAAGCCGGTGCTGATTTTTCAAAATCGACATATGCGTCTATGCGTCTTAGTATAGGCGATTTGGAAAAATTAGAATCCAGCGAAGATAAGCGTAGATTTTGAAATTTCCTGGGTCTTTGAAATGGAACCAGCATATACCCAAACAACTTCAAAACTTGGATTTTTAGCGGCGCCAGGCCGCCGAAATTTGCCGATCGTAAGTGACCCCATATTTCTAATATTAGGTCACTTACGATCGACGAATTTCGAAAGCTTTCGCGTTCGCCCAAACCTAAGTTTTGAAGTTGTTTGGGTATAATTCAATTCCCTCTATTGTTTTAAAATAGAAAAATCGCAATAATGGCCAAAACATTTTATTGAGTAAGGCAGTAATGTACACCGAGTATTTTGGACCGATTAATAGGGAAGAACTCAAAGGGTTGGAAGCTCCTTCACGTAAATTGCAGCAGGGAGGGCTTATTGCTTTTCCAACAGAGACTATTTATGGTTTAGGAGCATCTATTTTAAATGAAGAGGCGATTATCCGCCTTTTTACCGTCAAAGGGAGGAATGAAATACACTCGCTTCCCGTACAAGTTGCTAATATGGATCAGCTTAAGTTTGTTGTTCAAGAAATTCCACAGACAGCAGCCATCCTTGCGAGTCATTTTCTACCAGGTCCTTTGACAATTATTTTGAAAAAGCATCCCAACCTTTCTTCTTTGATAACAGGTGGAAAGGAAACGGTTGCAGTCCGCCTATGTTCTGATCCTATTGCGCGTCGTTTGATCGAACTCACAGGATGCCCTCTTGCGGTTCCTTCTGCGAATATTACTGGAAAACCGAGCCCAACAAAGGCAAGCCATGTTCTTGAAGATTTGAACGGACAGATTGATGGTATTGTAGATGGGGGAGAGACTCAACATGGGATGGAGTCAACAGTGATTTCTTTCGAAGACCCCCATCGCCCAACCATTCTACGGCATGGAGTCATTGAGAAAAAGGAGATTGAAATCGTTCTCAATCGAAATGTTTATATCCATCCTTTAGCTCTTACTTTTAATGGGTGTTCCTCTTTTAACAAACTCCGGTCAGCTGTTCGTCTTTTTTCTTCTTGGGAAGAGATAAGGATTTATCTCAAACTCAGCCCTGCAAGTAAACGGATGATGATGAGTAAAGAGAACAGAGCTCCCATTCCGGGAGATTATTTTCCCCTTGATGAGAAAAATTTTTATGAAGGACTTCGCGCTGCAGATCGTGGTGGGTATGCTGAGGTTCTTGTTTGCTGTAATCCTGAGCTTAAAAAAGATATTAGTCTTCTTAATAAACTTAAACAAATCGCTCGCGCTTAGTGTCTTGTCCCTAAAATTTTTAACTACTATACCCCTTCCAGCCCAATTGGGTGTCTTTGAACTGGAAGGGGTATAACCTAAGTTTTGAGATGTGAAATGTCGTTCCAGAGTTTAAGAGCTCGCTGATTTTTCTCATGGCTTAAGATGGAGAGTGAAGCTGTATGCAGAGGAAATTGGGTTCCATTCTTTAATGGAATTTCAAGCCAAAGCATAGTAAGTGCTCGTGCGATATGTCCGCTGCTAAAAATAGCAACTTTTCCATTCAAACCCTCCAATTTTTTGATAAGGCGTTGGACCCGTTTGGTCAACATGTCTATAGACTCACCAGCTGGAGCTCCATGGGTGAAAATATTCCACTCAGGGACAGTTTTATGGATTTCCTCTAGAGTCATCCCCTCGTAAGCGCCGTAATCCCATTCGACAAGATCTTTATCGATAATCCCGTCATAGCCGCAGATATCACAGGTTTCTTTTGCTCGTTTTAAGGGACTCGTAAAAATGTGGGGAAACTTGATTTTCTCAATGCGCTTTCCCAAAGAAGCAGCTTGAATCTCCCCCTTTTCGGTAAGAGGGATGTCAGTGAGCCCCGTATGTTTTCCATCACGGGCCCACTCAGTTTCTCCATGCCGAATGATGTAGATCTCTTTCATTGTCCCTCTTCTTCGTATCTTTCAATCTCTAGATCATTCCAGTCATTATCAAGGAGAATAAGGTCAGAAAAGAGACCTTTAAGGGTGTTCATCACCCCTCCTCCAGCGTCATTTGGGTTTAAGATCCCATCGAGCATATTTTGAAGACCCTCTTTACTAAAGATATTGCGGAGAGTTTCTTGCATAATGATGTTCATAATTTGAGCTGTAGGGATTCCTCCCTCGCTACTAATATTTGTTAGCTCCAAACGATCAATTGGACGGAGTTTTTTATTCGGTTTCCCTCCTGTTTTGTAGGCAAGCTCGATTTGCAAATCGGTGATGACAAGGCGTTTGATTAGAACAGAGGTAGATTTCCCTTTTTTCTTAGCTTTTTCTTTATCGGCCGATGTCGATTGATTCATGTTATTCATGATGGTTGTCCAGTTGCCCGATTTGCTAGTAGGGGAATCAAATTCAAGTCCGATATAAGTATTATCCATTTTCATTTCATCAATAACAATCTGGTCATCAAAGAAGCGAGTGAAAGGAACACCGGCGTAAAAAGTATCAACAGAAAGTGCTCGAGGGGTCTTGGAATACCCTGCAGGATTACCGACACGAATTCCATCAACTTTGATATGATTAGGGGACATTCGAATATCTGAAATCGAGACAGAAACCCCTGCATGCTTTGATAACTGGTGTGATACAATTGTAGGAAGCATGTTCCATACAAGAATGCATCCAAGGACCAGGATAATGAGCAGTCCAAAAATAATAATGAGTGTCTTTTTCATTGTGCAACCACCTAATTGACTCTTTTATTCGGACTATTTAAAAAGAGCGATTATTTGTCCAGCTTTTCAGAAGAAGATTGAATTAAATAGAAGAAGACACGATAAAGAAATCTTATGAAAGGTAAGCAACCCATTATCAGCCAGATTGACAAAGGATCCATGAAGAGAATCCTAGGAGTCGGGGATCTTTTTGCAGTTGGGTATGGTGATTTAGGATCCTCGATTTATTATGCATTAGGGATCACCGCTTTTTTTGCATTGGGGGCGGCGCCGATTAGCTTGGCATTAGCAGGACTGGTTTTTGCATGCACTGCACTTTCATATGCAGAGCTCTCATCGATGCTCAAAGATAGTGGAGGATCTGCAAGCTTTGCACGGCATGCCTTTAATGATTTGATTTCGTTTATAGCAGGGTGGGGTCTTCTCCTTGATTTTATTGTGACGATTGCTATTTCATCCTACTCAATTTCCCCTTATTTAGCTTTTTTCTTTGATGTCCTCAAAATCCCTTCATTTAAAATAGGGTTTACCTTATGCGTTATTGCGATCCTTTTTATTGTTAATTATTTTGGAGCGAAAAATTCAGCACGGATCAGCTCTTTTTTAACAACATTGACCCTGTCAACACAAATCTTGATTGTTATTATAGGGGTGATTTGGTTTATCCATTTTCCTGATGTTTGGGAGCATTTAAAAATTGGAGTAAAGGGTTCTATTTGGTCTCCATCGTGGCCCGATTTTTGGAAGGGGACAGCGATGGCAATGGTAGCGTATACGGGAATTGAATCCATGGCACAGCTAGGGAGTGAGGCCAAGCATCCCGCAAAGACCGTTCCCAAAGCGATGATGCTTGCAATGGGGATGCTCCTTTTTGTCTATATTGGGATTGCTATTGTAGCTCTTAATGCCCTGACTCCTCAAGAGCTCAGTGGAACATTTTTCGAAGACCCCATTGCAGGAATTGTCTCCAAATTGCCCTATGGATCACAGGTGCTTGGAGGATGGGTAGGACTTTTGGCAGCCATCATCCTTTTTGTTGCAGCTAATGCTGGGCTACTCGGTGCTTCCCGCCTCTCTTTTAATATGGGAGAAAATTATCAACTCCCTCGAACGGTTTATAAACTCCATCAAAAACATAAAACCCCTTATGTGAGTTTGGGAATTTTTGCTGCCCTTGCTATGATTATTGTAGTAGTCGCAAGGGGAAAATTGACCTTTCTTGCTAATCTTTATAATTTTGGGGCGATGCTTGCTTTTTTCATGACTCATCTTTCTCTGATCTTTTTGCGGATCAAACGACCTGAGATGAAACGTCCTTTCAAGGTCCCGTTTAATATTAAAATAGGGAAATATTCTCTTCCTATTACAGGAATTTTGGGAGGACTTGCGACAGCTGCGACATGGTGTTTGGTGGTGATCACTAAGCCCGACGGACGCTATCTTGGTTTTACGTGGATTATCTTGGGACTCGTGATGTATTTCTATTACCGTAAAAGAGAAGCGATTGCTCCATCTGCTAAGGTTGATATTCAAAAAATTAAAGTGCCTGAGTTCGAAGCAAAAAAATATAAACATATTCTTGTCCCTACAAGAGGGGGGCGAGAAACGCAGACGGTGCAGATGGCATGCGAAATGGGAAAACTTCATGGTGCGGATGTGACAGCAATCCATGTTATTGAAGTCCCTTTTTCTCTTCCTCTAGAAACACCCCTTCCTCAGCGCACGCTTGTGGGAGAATCGATTCTTAAACGAGCAGAAGCGATTGGAAGGGAATTCAATATGCGGATCAATCTCCGTATTGTTCAAGCGCGGACCGTTGACGCTGCAATTCTAGAACTCATCGAAAATGAGAAGTACGATCTTCTTGTCATGGGAGCTGTTATTTCTGATGGAGGATCAGGATATGGCTCTGTTGTTGAAAGGGTTCTTAAGGAATCAACCTGCCCTGTTTGGATCAGCTGCATCTCCATGAAATAGCCTTGTAAAATGGCAAGCGGCAAAATGATTGGGAGCAACTTCTTGTAAAGGGGGACGCTCTTCAAAGCAGAGTTTTTTTGCAAAAGGGCAACGTGTGCAGAAGACGCACCCTTTAGGGGGATTAATGGGGCTTGGAATTTCTCCAGATATGAGGACACGCACTTTTTTTTTCTCGATTTCTGGATTCGGGATGGGAATCGCAGAAAGGAGCCCCTGTGTATAGGGGTGGAGGGGAGTTTGGTAGAGATCTTGGCTAGGAGCAAGCTCCATAATATGGCCAAGATACATGACGGCAATACGGGTTGAAAGGTATTTCACCATGGAAAGATCATGAGAGATGAAGAGGTAGGTGAGTCCCAGTTTGTCTTGAAGATCGCGAAGAAGATTGACAATCTGGGCTTGGATAGAAACATCAAGTGCTGCAATGGGCTCATCGCAGATAATGAAGCTCGGATTGAGAGCTAGAGCTCGAGCGATTCCAATGCGCTGCCTTTGACCTCCACTAAATTCATGAGGAAAGCGGCGCATATATTCAGGGCGCAGACCTACAAGTGTAAGGAGCTCTTGAACACGTATATGTCTTTCATCGCGAGTTAGAATTTTATGGATATTTAAAGGTTCTCCAATAATTTCTCCTGCAGTCATCCGAGGATTCAGAGAGGCATAGGGGTCTTGGAAGATATATTGCATCTCATAGCAAAGAGATCTGCTTGCTTTTCCCGTATAGTCTAAAATACTCTTACCGTTGAAAAAAATATTTCCGCTCGTTGGCTGATAGACCCGCATGATGGTTTGGGCAAGAGCTGTTTTTCCACAACCCGATTCTCCAACAACACCTATTGTTTCCTTGGGAAAAACTGAAAGGGAAACATCATCAACAGCGCGCAGTGTTTTTCCTTTGTAAGAAAAATACTTTTTCAGATTTTTAATTTCTAAAAGGGGGTGAGACATTCTTTCTCTTTCTCCCTTTCCTTTTTTAAATGAGGATCAAAGAGAGAGCAAGCAGCATAGTGACTCTTTGATATTGAATAACTTTTAGGCCTTTGATCATAACAAGAATCTATAGCATAAGGACATCTCTTTGCAAACGGACATCCTTTGATTTCTTTCGAGAGATCGGGAGCAGACCCTTCTATTGAGTAGAGTTTTTGAGAAAAAGGGGCGTCGAGGCGAGGGATCGATTGAAGGAGGCGCTTTGTGTAGGGATGTTTAGGAGAAGAAAAAAGCTCTTCAACGGTAGCACTTTCAACAATTTCTCCCGCATACATGACAATGATCCGGTCACAAAATCCTGCAACAATGCTAAAATCGTGGGTGATAAGAATAATGCTCATTCCCTCTTTTTGTTGGATTTCTTTGAGGAGCTCAAGAATTTGTGTTTGGATGGTCACATCAAGAGAAGTCGTTGGTTCATCAGCAATTAAAATGCTAGGGGAAGAAATCATTGCGATAGCAATCATCACCCGTTGGCGCATTCCTCCACTAAGCTCATGAGGATATTGCTTGAAACGGGAAGCTGGCTCAGAAATCCCTACCTGTTTCAGGAGATCAAGAGCCCGTTGCTTCCTCTCGTTTTTACTTGTTGCTCCATAGTGGAGGGCATATCCTTCGATAATTTGTTCTCCAATTCGCATCGTAGGATTCAGAGAGGCCATCGGATCTTGAAAAATCATTCCAATCTCTTTTCCCCGAATCTTGCATAACTCTTTTTCCTTCTTTAAAAGGAGGTCTTCTCCTTTATAGTAGACTTTTCCCTGGTCAATACGAGCCGAAACAGGAGGGAGAAGGCGGGTGAGACTTTTTGCCATTGCCGATTTTCCTGATCCTGATTCTCCAACAATTCCGAGCGTTTCTCCTTTCTTAAGATGGAAGCTTACTCCTCGGACTGCTGCTACCCTTTTAGAAAGGGTTGAGAAAGAGGTGTGGAGATTTTCCACTTCTAAGAGAGTATTTTTGGATGCATGTTTCATATACGAAGCCTCGGGTCAAAGGCATCACGCAGTCCATCACCTAAAAGGTTTAGAGCAAACATGGTAATACTAATAAATCCTGCAGGGAAAAAGAGACGCCATGGGTAGTAACGTAGAGCAGGAAGACCGTCACTTGCCATTGTACCCCAGCTAGCGATGGGCGCTTGAATGCCTAGCCCTAAAAAACTTAAAAACGCCTCAGCAAAGATTGCTGCAGGGATAGTCAAGGTCATCGTCGTAATGATCGATCCAATCGCATTAGGAATTAAGTGGCGCAATAGAATGCGCCACCGACTAGCTCCAAGCATCCAGGCAGCAGCAACATAATCGTTTTGCTTGATCTGAAGAATTTGTCCACGCACAATGCGGGCCATGTTGATCCAACCAGTAATGGTTAGGGCAATAAGAATGGTCGCCACCCCTGGTCTCATAATCATCATGAGTAAAATTACAATCAGAAGATAGGGAAGAGAGTGGAGGACATCAGAAAAGCGCATCATCACATCATCTACTTTTCCTCCAATAAATCCCGCAGAGGCTCCATAAAAAACACCAATAACCATATCGATGAGAGCTGCTGTCACACCGACAAAAAGAGAAATACGGGCTCCCCACCAAATGCGGGTAAATAGATCGCGCCCAAGCTCGTCTGTTCCAAACCAAAAGGTGGAGGAGGGGGGAGAGTTTTTAAGTTCCAAATGGGTTTCATAGTAGGTATAGCCGCTAAGCCAAGGGATAATCATTGCACATAGAGCCAAAAAAGTAAGAATAATGAGTCCGGAAAGAGCAGGGCGGTTTGCATAAAGGCGTAGCCAAGCATCCTTCCAGTAAGAAAGTTCTTCTTCGTTAATTTCTTCTATCTCTTGAGAAGGATGATCAAGAAGTTCGATTTCACTCATTCTTTGATCACCTTTGCCTTTGTTATTTGAATTCTAGGATCTATCAGAGTATAAATGAAATCAATCAGTAGGACAGTGATCATAAGAAGGGTACTATAAAAAATAGTCACACCCATGATCACCGTATAATCGCGGTTGGTAACACTTGTGACGAACCAGCCACCAAGACCAGGAATGCCAAAGATTTTTTCTACAATAAAACTCCCTGTTAAGATGGCACTTGAAAGAGGGGCAATATAAGTAATGACGGGGAGTAGGGTATTTTTAATGACATGTTTAAAGACAACTTGGCTTGTTGAAAGACCTTTAGAGCGTGCGGTTTGAATATAGTCTTGCTGCAAAACTTCAACCATATTGGCCCTTGTGAGTCTAGCAATAAATGCAGTAGGCAAGGCAGAGAGGCTAAGTGCAGGAAGAATCGAATGAGCAACAGAAGTCCAACGTGCCACAGGAAGAATGGCGAATTTCATAGAAAAAAGGTATTGCAGAAAAGTTGCCATAATAAAGTTAGGGACAGAGATTCCAATAACAGCAATGATCATAGCCACATGATCTTGCCAAAGAGAGCGTTTTAGAGCAGCAATCGTTCCAAAGAGAATCCCCATGCAAAGGGAGAGGAAAATTGCCTCTAGTCCTAAAGTAAAAGAGACAGGAAACCCTTCACGGATAATCTCATTGACTGTTCTCCCTTCATATTTAAAAGAAGGGCCTAAGTTCCATGTGATGAGCTCTTTTAAGTACTTGACATATTGCACATACCAAGGTTGATCAAGACCGAAATGGGCATACATGCTTTTCATAATTTCCGCGGGAACCGCCTGTTCCTGGATGAGAGGATCCCCCGGAGCCGCCTTCATTAAGAAAAAGGTCAAGGTTGCTACAAGAAACAGGGAAAAAGTAAGAAGAAAAAACTTACGAACTAGATATCTTTTTATCATTAACACCAATGCAGCAATTTGATTATGCCAACAAACATAACGTGTTTCTGAAATTTTTGTCAAAATTTCAGTAAAATTTTAAAATGCTCGCAATTTTCGGAAATGGCTGCAGCATAAAGCTGCATAAAATTAACTCTTGATTTAATATCCCTTTCAGGATTATAAGGCTCTTGCCTATTACCTTGGAAAGGAGGCTATTATGAAAAAATCCATTAGAAAAATATCACTTATTGCTGCAGCTTTTCTCTGCACTAGTTTTTTTGCCATTAATCACATGCAAAATAAAAAACCGATCTTAACGATGCAGATCTCTTTCCCTCATGGAGAGGGTCTATCTTTAAAAGATCAGAATATTTCTCAACTTTTTTCCTTAGGAAAGGGGGAGAGTTTCAAATGTTACCACTACGGATTAAAAACCCTCTTTCAAGATTATACCCCCCCCTCAGCTGCTGGTCTGTTGAATTCCATCCGCTGCCACCCGCAATATAAGGGAATCATCACTACAAACGATCTTCTTACCCATAACGTTGAGACTACCGTTACAAAAGAAGGTTCGACCTTTTTTCTTTATGAATATACCATGGATCATAAGTCCCATTTTTATCTCTCTCACCCCAAAGGACTCCGCCATTTTACTATTAAACATTCGAATGAAATAGCATACATTGAGAATGGAGCATATGATGGAGCATATGTAGGGTGTCTTTGCTTAAATCGTTTGATCCATGCTACGGTTCAATGGAGCTAATCTTTATAGCAATGACGGAGTTCAAACTGTTGAGAATCCATTAAATGTAGATTATTTAGGTAAGGATGAACAACGGAATAAATAGGTGTTTTTGAAAGAGGAATGAAAGGTTTCTCAACATAGAGAAGCCTTTCAGCCTTAGCATAAAGCTTATTCCTTTGCGTAGTGCATTGTGTGTTTTCGATCTCTTGAATCAAACAAATAATTTCCTTATTTGCCCAAGCAGTATGATTTAAGATGTTTTTAGAGGAAGAAAAGCAATCAAGAAAATAGCTTGGGCTTTGGATACGATTAATCCAACTATAGGAAAATAAAGGCATTTTCCGTTGGATCATGAGAGACCAAAAAGTGGAAGTAGATACGATTATAGGCTCAATACTTAATCCAAACAGGATGTTTAACTGTTTTGATATCGATTGTACTAACCTTTCGACGCTTGGGACGGCGTAAATTTTTTCATGCATGATTGTTTCTCTGGAAATGCCTAACTCCTGAAGCGCATCTTCAAAAAGGCGCCTTGCTAAATCAGGATTTTCTTCGCTTGCTGCATTCGCATCAATTTGTGTAAATTTTGGGGCAAACGGAGCATAATAAGGAACTGCATTGTCTGCAAAAAGAGGGGCTAGAGCTTGTCTATTAAGAGCAAGAGAAAAGGCTTGCCTTAATTTAGTATGTGAAAAAGGGTAAATGGAGCAATTGAAATAGAGATATCTGATTTCAATCGGCCCCTTCACTTTTTGATGTTCAAGATTTTTTGGTAGATTCAGTACATGGGGTCTACAGAAAGGGTATAGAAGGGCATCAACTTTTCCTTCAGTAAAGAGGGATAAGGCTTTTTTGTCGGTCGTATTAGAGATGATAACTTTGCTAAAATGAACATTATTTTCATCCCAGTAGTTGGGATTTTTTCTTAATTGCATTTCATCTGTCTTCGAGATTTTTTCGAGGGTAAAAGGACCGTTGCACACATATTCATTTCCTTGACTTTTTGGCCAGCTGGGGTTTTGAAGATCGGTTAGTCGACAGATGGGAGAAAAAGAGGAGTGTGTACAAAGCTCTAAAAAGTAAGGAGTAGGATGGTTAAGCTCCACTTCAAGTGTCAAATCATCGATGACTTTTACCCCTAACATAGAAGGAGGAAGCTTCCCTTCTTTGATCTCACGGGCATTTTTGATTGGATAGAAGAGGTAGCTTAAGGGAGAAAAAAAGTCAGGGGTGAGACTCATCTTCCAACTGTAGGCAAAGTCATGCGCTGTTAATCGGCTTCCATTGGACCATCGACTTTCTCTTAGAGAGAAGTGGTAGAGCTTTCCTGAAGGATCAATCTCAACTTTTTGAGCAATTCCTTCGATCGGGGATCCGTTAGCATCGACTCTCATGAGTCCTTCAAAAAGCATTTTATGGAGGTGACTTGTCTCTTCTTCTGTCCCAATTCTAGGATCGAATGAGGTGAATTTGGCTGTACTGCATAGCCTAAGAACCTGCTTCACATTTTTTCTTTGGTGCCACTTTGTATAGAAGGAGAAGACCCGTGATTTGAGCTTGTCTGCATTGGTGGTCATAAAGAGGCCGCATGAGATAATCATCCCTTTCTTCAAAAGAGATGAGGCAAAAACAATCTGAGGAAAATGGTTCCATATGTTGTGTCGAAGCTCTTTCTCAAAACTGGGATCAGGGGTTTTGATTGTAATGCATATTTGGTCTTTCTCTTCATGGACAGAGCAATTGAGTTCTAGATCGTTTTCTTCCTCTTTTTGGATGGCGGTATACATCATTTTTAGAAAGAGGGGGGAGGCTGTTGCTTGTTGTTCTTGAGGGAAAATTCCATAGAAAAATCGATCTAAATTGGATTCAGAAGGAGGGAAAAGTTTAGAAAATAAGTCAAAATTTTCTTTGATTTGCTCAAGAATTCCTCCGTTAATATCTCTAAACGTTCCAATGAGAGATTGCAGGAGGAGGAAGCACTCCTTTCTGGCATCGAGAATAGAGAAGGAAGGGTGATAGGGAATATCAATCGTGAGAATAGCCCCTTCTGTCTTGAGCCCTCCTTGATTGAATGAACTGTTGACCTCTATGTAAATATCAGGGTGAACGAGGATTTTTTTAAGGGAAGGAGTATCTTTTTCAAGGACTTGGCAAATTAAGACAGAGAATTGACAAAAGTTCCCTGTATGTCGATTAAAATCGATATAGACATGGGGCATATCTCCTTTTTCAAGATCTCTCATGACCCAACGAAAGCTTTTGAGAAGGATCTCTCGATTACTGGGGACAAGAAATTGCGGTTCCGGTTTTTCTAAAAACCGGAACATTTTTTTGGAGAGCTCCCTTTGAAAATCAAGGAGTTCTCCTGTATGAAAGTTCTCTCCATCTTTATACACTTCAAAGTAGATTTTTGTGATCCCCTCGCGGGTGTTTGTTGAAGATAAATAAGAGTCATGGGCAAAAACAACATGGGGTTTTTGAGCCAAAACCATTTTTTTTATCATTTCAAAATCGACCCATAATGAATGAATTTCAAAAAATAATCCTAGCACCTGTTTAGAGCAGAAGGGATAAGAGACCTCATGCTCGAAAAAATCAAGAGAGTTCTTGGGGCTTGGGAAGGAGAGTTTTTGAATGAGCCATGCGAGAATAGTTGTCTCTCGAGCTTGGATGAACCCCTTTTCTGAATGCGCAGTTAGGGTCAAAGTCCCTTCTAGACACTCAAAAAAAGAAGAGGGAGAAAGCTCTTTTGAAAGACCCTGAAGAACTTGAAAAGCTTTTTTCTTTTCTTGGTGGCTATCCCCCATTTTCTCATACATTTGAGAAAATAGGAGGGAGAAATCTTTTTCAGCAAGAACCTGATGGTCCATGATAGTCCCCTAATTAAAAGTTTATTTGAGGGACCCTATTCTCTTCACTACCGCTTTTATTGGCAAGTGCTTATACTGATAAATGTATCAAAGAGTAGGACGCTTCTATTGACTCGCGTCCTCGGTATATTAACAAAACGAATCGAAAGATGGAGTACGTCATGGATCATGCTAAAATCGAATCTCTTTTAGGAGAAAAAGCGAGGGATTTACTTAGTCACAACTGCAAAACTATTCCTAAAGAGCGTCTTCATCTTCCCGGATCTGATTGGGTGGACCGGATCTTTGCTTGCTCCGATCGCTCAACGCGTGTTCTTCAGAGTATGCAGGAGATCTTAAATGCAGGGCGCCTTGGAAAAACGGGATATCTTTCGATCCTTCCTGTCGATCAGGGAATTGAACACACTGCAGGAGCTTCATTTGCTCCTAACCCTGACTATTTTGACCCTGAAAACATCGTAAAACTTGCCATTGAAGGGGGGTGCAATGCTGTTGCCTCTACCCTTGGTGTTTTAGGCTCTGTTGCACGAAAATACGCTCACAAGATCCCCTTTATTTTAAAGTTTAACCATAACGAGCTTCTTACCTACCCCAACACCTATGACCAGATCCATTTTGGTTCGATCGAACAAGGTTATGAGATGGGATGCAAAGCGGTGGGGGCGACGATCTATTTTGGCTCTGAGGAGAGTGATCGACAAATCATCGAGGTATCTCAAGCTTTTGAAAGAGCACACGCGCTCGGAATGGTTACGATCCTTTGGTGTTACCTTCGAAACTCAAAATTTACAACCGATAAAAAAGACTACCACACAGCTGCTGATCTGACTGGGCAAGCTAACCACCTTGGAGTAACTATCCAAGCCGATATCATCAAACAAAAACTCCCTGAGTGCAACGGCGGCTTTAAAGATCTTAAATTTGGAAAACAGACCGAGAAAATGTACACAGAGCTTTGCTCTGATCATCCGATCGACCTAACCCGCTACCAAGTTGCCAATAACTACATGGGGCGGATGGGATTGATTAACTCGGGAGGTCCCTCAGGTGAAAATGATCTTGCCCAAGCTGTTGAAACCGCTGTGATCAACAAACGGGCTGGAGGAATGGGTCTCATTTCTGGAAGAAAAGCGTTCCAAAAGCCTCTCAAAGAGGGAGTCGAGCTTTTGAATGCGATCCAAGCGGTTTATCTCGATAACAAAATTACAATAGCTTAAAGAATACAATGAAAACACTTGCTAGAAATATTTTAAGATCTCTCCGCTCTAAACTTAAAGTTGTCAATGATACCCTTGCTATTGAGCAGCTCCTCACAAAGGATCTTGTGTTGAAACGGACATTTAAGAATAACCCGTTTTTTCTCCTTGATGTTGGTTCAAGTGGGGGTATTTCCTATCAATGGGATCTTTTTGGAGAAGACTTTGCAGGGTTTGGATTTGATCCCCTTGTTAGTGAATGTGAGCGTCTCAATAAGCTAAAAAAACACCCCCATTTTGAGTATGTTGCAAATTATATGCATGCAGGGATTCCTGAAGTAGATAAGGAAAAAGGAGAGTATTATTGGTTTGCAAGGTCTTCTGCGGCTAAAACCCAAAAAGACTACATCAAAGAAACCTTCAATCATGGACAAGAGCTTGTCTATGCAAAGGAGACAACCACTCTCGATCAGTTTTGTATAGACCGCGCTCTCAAAAAGGTTGATTTTGTAAAGATCGATACCGATGGATATGACTATAAAGTCTTGCGAGGGGGAGAGAAGCTTTTTTCCAAAGAAACTACTTTAGGGACCCTTGTTGAATGTAACTATGCAGGAGGTGCCGGTCCCTATTCCAACTGCTTCCGCAATATTGAAGGGTTTTTAGCGGAAAAAGGATACCGGGTTTTTGATATGGAGATCAATCGGTATACAAAACATCATTTGCCAGGAATATTCTCCTATGCTTTAGATGCACAAACCCGCATGGGTCAAGCCTGTTGGGGAGATGTCCTTTTTCTCCGCGATTTTGTAGAGATGAAAGAAAAGGGGATGAATATTTCTCCCTTATCTCTTCTAAAAATGGGATGCATCATGGAGATTTTCAATCTTCCCGATTGCGCAGCCGAGCTTTTCCATACCTTCAAAGATGAGCTCACACCTCTCATTGATTTCAAAAAGTCCTTAGACCTTTTGGCCCAAGATATGGGATTATTTCAGGACTACGAAACCCATATTGCAACCTTCAAACTTGATAAAAAAGCCTTTTACCCTCATTAAATGCTTGCTATTTTCGTCTAACTTTGATAGCAATTGCTCGAATAAAAAATAGGGCAAAGGGCTCTATCAAAACAATTAATGCGAGGGATATCATGGAAGCAATTAAAGATACTTTAAAAAACGGGATAATTACAGGTCTTGTTACAGGTGCTATTGCAGGCGTTGCAACTTTTGGAGGGAGATGTGTCTTTAAATTGACACACCTTTCTTACAAATCTGTTGCATGGACAGCGACTGCATTTGCTGTAGCAAGTTTAATTGTCAGTTTCAATAAGCACGTGCATAGTAAGGAGGGTAGCACTAAAGCTACTTTTGGATTTTTTGTGGGTGGGATTGCTCTAGCGACTTTTTTCAATAAAGTTTTTGTTGACAAAAACTTAAGCATTTTATCGAGCGCAGCAACTCCGACGATTAGTGCTATTGGACTCTGTTGTCTATCGTTATCTATAAAAAATTAATGTGTTTGCCAGGGGAAGGGGGGCTTAGGAGGAGGAACATCGGATTGATCGTCGGCCATGTTGCCAATGGTGCCGAGAATTTGTCCAAAGATCCCTGTTTTTGGAGAAAGGGTTTTCCGTGCAAGGAGAAAGGCAATCTTTGAAGCTCCTCCCTTTTTATCGATTTTAACATTGCCGAAGGGGCCGCGCACTGGAACTTTAAGGACGTAATCGTCATCAATTCCTTGGATTCCTAGAGCCGCATGGAGGGCTTGGGCTGTCAGTCCAAGGGTCATATCGACTTTGCGGGAAGGGAATTTGATTTTTCCCCAGAGGCAGACTTGGTATGTTTGATTGTAAAGGATCTCTGTTCGGTCGATAGACATGATCCCTTCCTTCATATTGAAAACAGAGGGAGCAAACCAAAGGGATTTGTTTCCTCTATTATCCATTTTAAAGAGGGCGCTTACATCTTGGGCACTTCCGACATCTTTGACGATGATTTGTCCAAGATCAAGCTCACCATAGTTAAAGCTCATATTCTGAATAGAGAGGTTTTTAAGGGGAACTTCGAACCCTTTGTCTTGGATATAGAGGGTGATCGGTTTTTCGATAGCAACAACGACAAGTTCAGTCCCCTTATTGAGAATATCATTAAGCTGTGGAGTGACGGTGAAAACTCCTTTTAGAGGTTCATTAAGGTAGAGAATTCCATTAGAGAGTAAGGCACTCAAGAGTGCTTTGCACGAAGAGGCATCGATGTTTATGGTCACTTTCCCTTGGCTTTTTTTTATTTGTGCATCAATGGTTGCATTGAAAAGGTTGCCAAGGAGCACAGAAGGGGGAAAGGTTAAGGTGTTATCAAGTTTAGAAAGGGCATCAATGAATATGCTGGGGAGATTTTTGATTTGAGCATGGACTTCGGTTGTCATATTGGAAAGATCAAAGGCTCCTGTAGGAGAAAGGAAATCTTCTAATTTCCCTTCTCCTTGAACTTTTCCCCATCCCTTTTTTCCTTGCAGAGAAACATCTCCATTGAATTTGAAGGTTAAAGGGGTATTTCTAGTAGCTAGTTTTTTGATATCAAAATCAAAGTTCTGAAGCTCTGTAATGACCCCACGCCTCTCTTCTGTAAGCTTTAAATTGTTTACAATCAAATGGCCATTCAAGCGATCCCAAAAAGGTTTTTTCTCTTGATGGATCTTTTTTTGTGTTTCTTTTTTGGCAGGGGTTTTGACTTGTGTGTCAGAAGAAGTGGTAAGAGAGGGATTTTCAATGCGGGTTGTTCCGATCTTTCCATTTCTAAGGAGAAGATTCCAAAAAGAGATGCTACTTGTTAGACGGTCAAACTGAAGCTTTCCTCCCTCTTTTTCGATGAATGTAAGCTTTTCAATCTCTTGATCAGTAAACCATCCAAGTGACAGATGATCAAGAGAGAGTTGTCCCCCTGTTTTTTTCTCGATGATTTTAATGAGGTAGCGTGTTCCTATCCTACTTGAAAGGAATGTTGGAATGGAGAGGATGGCGATAAGAAAAAAGGAGAGGATGGCAATAAAGATCCAAAGTCTAGTACTCATCTGAAGATACCTGACCTGCTCCAGTGATCTTTTGATAGACTTTGGGAGCACCTACGTAGTGAATATGTCCATATCCAGCAATGGTAGCATTAAGAGTATCGCTGGCGTTAACATAAGCAGTTCCCACGCCTTGAATATCAATCGTCGATTGTTTCGTTTTCAAGTTCTTTCCTGAATAGGTGCCTGCTCCTGCAATGGATACCGATTGGGTGTCGGCGGTTCCTTTTAAAATGGCTTGCGAATTCCCATTTATTTTAAGAGAAAGCTTTTCAAGATGAAGAAGTCCTTCAATGAGAGAAGAACCATTTATTTCGATTGCAAGCTTCTTTCCTTTCCATTCATCGATGTCAATCGCAATATTTCCGTTTAGTATGATTTTCCCTAAATCTTTGACTTCTAAGACCCCTTTGATTGTTCCAGGAAGGGGAGGGGCTTTTTGGGAAAGGGATAGAACCTTTGTTTTGTGTGAAAAAACGAGATTATTTAGTAAAGGCTCTTTAGCAGTCAGGGTGAGATGGTTACGATCTGTTTGCTTGATTTCAATTTTCCTGTCTCCTGCGCAGACAAACTCTTTTGTAGAATTAAGGTCGTAGCTCCTTGTGATTTCTCCACTCAGGAGGGGCTTCATGCAAAGAAAAGCAAGGAAATAGCATAATACTTTCATAACGCTGCACCTTATGCTTTCCTCTGATTATTTTCAACCCGTTGAAGAAAAATGGTGAGGGGTCTATGAAGAAGAATACGAGTGAGGGGAAGCAACTAGTGAAATTTCGAGCGAAACTTTTCTATTCTTTTATTGCTTTGGGGCTTATGAGCACCTTGCTTGCTCTTTTCATTATCTATGGGGAGACATCTCGTTTAATCTTTGAGGAAATTCGGAGTAAGATTCTCTCACTTATCATTAATTCCGAGCAACTTATTGATCCTAGTGAGGTGGAGCGTTTTATTCAAAGTCAAGGAGACACATCAACAGAGGATTACAAGCACCTTAGAGATAGACTTTTGAAAATTCGAGATCTTAACCGTCGATCAGATATCTATGTGGAATATGTCTATCTTATTAAAAAATACCCAGACTCTGAACATTATTATTTTTTAATGGATGTGGCCTCTGATAAAGATAAGAATCAAGGGCATTTTGGAGAGCTCTATCCTTCTCGCTTTACGATTCCTAAAGGGCTTTCTTCCCCCTATGTGACAACGCATACTTATTCAGATGAGTGGGGGACATGGCTAACGGGTTATGCTCCCCTTTATGACAGTGAGGGACATCGGATTGCCCTTTTGGCGATTGATGTGCGGACCGAGGAGATTTCTCTTGAGCTTAGGAAGCTTCTCTTTTATGACTTAATTGCTTTTGTGATCTCGATTTTTGTCGCTGCGATTTTCGCCTATTTTCTATCGAAGCTTGTTTCCACTTCACTCCGCTCTCTTTGTGCTACGGTAAAAGCGATTGGAAAGGGGGATTTTTCTGCGCGGAGTACCCTTAATACTCGTGACGAATTTAACGAGCTTGGTAGTGCTGTGAATGCAATGGCAAAAGGATTAGAAGAAAGAGAGCGTCTGAAATTGGGTTTTGCTCGCTATGTTTCTCAATATGCTCTTGAAGAACTCTTGAAGCTAGATAAACCGATTTCTCTTGAAGGAGAGAGGCGAAAAGTGACTCTCCTTTTCTCTGATATCCGCCACTTTACAAGTTTAGCGGAAGAGCTTCCTCCTGAAGAGGTCTTAAAACTTCTGAATGAATACTTCACTGAGATGATTAAGGTGATCTTCAACTATGGAGGAACCCTTGATAAATTTGTTGGGGATGGGGTTATGGTAGAGTTTGGGGCTCCTCTCGATGATGAGTTTCAAGAACTTCATGCAGTCCTTGCTGCTATTCATATGCAATTCCATCTCGATAAATTGTGTGATAAATGGGAGAAAGAGGGGAAAAAACGGCTCAACATGGGAATAGGAATTCACTCAGGGCTAGCTGTTATTGGAAATATTGGATCAGATCTTCGGATGGAATATACCGCGATTGGAGATGCAGTCAATGTTGCCTCGCGCCTTGAACGGTTCACGAAAAAAATCGAAAAACCGATTATTATTTCAAAGACGGTCTATGAAAAAATCAAAGATTATTTTGTTTTTGAAGATCTTAAAGAGATTCAAATTCCAGGGAGAAAGGGGGTGATTCAAGTCTATGCGGTGGATCCTTATGCTCAAAAAGAGCTTCATCTTCTTGAAAAACTCCGCGAAAAGCGCAAGAAAAGGGAAGAAAAATAATTTCCTTGCATTTTCAATCCTTTTGGCCTATTAAAGATTTTTTATGAAGCAAAACACGATTCGAACCATTGTCACCCTTTCAAATTTTGGTTATATTGCAGCATGCATTGTCCTTTATCTTATTGCTCTTTGCATTCTAGTCTCTGCCGTTTATGGGATTATTTCCGATATGACGACAGGAGCGTATACTGTTTATAAGCTCCTGGACGAGGTGGGACTCATCGTTTTCTCAATGGCTGTGATTGATGTCGGAAAATATCTGATGCTTGAAGAGGTTATCAGAAAAGGGCAAGGGGAAAAACCGTTAAGTGAGACCCGAAAAACACTGACGAAATTTGGGATCATTATTGCTTCGGCCCTTTCTTTGGAAGGGCTTGTTTTGACCATTGAAGTTGCAAAACAAGATGTGACAAAAATTCTCTATCCTGTTTCAGTTCTCCTTGTCGCTACAATTTTTATTGTGGGGATTGGGTTTTATCAGTTTCTAAGTTCTCGGTCGGAGAAGTAGTTACTTTTTCAGGGTTAAAATTTTCAATAAAATATGCGACATGATCTTGAAGTTGGCTATGAAGCTCTAAGGGATAAGAAAGCTCTACCTTATAAAGGATATTTCCAACAAGAATCAAGGTTCCTGCGCATTCGATTTGTCCCTCTTGTAGAGTTGTATAGTGCTCATAATCAAGAGCAGGAAAAGACTTAAACTCAGTTGTATTCTTTCCAACGAGTTGGGTCTTTCCAACTTCCTGCATGATCACCTTTAGAGCGCTTCCTAAAACGAGGCTATTTCCATACTTTAACCATCCTTCAGGGAGGGTGGTGTAGCTTACCGAATAACGGACGGCTCCCTCTGTTTCACAAAAGAATTCATGATAGTCTAAAGGGGCTCCTCCTCCTGGGATGGGAAGCTTTCTCTCTTCAGACTCTGGCTTTTTAGGAAAAGAGGCTGCAAAATGCTCTTCTTTAGGGTTAAAGACTGTCCATTTTTTAAACTCTGCTGATTGCTTTGAAACGTGATGGAATCCTAATGAGATAGGCTTAATACTTTTCCTTTGGTCGTAGAGAAAGTATCCTCCAAAACCGATCATCATCCCAACTAAAATTAAAAGTAGTTTTTTCATCATTCCCACCTATATAAAAAAAATTTACATTAAGTATAAATCATTTCCGCGTATGATTCAACCCTAATAAACATTTTAAAAAAGGACTTAGACTTGGTCTTCAGGGCGCTCTGGGATAATGACGATCCCGGCGATATAGGTGATGAGGACGGGGAAAAAACCCGTGGGAATAAGGGCTATAACGGCGACGAGACGGACGATAACGGGGTCAATTTTAAGAGCTTCGGCGATTCCTGCGCAGATGCCGGCGATTTTACGGTCACGGACGGAGCGGTAGAGGCGGCGACAGTCGTATTGGATGTAGGTGGGGGGGCCTAGAGGCATAAGCATCCAAGCCACGATGTAAGCAACAACCATCGGAAGAAAAGCAGTAATAATACAGATAAAGATAGCAAGAAGACGGATCACTGTTGGATCCATCTTTAAAAATTGTCCCAGCCCTCCACAGACCCCTGCAATCTTCCTATCCCAACGTTCTCGATATAGTTTCCTCATACCTTTAGTATGTGAAAAAGTGATTTAAAAGGGAACAGAAGAGCGAAAAGACATCTTCTTTTTTGTGGTGGGATGAATAAAATCAAGGCCGTAGGCATGAAGGTGGAGGCGGCCACTTGAAGTGTCGCCATACTTTTGGTCGCCAAGAATCGGATAACCCGCTGCAAGGGATTGGGCGCGGATTTGGTTTTTCTTTCCTGTCTCTAAAATGAATTGGATCGCTGTTGTTTTTCCTCGCGTCTCTATAACGGTATAGTGAGTGATCGCAAGATCTCCTTTGGGGTGAGGTCTAACAAAATAATTTTGATCTTCAAGAAGGCGACATTTCCAAGTTCCCGATCCCTCAAGTTTTCCACGGACAATGGCCCGGTATTCCCGATAAATGGTGTGGAGTTTGAACTGGTCTTTGAGCCCTTCTCGTCCTTCTTCTGTTAGCGCAAAAGCCATGACTCCTGATGTTTCACGATCCAGGCGGTGAACAGGAAAGACGCGGTGGTATTCTTTTTTTAAAACCCCATGAACCGTTTCTTCCGATTGAAAGACGGTAGCAACACTTAGGACCCCTTCTGGCTTATTGATTACAATAATGTCTCGGTCTTCATAAAGGACTTCAATGTCGAGAGGGAGGAATTTTTGCTTTTCTTTGAGAAGGATGGTCGCTCCCTTAGGAACCTCAAAATGAGGTTCTGTGATTTTTTTTCCATCGACTTCGACCCTCCCTCCTTTTACCCATTTTTTTAGGGTAGACTTAGAGCTATCGGGGAATTCGAGCTGGAGCTGATCTAAGAGGAGAGGCATTGCAATGCTCCTCTGTAATAGGTTGTGATTTCCATGAAAGAAAGGATAACAAAAAGTAGGTTTTAAAGCGAAAGTTTTGACAAGAATCTCTAAGTAAAAGTAAAAAACAAACTATAACGTTTAACATAAGATGAACATGAAAGTTGTTGCCCTTGTTTGTGATATTTTTGAAGATTTAGAGCTGATGTATCCAGCCATTCGGATGGAAGAGGCGGGGATAGAGGTTGTCTTTGCAGGACCGGAAAGTGACATTATTTATAGAGGAAAAAATGGATATCCTTGCAGGAGCGAGATTCCCTTTAAAGAACTCCAAAGTGACGATTTTGATGGGGTTTTGATTCCAGGGGGATTTGCCCCCGATAAATTCCGGCGTATCCCTGAAATTCTCAAACTTGTTCAAGAAATGGATAAAGAAAAAAAGATGATTGCTTTTATTTGTCACGGAGGATGGGTTCCTATCTCGGCAAAAATTCTCAAAGGGAAAAAGGCGACGGGGACAATAGCGATTAAGGATGATTTGGAGAATGCTGGCGCTATTTGGGTGGATGAGGCTGTTGTGATCGATGGACACCTTATTAGCGCGCGGACACCCATTGACCTTGCCCTTTTCGGGAAGGCTATTGTTAAGGCGCTTACATGAAGAAAGTCATTTTTCTTCTTTTCTTTTCTATGACTTTATTTGCAGGAGAAAAGTCTCCTATTGAAGAGCCGAGACTCCTCAGTGTGGGAGCGGGGGTTTTTAATATTGTCCGGAATAAGAAATCTCCTAATTTTCAAGTCGAATACCGCTCTAATTTTCCTTTTTACCGAAATTCGATCCTCTTTTTTCGCCCTTTAGTTGGGGTGATGGGAACAATGACAGGTTCTGGATACATTTACACAGGAATTGCATTCGATATCTTTTTCACAAAGAATATCGTTTTCACTCCGAGTTTTGCCCCCGGAATCTATATTAAAGGAGGAGGAATGGAGCTTGGGTTTCCTCTAGAGTTTCGTTCTTCTGCAGAGCTTGCCTATCGGTTCAATAATAAATCCCGTTTTGGAGCAATGTTCTATCATATGTCTAATGCAAGCCTTGGATTTAAAAATCCTGGAACTGAGTGCCTTGTGTTTTTTTATGCGATCCCGCTTCCTTAAAATCTTGGCGTTGAATCACTGAAGAAAAAGTTTTGAAAACTCTTTTTCTTAAAATTTCCTGTTAGTACAATAACTATAGGGGATCGGCCGAAAGGCCTAGGTCGTGTGAATTACCGAACAGTTTTGTATTGATTATCAGCAAGATAAGTATCTTGCTTACGTTACCTTATAACATCAAAAAACCGGGGGGATCATTTGATGTCGGAGCAGCCTGTTT
>Ga0075163_10002896_pt1 | contig 23104 bp, 24 predicted proteins | sample JI1023141ADNA_FD_71478 | JGI IMG/M metagenome (GOLD analysis project Ga0075163, IMG submission 71478) | Wastewater effluent complex algal communities from Wisconsin, to seasonally profile nutrient transformation and Carbon sequestration -... | ecosystem: Engineered > WWTP > Effluent > Algae... | reverse complement strand
CGCGAACAGATAGCAGCCGATGATCGACGAGAACTGCAGCACCGAGTCGCCGAGCAGGTAGCTCGACAGCGCCCCGGCGATCAGCTCGTAGGCGAGCCCGCAGGAGGCGACGACGAAGACGGAGAGGATCAGCAGCCGGTCGGGCAGGCGCTTGGCGATGTGGCCGGAGGCGTGGGCAGGGCTGGGCATGGCCCCGGACTCTACCCGGAATGCGCTTGCCCGGCACGGGGAATGCTGGCTAAATACCAGCCCGGTCACCGGGGAAAACGCCGATGGAAGCCTTCTACAATTATCTTGCTCACCTGCTCTCGGGCCTCGTGATGGTGGCGCTGTTCGCCGCGATCTACCTGCGCGTGACGCCCTTCTGCGAGCGCGCGCTGATCCGCCAGGGGCTGGTCGCCCCGGCCCTTTCGTTTGGCGGTGCGACGCTGGGTTTCTCGCTCACGGTGGCCTCCAGCATCCTGCACAACGACAGCTACCCGATGTTCCTCGCCTGGGGCGGGGCCGGCCTCGTCACCCAGCTGCTCACCTACGCCTTGCTGGCCCGGCTGCTGCCGGCGCTGCCCGCGCAGCTCTCGTCCAACAACGTCGCCGCCGGCGCCTTTGCGGGCACGGTGGCGCTGGTGGTGGGCATTGTGAACGCGGCGTGCATGTCGTGACCCCGGCCTTCGCCCAAATGCCGATCAAACCCAATCAGGAGCAGACATGAGTCTCGGGTCCTTCATCAAGAAACAGTTCATCGACGTCCTCCAGTGGAACGAGGATTCCGACGGTACGCTGGCCTGGCGTTACCCGATGGAAGACTTCGAGATCCAGTACGGCGCCAGTCTCACGGTGCGCGAGTCGCAGATGGCGGTGTTCGTCAACGAAGGCCAGGTGGCCGACGTGTTCGGGCCGGGCATGTACAAGCTCACCACCCGGACCATCCCGGTGCTCACCAACCTGAAAAACTGGGACAAGCTCTTCGAGTCGCCCTTCAAGTCGGACGTGTATTTCTTCAGCACCCGCCTGCAACTCGGCCGCAAGTGGGGCACGCCGCAGCCGGTGACGATCCGCGACAAGGATTTCGGCATGGTGCGGCTGCGCGCCTTCGGCATGTATTCGTACAAGCTCGCCGACCCGCGCAGCTTCTTCACCGAGATCAGCGGCACCCGCGCCCGCTACACCGTGGATGAGCTCGAGCAGCAGCTGCGCAACCTGGTGGTCGCCACCATGAGCGCCACCCTCGGCGGCGCCGACGTGCCCTTTGTCGACATGGCCGCCAACCAGCTCCTGCTGTCCGACAGGATGCGCGAGGCGATGACGCCCACCTTCGAGCGCTACGGCCTGGCGCTCGACAACTTCGCGGTCGAGAACATCTCGCTGCCCGACGAGCTGCAGAAGGCCATCGACGCGCGCATCTCGATGGGCATGGTCGGCGATCTGGGCAAATACACCCAGTTCCAGGTGGCCCAGTCGGTGCCGCTGGCGGCCCAGAACGAAGGCGGGCTGGCCGGCGTTGGCGCTGGCCTCGCCGCGGGCGTGGGCATGGGGCAGGTGATGATGGACGCGCTGCGCGGCAGCTCCGCCCCGGCCGCCGTGCCTGCACCTGCGATCACCCCGGCCCCGGCCGCTGCGCCGGCACCCGCGGCCGACGACCCGGAAGCCCGCCTCGCCAAGCTCAAGGCCCTGCTCGACAAGGGCCTCGTCACCCAGGCCGACTACGACTCGGCGAAGGCCGAGATCATCAAGAAGCTGATCGGCTGACGGCGTGAGCGCAGCCCTCCAACGCCTTCCCGGCCGGCGCGTCTGAGCATGTTCAAGCTGGCCTGCCCGTCCTGCGGCGCCGAGGTGGCCTTCCGCTCGGCCACCTCGGCGATCGCCGTCTGCGAATACTGCCGCAGCACCCTGCTGCGCGAGGCCGACGCGGTGCGCGACGTGGGCAAGATGTCGGCGGTGCTCGAGGACTACTCGCCGCTGCGTGTCGGCGTCTCCGGCGTCTATTCCGGCCGCGCCTTTGCGGTGATCGGGCGCATACAGCTGCGCTACGACGCGGGCTTCTGGAACGAGTGGTACATCGGCTTCGACGACGGCGGCGCCGGCTGGCTGTCGGACGCCTCCGGCCAGTACGCCGTCACCCTCGACGCCGGCCTGGCCGACGACGCGCCGCCCTTCGGCCAGATCGTGCCCGGCGGCCAGTACCGCCACGACGGAGTGGTCTACACGGCCGCCGACCTGCGCAAGGCCCGCTGCAACGGGGGCGAGGGGGAGCTGCCGTTCCGGGTCGGCGCCGGCTGGGAGGCCACCGTTGCCGACTACCGCCAGAGCCACCGCTTCCTGACCCTCGACTATTCCGACGGCACGCCGCCGCGGCGCTACGTGGGCAAGGCGGTGAGCCTGGCCGACCTCAAGTGCCAGCTGCTGCGCGAGCCCGACGAGATCGCCCGCAGCGCCGGCCACCTGAAGGGCGCCGCCGAGGCGCTGGCCTGCCCGGCCTGCGGGGCGTCCATCAACTGGAGCCCGGGCGTCGCCGAGCAGCTCCACTGCCCGGCCTGCAGCACCCGCCTGGACGCCAGCGGCGGTGCGGCGGTGGCGCTCGACAGCGCCCGCCGCGAGGCCGTGGTCGCCACCACCCTGGCGCTGGGCGACGAGGCCACGATAGACGGCGTCCGCTGGCTGCTCATCGGCCTCTTGCGCTGCCGGGAGCAGGGCGCGTCGGACGAATGGACGGAATACCTGCTCTACAACCAGAAGGCCGGTTTCTTGTGGCTGGTCGAGTCGGACACCGGCTGGGACAAGGTGCGCGTGCTCGACAACTGGCCCGAATCCGTCTCGGCCAGCGCGGTGCGCCTCGACGGCGCCGCCTTCACGCGGATGCTGGCCTACGGCGCCGAGGTGATCCACGCTGCCGGGGCCTTCAACTGGCAGGTCAAGGTCGGCGACAAGGTGAGCATCACCGACTACCGCGGCAGCCGCGGCACCCTCACCAGCGAGCAGGGCAAGCTTGAACTCGGCTGGAGCCTGGCCCAGCGGGTGCCGGCGAGCACCGTGGACGGCTGGTTCGGCAAGGGCGGCAAGCTGGCCGCGGCGGTGCCCGTCGCCGGGGCGGCCCTTGCTGGCGTCCCCGACCGGGCCGCGCTGCGCCCGCTGGCCTGGGCCTTTACGGTGCTGGTGATGCTCGTCAATGCGCCCATGGCGCTGATGGGCGGGCTCTACAGCTGGGTGCTGATCCTGCTTGCCATCGGCGTGCTGTGGTTGCCGGTGTTCACCGACTGGGTGGATGGCTGAAGCATGTCGCGCTGGTCTTACATCGTGTTCGCGATCGTGGTGCTGGGCGTCGTGACCCTCCTCAACCTGGAGCACGTCAATGACAGCGGCGGCAGCCGCAGCTGGAGCCGCGGGCACTCGTCCGGCAGCGGCTGGTCGTCCGGGGGCGGCCACAAGTGAGCGTCTTCCTGCCCCGCGGCCGTCATCTGCTGGCCGATTTTCACGGCGTCGTGGCCGGCCGCCTCGACGACGCGGGCGCCATCGAAGCCCTGCTGCGTGCCGCCGCCGATGCCGCCGGCGCGACCCCGGTGGCCGGCCACTTCCACCCCTTCGGCCCCGGCCTCGGCGTCACCGGGGTGCTGCTGCTGCAGGAATCCCACATCAGCATCCACACCTGGCCCGAGCACGGCTTTGCCGCGGTCGATGTGTTCATGTGCGGCAGCGCCCGCCCCGAAAAGGCCGTCGAGGCCATTGCCAGCGCCCTGGCCGCCGGGTCGGTGGCGCTGCGCGAGATCGCCAGGGGCTGAGTCGCAGCGCGGCTCACGCTACACTTCTCCCTGATTCCCGGTCAGCGGCAGGCGCAGCATCCGCCCTGTGGCCGGCGGGTGTTTCTTCGCTGCCGGCGAGGCAATCGACGTGAAAGGCATGGGCCGCCATGGACTTAGCTACTGTCTACGAAAATTCACAACTCGCCCATATCATCGAGCAGGCCATGATCTGCCAGTGCGCCTGCCCGGCCCAGGTGGCGCAGGAGCTCCTCGGCCTGCGGGAGCTGTTCCGTTACCAGCGCGACTGTTCGGTGCTCCGCAAGGACGACGCTGGTGTGCACGCGCGGATCATGGAGTCCCTCCGCGTGGCCCACGCCGAACTCGAAATCTGCCTGGGCGACGTGCTCGCCGCCGAGGGCTGGGACCCGGCCACGCTGAGCATGCCGGAGGGCTTGCGGCAGCTGCGCGACGACCTTCTGCGGTAGTGGCCGGGAGGCGCTCCGGCCCACGGAATCCGGGCCCTGGCGGCGCCTCGGGAAGGGCTTGAAAAGATTTTTGCTGCACCGCACAAAAAACGCTTGCATTCGGTTTTGTTGCGGTGCAACATAGAGCCCATACCGAAGCTTTTTCGGTGATCGCAGTCCCAGCCCCACTTTGAGGAGATCATCATGTCCGCCACCCCCGAGAAAATTGTCGCCGCCAGCAAAGCCAACGTTGAAGCCGGCCTGAAGTCCGCTTCCGCCTTCGTGACCACCGTGTTCACCGCTGCCGAGCGCGTCGCCACCCTCAACCTGGCCACCGCCCGTACCGCTTTCGACGACAGCGTCGCCTTCTCCAAGGCCATCATGGCCACCAAGGACCCGAAGGCCCTGGCCGCCCTGAGCATCGGCGCCCTGACCCCGTCCGTCGAGAAGTCCGTGGCCTACGGCCGCAGCCTGTCCGTGATCGGCGCCGACACCAAGGAAGAACTGACCAAGCTGGTCGAAGCCGAAACCTCCGTGCTCGGCAAGAACTTCGACACCGCCCTGGAAGGTCTCTTCAAGAACGCGCCGGCCGGCTCCGAGTCCGCCGTTGCCGCCGTGAAGGCTGCCCTGGCCAACGCCAACTCCGCTTACGAAGGCGCCGCCAAGGCTGCCAAGCAAGTTGCCGCTGCCGCCCAGGCCAGCGTCGAGAAGGCTACCGCCACCGCCGTGGAAAACGTTGAAAAGGGTGCCAAGGCTGCCGCCTCCGCCCTGAAGGTTGCCTAAGCAGCACATCAGCCGGCCGAGTGGCCCGCTCGCGCAGTCCGCTGCGTGTGCTGGCCGTTCGACAAGGTTTGCCCGCACCTCTTTCGAGGTGTGAGCCGGAAAGGCCCTTCGGGGCCTTTCTGCTTTTCAGGAGTCCGTCGATGAGCCGTCGCAAGTCGCCCCTGGTTTCCGCGCTGTTCAAACTCACCCGTGCCGGCGTGCGCCAATCGGCGCGCATCGGCCAGGCGGCCACCCGCCACGGCGTGAAGGCCGGCAGCCGGCTGGCCGAGCAGGCCGGGCGGGTGATGTCGGCGGTGGCCACGCCGGCCGAGGCACCGGGGGCGACCGCCGGCGGGCGCTGGTTCGAGGGGCGCTGGGGCCTCGGGCCGCTGGCCATGCGGCGCTGGCGGCTGTTCGTCCCGGTCGGGGCGACGGCCAGAAAGCCGTTTCCGCTCCTCGTGCTGCTCCACGGCTGCGCCCAGGACAGCGCGGCCTTTGCCGCCACCACCCACGCGGCAGCGGTAGCCCGGGCCAGGGGCTTTGCGGTGCTGATGCCCGAGCAGGGCCAGGACGCCAACCCCCAGCGCTGCTGGAACTGGTTCGGCAGCGAAGCCCGGGTCGGGCTGGAAACCCAGACCCTGATGGCGATCATCGACCACGTGGTGCAGGCCTACCCCCGGGTCGGCGGGCCGCTCTTCGCCCTCGGCCTGTCGGCTGGCGGCGCGATGGCGCTGACCCTGGCCCTGCGCCACCCCGAGCGCTTCTGCGCGGTGGGCAGCCATTCCGGCGCCGCGCCGGCCAGCGCCCGCACGCCGCTGCAGGCCGGGCAGGCCATGCGCGGCCGCCGCTCGCCCGACGCCGAGGCGATCGCCCTGCGCCTGGCGGGGCGCCCCCTGCCGCCGCTGCTGCTGATCCACGGTGATCTCGACCCGGTGGTGGCCTTCGACAACGCCGAGGCCGCCGCCGGGCTGTGGCTGGATCTGCTGCCTGAAGGGGCTGCCGTCAAGCAGACCGCCGGCGAGATCCGCCGGGGCAGCCGGCGCAGTGTCGCCCGGCGTGACTGGAAAAGCGGCCGCCGCTTGGCGGTGCGCCTGCTGCGCGTGCAGGGAATGGGGCACGCCTGGAGCGGCGGCGCGGCTGGCCAGGCCTTCTCCGACCCCACCGGGCCCGACGCCCTGCGCCTGGCCTGGCAGTTCTTCGAGACAGCGATGGAACAAGCGGCGCCGCCGCCCGTCTGACTTCCTTTGCCCGGAGACTGCCATGCCCGCTCAGACCCCCGCCAGCTTGCAGGACCGTGCCGCCGGAGCCCTGATGGGCGCCTTCATCGGTGACGCGCTGGCCCTCGGCCCCCACTGGTACTACGACCTCGACGCGCTGCGGGCCGACTACGGCGACTGGATCGACGGCTACACCGACCCGAAGCCCGGCCGCTACCACGCCGGCCTCAAGGCAGGCCAGCCGTCCCAGGCCGGCGTGCTGCTCGAGCTCACGCTGCGCTCGCTGGTCGAGCGGGGCGCCTACGACGAAGCCGATTTCTGCCGCCGGATGGACGAGGATTTCTTCCCGCTTCTCGACGGCACGCCGATGGCCGGCCCGGGCGGCTACACCAGCCAGTCGATCCGCGAAGCCTGGCGCCGGCGGATGATCGAAGGCCTGCCCTGGGGCCGCACCGGCGGTGCCGCCGACACCACCGAGGCCGCCGAGCGGGTGCTGGCCATTGCGGTGCGCCATGCCCTCGACCCGGCTGCCCTCGCCGACGCGGTGACCCGCAACTGCGTGCTCACCCAGACCGACGGCACCGTGGTGGCGATGACGGTGGCCTTCGGCGCGGTGCTGGGCATGCTGGTCGAAGGCCACCCGCTCGACGTGGAGATCTCCGCCAGGCTGATGTTGCGGGTGAAGCGCGGCGAGCTGCCCTTCCATACGGTCACCCGCGGCAAGCTGGAAGCGCCGGAGCCGGGCGCGGCCGAGGCGCCCTCGGCGGGGCGCTTCCCGTCACCCGATGCGCTGCTCGGCCCGTCCTGCATGGCGCGCGCGGCGCTCGACCCGGGCGTGCGCATCGAGCCGGCCTGGAAGGTGTCGCTGGTGTATGGCATGCCCTGCGCGGTGTATCACCAGTTTCCGGCGGCGTATTACCTCGCCGCGCGCTTCCGGACCGACTTTGAATCGGCGGTGCTGCATGCGGTGAACGGTGGCGGGCAGAACCTGGCGCGGGCGATGCTCACCGGCGCGCTGGTGGGTGCCCAGGTGGGCTTGTCGGGCATTCCGGCGCGTTTCATCGACGGGCTCGAAGAGGGCCCCGCGCGGCTTGGGCTGGCCCGGCGGCTGGCGGCCCAGCTGGCGCCGTAGCCGGGCGGGGCGCGGGCTCAGCAGCGGCCCTTCTTCGCCTGGCCGGGCGGGCAGTGGCCGTGGTCGTCATCGTCGTGACCATGCCGCTTGCCACCGCGGGGGGCACAGTGGCCGCGGAAGTTCTTGCGGCCTTCGTAGCGGTGGCAGTTGTCGCGCCACCAGGTTTCGTTGCGCCACTGGCCGCCATCCCAGTAACGGCCGCTGCGGTCGCGGTCGCCAATATAGAGCGACACGCCGGGTGCGTTGATCGACAGGTCCAGGTCGATGGCGCTGGCCGGCGCGGCGCCGACCAGGGTGACGAGTGCGAAGGAGAGCAGGAAAGTCTTGTGCATGATGTCAGGCCTCGGGTGATGATCCGGAATCATATAAGCACGCGCCCGGCCCATCACGGGTACGACAGGCTGGCAGGGCCGGAAAGGAACGCTTGCGCCCGGGGCCTCCTGCAGGCAAATTGGCTCCCGTCGATTCGCATGGGTGATGCGACACCGGGCCTGGATGTGTCTGGCCCTCCGAGGAGAGTGTATGGCGATCATTTTCGCGAAGACGGGCAAGGGCCACGCCGAAATCGAGCATCGGTCCGGTGGCCTGAGCCCACGGGTGCGGCGGGTGCTGATTTTTGTCGATGGCAAGCGCCCGGTCGAGGAACTGCGCAACATGCTGCACTACGATGACCTGCAGCACACCCTGGGCCTGCTCGAGGAGGACGGCTTCATCGAGATGGTCGGGCTCAGCGGGCCGGGCGGGGCGCAGGTCCAGCTCGAAGCCGCGCCGCCGCTCACCGCCTTCCGGCTCCATCCGCCCGGTGAAGACCCGCTGCGCCTGCAGCAGGCCCGCAACTTCATGCTCAACACCCTCAACGCCTTCGTCGGCGCCCTCGGAACCAGCTCGCTGCAGGACCGCATCGCGGTGGCCCGCAACCAGGCCGAGATGCGTCAGCTCTTCGACGAGTGGTACCACGCCATCGTCAGCTCCCGGGACGGCCGCCGCCAGGCCGAACACCTGCGGGGCAAGCTGCTCGAGGTGATCTGAGCCGGCCCTGCATGGCCGATCCCGGCGCGTGGCTTGCCGCAGGTCAAGTACCCGTGGAAGCGGGCGGAATACTCTGGGGCGGCTCATGAACGACGATTCCGATCTCGATTTCAACGTCCCCGGCCGGGCGACCGCGGTGGCCGCCGAGGCGCTCTACCTCGCCAACCTGATGCTCATCCCGGGCCTGGGCTTTGTGGCCCTGCTGGTGCTGTGGTGGCGCGAGCGCGAGCGGGCGCCCGAGCTGGCCCGCGGCCACCTGCGGCAGACGGTGGCGGCCAGCCTGTGGGCAGGCGTGCTGCTGGTGGCGGCCAACGCGGCGATCATCCTGCTGGGGGGCTACGACTCGGCCTACACCTGGATCGTCGTGGTGCTCTACTTCACGACCTGCCATTCAAGCCTGATCTTCTGCGGCGCCATCGGCCTCTCCCGGGCGCTCGCTGGCAAACCCTTCCGCTTTCCGCTCATCGGGCCGCGTTGATGGCGGCACGGCGGATCATTCCGATCGCGGCCCTCGCCGCGGCGCCCGAGGCGTCCCGCCAGCACCTGCGCCGCTGGAGTCAGGCCGCCTTTTTTGCGTTCTTCGTGCTGGCGCCGGTTTTCAACGTGTTCCGCTACGACCTGCCAGCCGGTCATGCCTGGCTGCTGGGCTTCGAGTGGCACGCGGGTCTGGATGACCTCCTGTGCGTCTCGAAGGTCGCCGCCCTCGGGGCGATCGGGCGGATCTTCGGGCGGGTGATCCTGCCGCTGTTCGCCCTCGGCGGTTTGCTGATGTGGGCTGCCTGGCGCTGGGGGCGGCTCTACTGCGGCTGGCTATGCCCGCATTTCTGGGTGGTGGAGCTGATCAATGAATGCATGCGCCGCGCCGGTGGCCGGCCAAGCCTGTGGGAGCCGCGCCCGCTGCCCCTGTATCGGCCCGACGGCCGGCCGATCGTGCCGGATCGCCGCTGGTGGCTGGTGGCGGCGCTGCTGGCGGTGGGCTGCGCCTTCGTGTGGGCCGTCGTCACCCTCACCTACGTGCTGCCGCCCGCCCAGGTTTATGGCGACCTGCTGGCGGGGCGTCCGTCGCGGGGCGAGGGGCTGTTCATCGCCGTGTTCACGGGGCTGCTGGCGCTGGAGTTCTTCTTTGCCAGGCATCTCTTCTGCCGCTTCGCCTGTTCGGTGGGGGTCTTCCAGAGCCTGGCCTGGATGGCCAACCGGGCGGCGCTGGTGGTGGGCTTCCGGCGCGAGCGCGGGGCCGAATGCGCCACCTGTGACAGTGCCTGCGACCATGCCTGCCCGATGCGCCTGCGGCCGCGCAACATCAAGCGGGCGATGTTCACCTGCACCCAGTGCGGGCTGTGTGTGGCGGCCTGCGAAACCACCCAGCGCAACAACCCGCGCGGGCCGCTTCTGCATTGGGTCAGCGGGGCGGCGGCACGGGACAACGAGGCCGCCTTCCGCGCGCCCAGATTCGAAAGGAACAAGCCGTGACTGCCTTCAACGACTTCGCCATCGCCCGCGCCGTGCATGTGTTCTCGGTGCTGATCTGGATAGGCGGCGTGGCCTTCGTGACCCTGGTGCTGCTGCCCGCCTGTCGGGGGATGGCCGCGCCGCGGGACCAGCTCGAGCTCTTCGAGCGCCTCGAGCACCGCTTCGCCCCGATTGCCCGCTGGATGGTGTTGCTCGCCGGCCTCTCCGGCCTGTGGCTGATCTGGCGCCTGGGGGTGTGGGAGCGCTTCGCCGACCCGCTGGGCTGGTGGTGGATGCACGGGATGGTGGCCGTGTGGACGCTCTTTGCGCTGATGCTCTACGTGCTCGAACCCTTCGTGCTCCCGCGGGTCTTCGCGCGGCTCGCCGAGCGTGACCCGGTGGGCATGATGGCGCGCATCCAGCGCCTGCATCGGGTGTTGCTCGGCGTGAGCCTGCTGGTGGTGCTCGGGGCGGTGGCGGGGAGCCACGGCGGCTGGATGTTCTGAGCGCCGCCAGGGCCGGGCGCCGCCCAGCCCGCCCCCGGCAAGGGAACCTGGGGCGGCCCGGCGTTTCCTTCAGCGCCCGGCGGGCGGGTTTCGGCGTGGCTCAACTTCGCTGTCCATTGGCCGTTACAAAGGACAATCCAGTTGAATGCCGCGCTCTCGCCCTCCGAATCCCCTGAAGGAAACCCCGATGATGCAGCGTTACACCCTCACCGAGTACGCCGATGCCTCCAGTGAGACGCGGGCCGTTTTCGACGATTTCATGCGCACCACCGGCGCGACCGCGGTGCCGGTCTGGCTGAAGAGCCTGGGCCACAGCGCGCCCCTCGCCCGTGCCTACTGGGAGCGTGCCAAGGGAACGCTGTTTGCCGGCAACCTGCCCCTGCCCCTCAAGGAGATGATTGTTTTCGTGGTGTCGGCCAGGAACGGCGCCCGTTATTGCTCCGCCTGCCACGCGCAGAACGTGCTGAGCCTCGACAAGACGCTGGCCTTCGAGGATCTCAAGGATCTCGTCAGTGCCGACCGGGGCTTCAAGCTGCCGCCCTACTACGCGGCGGTGGTGGCATTCGCCGGCAAGGTCGCCGACGACCCCAATGGGCTGGACGATGCCGATTTCGAGGCCCTGATGGACGAAGGCTTCAGCAAGCACGAGATTTGCGAGATCATCGCAGTGATAGACATGGCGACCATGTTCAACGTCTACACCAGCAGCCTGCGCCTGGATCTCGATCCGGATTATCGCGCCATCCTTTGAGGCCGGCTGCGGGGAGCCAGTTCATGCCCCAGAGCGAGCAGTGGGACGCGCCGGCCGTGCAGCAGCTGGCGCGTTACGAGGCCCTCGTCCAGCTTTTCGAGGAAATCCAGCTCGACGACGACCTCGAAAAGATCGTCCGGCGGGTGGCGACCCAATGGAAGTACTTTGCCAACGTCGCCGCCTGGCGGCTGGTGGTGGTCGATGCAGACGCCTTCGTCGTCATCGACAGCTTCCGCGGCGAGGCGGCCCTCAGCCGGGTCGCGGCCCTGCCGGCCTGGGATGATTTTCACTGGCGCCTCCAGCGGCCGCGGCTGATCTGCCTGTCCGGCCCGCCCGACGCGGTCCCGCCGCCGGATTTCCTCGCCGGCAAGGGCATCGTCGAGATCGAGGTGCTGCCCATCATCCGTTCGGCGCGCTGTATCGCCCAGGTGGCCGTGGCAGCCCCGCACACGCCCTTCAACGAACTCGACAACAAGTTCGTCCGGCTCTTCGGCGGCCGCCTCGCCGATCGTATCCACGGCATCCTCCTGCGTGGCCGGGCGACCCGCCTGCTCGGCGAGAGCGAGGAGCGTTACCGCAAGCTCGCCGAGAACTCCGTCGACTGGATCTGGACGCTCGATGCCGCCGGGCGCCACACCTACACCAACGATCGCGGCCTGCAGATGCTGGGCCTTAGCCGGGCGGCGCTGGCCGAGGCCGATCTGGCCTCGCTGGTGCACCCCGACGACCGTGCGCGGGCTCACGAGATCTTCACCCGGGCCTTCGGGGCGAAGCAGGGCTGGTCGAACGTGCTGATCCGCTGGCGGCTCGGCGACGGCAGCTTCCGCACGCTGGAGTCCAACGCCTCGCCGGTCTTCGACGCCCGGGGCGAGATGGTCGGCCTCCAGGGCGTTGACCGGGACGTGACCGAGCGCATCGCCGCCGAGGCCGAACTCAAGCGCCACCGGGACCACCTCGAAGATCTCGTCGTGGCGCGCACCGCCGAGCTGTCCCTGGCCAAGGACGCCGCCGAGGCGGCCAGCCGGGCCAAAAGCACCTTCCTGGCCAACATGAGCCATGAGCTGCGCACGCCGATGAGCGCGATCATCGGGATGACCGATCTGGCCCTGCGCAAGACAGCCGACCCGAAACTGCAGGATTACCTGGGTAAGGTCGCCAAGGCCTCCCGGCAGCTGCTGGGGCTCATCGACGACATCCTCGACATCTCCCGGATCGAGTCCGAGCGCCTGAGCCTGGATGAGGCCGACATCCGCATCGGCGAGGTGCTGGACAGCCTGGTTGGCCAGATCGGCCCCCGGGCGGCTGACAAGGGCCTCGCGCTGCGCATCGAGCTGCCACCCGAAGTCACCCGCCTGGCCCTGCGCGGCGACGCCCGCCGGCTGGGGCAGATTTTGCTCAACTTCGCCGGCAACGCGGTCAAGTTCACCGAGCAGGGCGGCATCGTCGTGCGGGTGATGCTGGCCGAGGCGTGCCCGGGCGATGTCCTGTTGCGCTTCGAGGTCGAGGACACCGGCGTCGGGATCTCCGCGGACGATCAGCGGCGGCTGTTCAGCGCCTTCGAGCAGGCGGACGCTTCAATGACCCGGCGCTTCGGCGGCACCGGGCTCGGCCTGGCGATCAGCCTGCGGTTGGCCGTGATGATGGGCGGCACGGCGGGGGTGAGCAGCGTGCCCGGGCAGGGCAGCTCCTTCTGGTTCACCGTGCGCCTGCCCAGGCGGGCTGAGGCGTCCGCGTCGCCGGGCGGGCCGGGCTGAGCCTGCCGGCAGGCCCGCTCAGCTGGAGCAGCTCACCGCGAGCCCGGCGGCCCAGTCCGGCGGCGGGGCGGCGAAGCGTTCATGCTCGGGCTGCAGCGTGAAGGGCCGCGACAGGCAGGCCCGCACGGCTTCCACCTCGCTGAAATCACCGCCCTGGGCGGCGCGGATGGCGGATTCGGCGATCCAGTTGCGCAGCACGTAGCGCGGGTTGATCGCGTCCATCGCGGCCTGCCGCTCGGCGTCCGGCCGGCCCTCGGCGGCGAGGCGGGCGCGCCACAGGCTTATCCAGGCGTCGGCGGCGTCGCGGTCGATGAACAGGTCGCGCAGCGGAGCGTCTGCGGCGGGGCCGCTGTCGGGCTTCGCCGGGAGCTGGCCCAGGTTGCGGAAGAACAGCGTGAAGTCCGGGTGGTGGCGCTGGAGCAGTGCGAAGGTGTCGCCGATGAAGTCCTCGTCGCCGGGCAGGCGGCGGGCGAGGCCGAGCTTGGCGCCGATCTGCGCGATGAAATGATCCTCGAAGGCCGGCACGTAGCTCTCCTCGATGGCCGCCTGCACCGCGTCGGGCTCGCCGATCAGCGAGGCCAGCGCCTGGCCGAGGGCGTAGAGGTTCCAGTGGCCGATCTGGGGCTGGGCGCGGTAGCTGTAGCGGCCGCGCTCGTCGGAGTGGTTGCAGATGTGGCCGGCGTCGAAGGCGTCCATGAAGCCGAAGGGGCCGTAATCGAGGGTGAGGCCCAGGATCGACATGTTGTCGGTGTTCATCACCCCGTGCATGAAGCCGACCGCCTGCCAGCGGGCGATGAGCTCGCCGGTGCGCCGGCCCACGTCGCGCAGCAGGGCGTCGTAGGGGTTGGCGGCGTCGCGGCAGGCGGGGCGGAAGCGGTCGATCACGTAGTCGGCCAGCTGGCGCAGCTCGGCGGCCTTGTTGCGGGCGGCCCAGTGCTCGAATGAGCCGAAGCGGATGAAGCTGGGGGCGAGCCGGGTGACGACGGCGGCGGTCTCGACGGTCTCGCGGCGCACCGGGGCACTGGAGCCGACCACGCACAGGGCGCGGGTGGTGGGGATGCCGAGGGCGGCCATCGCCTCGGAGCACAGGAACTCGCGGATCGACGAGCGCAGCACCGCGCGGCCGTCGGCGAAGCGCGAGTAGGGCGTCTGGCCGGCGCCCTTCAGCTGGATCTCCCAGCCCGCGCCGGCGGCGGCGATCTCGCCCAGCAGGTGGGCCCGCCCGTCACCGAGCTGCCCGGCCCACACGCCGAACTGGTGGCCCGAATACACCGCGGCCAGCGGCTCGCTGCCGGGCATCAGCAGGTTGCCGGCGAAGACCTGGGGGAATTCCGGCCGGGCCAGCTCGGCGGCGTCGAGCCCGATCAGCGCGGCGGCGGCCGGGCTGGCGGCGACCAGGTAAGGCTCGGGCAGCGGCTCGGGGGGCAGGCGGGTGTAGAAGGTGGCCGGCAGGCGCGCGAAGGCGTTGTCGAAGGGCAGGGTTTCGAGGGTCGGCATGGTCGTTGGGGGGCGGGTTTTATCGGTATGTGCAGCTCGGACCGGTATCGCGGAGGCTTTGTTCCGGGGTGGGCGCGTGTAACCGGTTTGGAACCGGCTGGCTGCTAGCATCTCTGGGAGCGGCGATCTGCTTCGGCGGGGGCCGCTGTCCATATAACGATAGCAATCAGGGAGATCATCATGTCGATCAAGTTATGGATGGCAGGCGTCGTGCTGGCCGGGGCTGCCGTGGCGCCGGCGCAGGCCGCCGTCGTCAACTACAGCCAGGATCTGTTGTTCAACGCGGCCAGCCAGAGCTTCTGGGGGCCGGGTGGGTCGGCGGCGAGCTTTTCGTCGAGCCGGATGCTCGGTTCCCAGTGGCTCGGCGTGTCGTATTCGGTCGCGGCGAGCACCGGGACGGTGTCGGGTGCCTACGCCGGCGCGATCAGCGGACGGTATACGGATGCCGTGCCGATGGATGGTGTGTGGTCAGGGATTTTCTCTTTTGAGGGCCAGGCCGGGCGTCAGTTGCAGTCGATCATCGGCGCAAAAATCGACGTGACGGCGCATGCCCTCAATGGCGACGTATGCATTCTGTGCAAGGATTACTCCCTCCAGGGGACGCTTGCCACCGGCCCGGCCCTCGATCAGACGACGCGGGCCAGCGATACCCTCACGTTCGCTTCGCCGGGGGTGGGGGCGAACATCGGGGTCGGCAGCGTCAAGGCGGGGGTCGATCTGGATGTCGAGGAGAACCTGAGCTTCACCCCGCTGGCGGTGTCGAGCGTGCTTCGGGCGATCGACCGGTTTGGCCGGGAGGTCAGCGAGAACGTTTACTTCGACATCAATGGCGCGCCGATCCGTGTGAACATGGCCTTGCCCGCCCGGGGGGAGTGGACCTTCGACTTCACCGATCTCAAGCTGGTCAATCTGTTCGACAACGACTTCCTGCTCAACGTTAACCCCTTCGTGCAGTACTCGGTCGGGGTGCGTTGTGGCGATCCGGGCACCAACAATGACAACGGATGGTTCTGTCTGGCCGACGACAAGGCCAAGTTCACCGTGGCTGATGTGAGCCTCTATAACGGTAGCCCCTTCGAGCTGAGCTTCTCCAGCCCGGATGCCATGGCCTTCACGGTCCGTCAGGCGCCCGAGCCGGGTGTGCTGGCCCTCTTGATGGGCGCGCTGGGCATCGGGGCCGCCCTCCGCAGGCGCGGCTGAAGGGCTGCCGGCTGCGGCGTGCCCCGGCCCTGCGTTTCCTTGAGCGTGGAGCAGGGCTCAGCCGACGGCGGGTGCTTCCCGCAGGATGCGCAGCTCGAACTCGGCGCCGCCGTTGGGGTGGTTGCGGGCGGTGATCGTGCCGCGGTGGCCGAGGACGATCTCCTGGCTGATGGCGAGGCCCAGGCCGGTGCCGCCGGCGCCGGTCTTGGTGGCGCTGCTCTGCACGAACTTGTCGAAGATGCGCTTCTCCTCGCCGGGCGGGATGCCGACCCCTTCGTCGCGGATGTCGATGGCGAGGGCCTCCTGGCTGCCGAGCATCACGTCGCGGTAGATCAGGGTGATGGTGCCGCCTGGCGGCGAGAACTTGATGGCGTTGGACAGCAGGTTCTGCACCACATGGAAGAACTGGGTCGTGTCGATGGCGGCGATGGTGCTGGCGCTGCGGCGTTCGATGGCGACCTTCAGGCGGCGGCTCTCGATGAGGGCGGCGAGGTCGCCCTGCACCCGCTCGACGACCACCGCCACGTCGGAGCGGCGGAGATCGAACTGGACCCGCCCGGCTTCGAGCTTGGACAGGGACAGCAGGTCGTTCACCAGGTTCGACAGGCGGTTGCCGCTCTGGTGGATGCGCTCGAAGTAGCCGAGGATCTTTTCTTCCGGCACCTTGCCGAGGCGGCTGAGCCCCAGCCCGGCGTAGGACAGGATGCCGTGCAGCGGCGTGCGGAACTCGTGGGACATGTTGGTGAGGAATTCGCTCTTCAGCCGGTTGGCCCGCTCGGCGCTTTCCTTGGCCTGGACAATGTCGGCGGTCTGGGCGGCGACGAGTTCGGAGAGGTGGTCGCGGTGGCGGCGGAGTTCTTCGTCGATGGCCTTGCGGGCCGAGATGTCCTTGCTGGTGCCCCGATAGCCCAGGAAGGCCCCGTCGGGGCCGAAGTGGGGCTTGCCTGAAACGCTGAACCACGACTCGCCGATGACCTGCGAGTCGATGCGGTATTCGAAGTCGCGGAACTCCTGCCGCCGGGTGATGGCGTCGTGATAGGCGCTCCATTTGGCACGGTCGGCCAGCTCTTCGGCGGCGGCGAAATCTTCGCGGAAGCGGCCCCCGACGATGTCGATCAGAGGGCGGCCCTTCCGGTCGGGGCCGGTGTAGCTGATGAAGCGCATCTCGGCGTCGGTTTCCCAGAACCAGTCGGACGACACCGACGAGAAATCGCGGAAGCGCTGCTCGTTGTCCTTGAGGGCCTGCTCCCGGGCGCGCAGGGCGGTGATGTCGGAGCAGACGATCACCGCGCCGTCGAGCTTGCCGCTGGGGCTGTAGAGGGGCGTGGCGCGGAGCATGAAGTGCAGGGTCCCGGCCTCCTGCCGCTGGCTCGCCATGCAGGTCTCGATCTCGAGGCCGTCCCGCTGCAGGATGGTCCGGAACAGCACGGTGCCGGCCGCGAAGCTGGGCGATGCGGCCTGCAGCGGGGCGAGGGTTTCGGGCATCAGCAGGCTGTCGGGGGAGCGGCCGACCAGCACTGCCGGGGCGATCCCGAGGCTGCGCTGGAAGGCGGCGTTGGCGCGGCTGATGTTGCCGAAGCGGTCCACCACCAGCAGCAGGCTGTCCATGGTCTCCATCGCGTTGCCGATGAAAGCGCCGAGGCGGGTCTGCTCGGCGTTGCGCTCTTCGAGCTGGCGTGACTTGGCGCTGACCTCGGCGACCATCGCGTCCATCATCTTGGTGACGGCACCGATCTGCTGTTCGAGGCTGGCATTGGCCTGGCGCAGGGCGTCGACTTCGGCCTGCAGGCGCTCGACTTCGTTGCTGTGCCCTGTCATTGCCAGGCTTTCCGGATGTGCGCGGCGGCCTCGCCCACGCGGGCGGCGACGCTGGCCGACAGGCCGGGCGAGAAGGGCGCCACGCGGGCCGCCTCGACGCCGATCAGGCGGATCTGCGGCAGGCGGTCGAGGGCGGCCGGCAGCAGTTGCAGCAGGGCCCCCAGGCCGGCGCCGTGGAAGCCGGCGGGGGCTTCGGCGCGGGCCGCGTCGGCGGCGAAGTCGGCGGGATCGAGTGTGTGCAGCGAACCCGCGGGGCCGAAGCCGCGCAGGGCGTCGACCACGATCGCTCGCCCGCAGTCTTCAAAGCAGCCGATTGCGGCGAGCCCGGCGATGTCGGCCCGCAGCAGGCGCACGTGGCCGGGCAGCGGGCCGGCGGCCAGGCGGGCGTGCACGGCGGGGCCGAAGCCGTCGTCGCCGTGGAGTTCGTTGCCGAAGCAGATCACGTGGATGCGCTCAGATGCCATAGCGGTGGCGTTCTCCGCGCTGGACGAAGTGCACCGTGCACACCAGGCAGGGGTCGTGGGAGCGCACGATGTAGCCGATCTCGACCGGGTCGGCCGGGTCGGCGAGTTCGAGGCCGATCACGCTCTGCTCCCAGTGGCCGTGGCGGCCGGCGCTGTCGCGGGGCGAGGCGTTCCAGGCGGTCGGGGTGACGATCTGGTAGCGGCTGATGCGCCCGTCGGTGATCTGCAGCCAGTGGCCCAGGGTGCCGCGGGCGGCCTGCACGAAGCCGTAGCCTTCGCCGTGCTCGAAGGCGTCGGCGGGGGGCGGCAGGAAGTGCGGCGTGCCGAGCTGGCGGCCGAGTTCGGCGAGGTGGGCCTTCATGAAGTGCAGGGTCAGACCGGTGCGGCGCAGGCGGGCGAACTGGCGCAGCCAGGCGTTGGGGCCTTCCTTGGCCTGCAGGCTGCGGATGAGGGCGTCGCCGCCGGTGAGCAGGTCGGCCAGCGGGCCGGTCTCGACCACCTGTTCGCCGTAGCGCGGGGCCTTGGCCCAGGTGTAGCGGTCGGTGTCGGGCTGGTAGTCGGGCACGGTCTCGCCCTGGAAGGGGTGCAGGCCGCCGGGGTAGGGGCGATACCAGGAGTGGCGCACGTGCTCGTTGATGTGCTCCGGCGCGAAGGGGTCGAGGCGATCGTCGTCGGCGTGGTAGATGCCGCCGGCGAGCAGGGTGGGCGTGTCGGTGTAGGGCGGCTGCCAGCGCTGGGGGTCGTGCCAGCTGCCGGCGCTCAGGAAATGGCGGGCGCCGGCGCCGATGTGCTGCAGGCCGATGGCCCGCGCGAAGCGGGTGAGCAGGCCGATGGCGCTGGCCGCGTGCGGGGCCGCGCCGAGCCAGTCGAAGAAGGCGTCGCTGCCGTCGAGGGCGAGCCAGTTGTCGAGGCTGTCGCCGATGATGTCGCGCTCGTAGATCTCGATGACCTGGTCGACGATGTCCTGGCAGTCGATGAGGTCGCGGGCGGTGGCGCCGCGGGTGATGCTGCCGGGCAGCATGTAGGACGAGTGGGGCCACTGGCCGCCGAAGATGGCCACCAGCTCCACCACCTTGCGGCTGGCGCTGAGGGCGCTGCGCACCACGCTGCCCTTGAGCGGCGCGAAGGCCGCCTCGATGTCGGCGAACAAAGGCTGGCCGGCGTAGCGGGGGTGGACGAAATCCGGCGTGAAGAACAGGAAGCTCTGGCGCAGGTCGCTCTGCACGTTCTCGGCCATCAGGCACAGGTTGCGCACCAGCGTGGCGTGGGGCGTGACCGGCAGGCCGGCGAGGCGTTCGAGGGCCAGCGCGGCGGTGTACAGATGGGCGGTACCGCAGATGCCGCACACCCGCGGCGTGATCACCAGGCCGTCTTTGGGGGCGCGGCCGATCAGGAGCTGCTCGAAGCCGCGGAACAGGGTGCCGACGCAGCGGGCGTCCACTACGGTGTTGCCGTCGAGGTCGACCTGGAATTCGAGGTCGCCTTCGACGCGGTTGAGGTCGATGTCGAGGGTGGTGCGTGCCATGGTGGTGGGCTCAGGCTTCTGTCAGGGTTCCATGTCGCGGTCTTTGACGCGCTGCGGCGCCGCGGCGTGGGCGAGGTTCTTGTAGGCCATGTACTGGGCGCGGGAGACGCCGAGGGGCAGCTTGAGGGGCACCGCGCCGAGCTTTTCGGTGCGGAACAGGTCGCCGTCGCGGGGGAAATCGGGCGAGGTGCAGCCGAAGCAGGGCACGCCGGCCCGTGGCTTGCTGCTGCGCCGGTTCCACAGCTCGCTGTTGCAGTTGGCGAGGGTGTTGGGGCCCTGGCAGCCGAGGTTGAAGAACAGACAGCCGCGGCCGCCGAACTGGGTCTCTTCGAGGTCGTACTCGTGGTATTCGTTACGGGTGCAGCCCTGGTGCACCGTGGAGCCGTAAAACGCCCGCGGGCGGTTGAGGGCGTCGAGTTCGAGGGGCTGGCCGTCGGCGATCAGGGCCAGGCTGCGGGTGATGGTGGTCGGGTGGGTCGGGCAGCCGGCCAGGTTGATCACCGGCAGCCCGGCGCGGGAGCGCCAGTCCGGCCCCAGCAGGCCGCCGGGGCGCTCGCGCTCGAACTGCAGCCCGATGCTGTCGGTGGGGTTGGGCGGCGCCGCGGGGATGCCGCCGAAGGCCGAGCAGCTGCCCACCGCCACCACGTAGCGGGCGTGGGGCGCGAGGGCCTTCACGATGTCGATCTTGGCCCGCCCCCGGTAGCTGTCGAACATGCCGGTGCCAAAGGGGCCGGTGATCAGGCTGCCTTCGATGCACAGGATGTCGAGGCCCTGCTCGCCGGCCTCGATGCGGCCGATCAGCGCTGCCAGCCCGCCGGGCGGCGTGGCGCTGAGGGAGGGGTGCCAGAGGATGTCAAGCAGGCCCCGGCGGATCATCGATTCAATGGACGGGCTGTCGGCGCACAGCAGCGACATGGTGTCGCCACTGCAGGCGCCGGTTTGAAGCCAGAGCAGGCTTGCCATGTTTGATCTCTCCTGCGGACCGATGCGGTCGCGTCATGTTTTACCACGAAGCGCGCGCCTTCAAGCGGCGCGAAAGTCACATTGTTTTACGTCATGCGGCCCGGCGCCTTGAGCCCTGTGAAGTATCAGCTGCCCTTGGGCTGGGTCGAGCGGCTGGTGCCGGTGACGACGCCGGCCTCGTCGAAATGGATGTTGAAGAACACCTCGGCGCTGAACTCTGGGGGCAGCCGCCAATCCCACACCTCCTCGCGCTTCATCGCAAACTTCTGCACCGAGCGTGGCTTGCCGAGCAGGCGCCGCACCTGGTCGCGGGTCCAGCCGGGCTGGACGCGGGCGAAGTTCTGGGGGGTGAGCACGTTGTCGAGGCTCTTCAGGATGTTGTCCGGCCCGATGGTGGCCATGAAACACTCGGTGCCTTCCGGCTGGCGGGTGTATTCCCAGGTCACGCTGCCGTCGTCGTTGCGCCACTCGATGCCGGGCTTGCCGAGCTTGTCGCGCACGTCGTAGCCGGTGGATACGCCGGGCTTGAGGTCCTTCATGTTCACCGCGTCGCAGGCCGCCAGGCCGAGCATGGCCAGCGCGCCCAAAAGCAGCGAGATCAGCCTCTTCATGGTTCATCCTTTCCGGGGGCGGGCCCCAGCCGGGCCGTTTTCCGCCAAACTGGCCGGGCTTGGTTACAATCGTTCGAATCGTGGTCGGGTTGCCGGCCCATTCTGGCATGAACACCCTTTGCGGAGGATGAGCACTTGAAACAGCGCGCACTGATTGTGGCCCTGGCGGGCCTGACGATGGCGGCGAGCCCGGCCGCGATGGCCGACGTGGTGGTCAAGCTGGGTTTTGCCGGGCCGCTCACCGGGCCGGTCTCGCACCTGGGCAAGGACGAGCAGTACGGCGCCCAGCTGGCGCTCGACGACGCCAACGCCAGGGGCGTCGTGCTGGGCGGCCAGAAGGTCCGCTTCGAGCTGCTGGCCGAGGACGATCAGGCCGACCCGCGCACCGCCACCACCGTGGCCCAGCGCCTCGTCGATGCCGGCGTGAAGGGCGTGGTCGGCCACGTGACTTCCGGCGCGGCGATCCCGGCCTCGCGCATCTACGAGCAGGCGGGCGTGCCGTCGGTCACCCCGTCGGCCACCAGCCCCAAGCTCACCCAGCAGAAGTTCAAGACCACCTACCGGGTGATCGCCAACGATATGCAGCAGGGCGCGGCGATGGCCCGCTTCGCCACCGACGCCCTCAAGGCGAAGCGCATCGCGGTGATCGACGACCGCACGGCCTACGGCCAGGGCCTCGCCGACGCGCTGGTGGACAACCTCAAGCGCCTCGGCGTGACGCCGGTGGGGCGCGAGTTCACCAACGACAAGGCCACCGACTTCTCGGCCATCCTGACCCGCCTGAAGGCCGCCAAGCCCGACGCCATCTTCTACGGCGGCATGGATGCCCAGGGCGCGCCGCTGCTGCGCCAGATGAAGCAGCTCGGCATCGAGGCCAAATACCTGAGCGGCGACGGGGTGTGCACCACCGAGATGATCAAGCTCGCCGGCCCGGCCATCGGCGCCGACGTGTTCTGCACCCAGGCGGGCATTCCGATGGACAAGATGCCCGCCGGCAAGAGTTTCAACGAGCGCTTCCTGAAGCGCTTCAACGTGCCGGTGCAGCTCTACGCGCCCTACAGCTATGACGCCGCCAGCGCCCTCGTCGAGGCGATGAAGCTGGCCGATTCGGCCGACCCGGCCCGCTATCTGCCGCAGCTCCAGAAGGTCAGCTTCAAGGGCGTCACCGGCAACGTGGCCTTCGACGCGAGCGGCGACATCCGCGAGGGCGGCGTGGCGCTTTACCAGTACCAGTCCGGCAAATGGCAGCTTCGGCCCTGATTCGGCCCCCATGCCCGGCCGTATCGCGGCCAGGCGTGACATGATCGAGAGTGGCTTCGAAATTGCTAGAAAGCACTGCCCCGTTCAATCCAGAGGAGGAAAACCCATGAAATACAGCCTTGTCGCCCTCGCCGTGCTCGGTCTTGGTGCATCGGCCGTCCAGGCCCAGGAAGTCGTCAAGCTCGGCGCCGTGGCGCCCCTTACCGGCACCCAGTCGCATCTGGGCAAGGACATCGAGAACGGCGTGCGCCTCGCCCTTGAAGACTACAACGCCAAGGGCGTGACCCTGGGTGGCAAGAAGGTGAAGTTCGAGGTGATGGCCGAGGACGACGCCGCCGACCCCAAAACCGCCACCAACGTGGCCCAGCGCTTCGTCGATGCGGGCGTCAAGGGCGTGATCGGCCACCTCAACTCCGGCGCCTCGATCCCCGCCTCGCGGATTTACAACGAAGGCGGCATCCCGCAGGTCTCGCCGGCCTCGACCAACCCCAGGCTCACCCAGCAGGGCTTCAAGGCCACCTTCCGCACCATCGCCAACGACGTGCAGCAGGGCCTGGGCATCGGCAAGTATGCGGCCACCAGCCTGGGCAAGAAGATCGCGGTGATCGACGACCGCACCGCCTACGGCCAGGGCCTCGCCGACGAGGTCGAGAAGGCCGTCAAGGCCAGCGGCGGCAGCGTGGTGACCCGTGAATTCACCAGCGACAAGGCCACCGACTTCCTCGCCATCCTCACCCGCATCAAGGGCAAGAACCCCGACGTGATCGTGTACAGCGGCATGGACGCCCAGGGCGGCCCGATGCTCAAGCAGATCAAGCAGCTCGGCATCAACGCCAAGTTCATCACCGGCGACGGCGGTTGCACCGGCGAGATCATCAAGCTGGCCGGCGACGCCATCGGCCCCAATGCCTACTGCACCCAGCCGGGCCTGCCCCTCGACAAGATGCCGGGCGGCAAGGACTTCAACG
>Ga0075163_10002895_pt1 | contig 23106 bp, 14 predicted proteins | sample JI1023141ADNA_FD_71478 | JGI IMG/M metagenome (GOLD analysis project Ga0075163, IMG submission 71478) | Wastewater effluent complex algal communities from Wisconsin, to seasonally profile nutrient transformation and Carbon sequestration -... | ecosystem: Engineered > WWTP > Effluent > Algae... | reverse complement strand
CGCTCATCGTGTCGCCGTCGTCGCAGGCCTCGGCGCCGGCGCGCACGCCGTCGCCGCAGCTCGTGGCGCACACCGACGGCGAGCCGACGCAGGTCCAGCCCGGCTCGACGCCGCACACCGCGTCGCAGCCGTCGCCGGGCACCAGCCCGCCGTCGTCGCAGGCCTCGGCGCCGGCGCGGACGCCGTCGCCGCAGGTGGTGACGCACACCGTCGGCGTGACGCCGGTGCAGGTCCAGCCTGGCTCGATCGCGCAGGTGTTGCTGCACCCGTCGCCGCTCATCGTGTCGCCGTCGTCGCAGGCCTCGGCGCCGGCGCGCACGCCGTCGCCGCAGGTGGTCGTGCACGCGCTAGGTGACCCGGTGCAGGTCCAGCCCGGCTCGATCGTGCAGGTCGCGGAGCACCCATCGCCCGGCGTGACGTTGCCCTGGTCGCACTGCTCGGCGCCGGCGCGGATGCCGTCGCCGCAGCGGGTGGTGCACACCGACGGCGCGCCGGTGCAGGTCCAGCCCGGCTCGATCTGGCAGGTCGCCGAGCAGCCGTCGCCGCTCGTGGTGTTGCCTTGATCGCACTGCTCGGCGCCGGCGCGGACGCCATCGCCGCACAGCGTGGTGCAGACGCTGGGCGAGCCGGTGCAGGTCCAGCCGGTCTCGATCTGGCAGGTCGACGAGCAGCCGTCGCCGTTGGTGGTGTTGCCCTGGTCGCACTGCTCGGTGCCGACGCGGACGCCGTCGCCGCAGATCGGCGCGCACACCGCCGGCACCGCGGCGGTGCAGTTCCAGCCCGGCTCGACGTTGCACTGCGCCGAGCAGCCGTCGCCGTTGGTGGTGTTGCCCTGCTCGCAGACCTCGCCGCCGGTGCGCACCGCGTCGCCGCACACGCCGACGTTCCAGTCGACCACCGCGGCGGCGTAGACCAGGCAGTCGTTGCTGGTGTTGCCGGTCCAGCTGGCGTTGGCCAGCCCGGCCGGCACCGTCACGTTGTAGCTGTTGGTGTCCCACAGGAAGCCGTCGCTGCCCTGGAACTGGCTGGCGCCGAGTACGCCGCCGTTGAACAGCAGGTTGCCGTCGGCGGTGGCCTGGCCGTCGCCCACCACCAGGTGGAACTGGCCGGCCGAGGCGATCGGCGCGGCGACGCCGGTGAAGGTGTCGGTGACGACCTCGCCGGTGCCCGACGTCGTGATCGCGCCGTCGCGGATCATCACCCGCCGGCGGATGCCCGAGGTCGGGTTCTGGTAGGTCACCACCAGCGCCGCGCCGTCGGTGTCGGCGGCGGTGGCGGTGGTCGATGACGGCAACCCGCCGATGGTGTAGACGCCGTTGCCGGTGACCTGGGCGGTCACGTCGGCGCGGAAGGTCGTGTTGTTGACGCCGGCGCCCCAGCACGTCTCGCCGGCGGCGGCCACCTGGACGCCGGTGACCGCGGTCGCGTTGATGGTCGCGGTGGTGTCGGTGCCTCCCGAGATCGACCAGTACAAGAGCGCGCGCCGCACGCTCGAGCCGGCCGGGATGCCGGCGATCGTGATCGCCGCGGTGGTGTTGGCCACCGCGTCCTCGCGCCCGGACAGCGACGCGCCCTGGGCGACGACGCCGCCGCCGACCACGGTCTCGTCGAAGCGCGCCGCGAACGAGCCGACCAGCACCTCGTCGACCGCCTGGCCGAGCGTGGTGCCATCCATGGGTTCGTCGTCGCCGCAGCCGGCGACGCTGGCGGCCGTGACCGCGAGACAGAAGACAAGGCTAGCGCCTGGGGATCCCCTCATTGCCGCCATTGTCGCCCGCGCCGCCGAGCGACACAAGGAATCGCAGGGTAGCTCGCGGTTGACAGCGGGCCGGGGACGCCGCGACGCTCGGGCGGTGATCGTCTTCCTGGTCCGCCACGCCCACGCCATCGAGGAGCGCCGTGATCTGCCCGATCACGCGCGCCCGCTCAGCGCCGCGGGTCGCGATCAGGCGCGCGAGCTGGGGCGCCGGCTGCGCTGGCACGACTGCACGCCGACCGCGGTGTGGACCAGCCCGCTGACCCGCGCGGTGATGACGGTCGAGCTGCTCGCGGCGACGCTCGAGTGGACCGGGCCGATCGACTGCGTGCCGGCGCTGGCGCCCGAGGGGCGCACCGGCGACGTGGTGGCGGCGCTGGCCGGGCTCGACCCCGAGAGCACGGTGGTGCTGGTCGGCCACGAGCCGGGGATCTCGGCGCTCGGGGTCCGCCTGACCGGCGATGCCGACTTCGCGCCGCTGACCAAGGCCCAGGCGGTCCGCATCGATGGCCGCGCCGTGCGCTGGCGCTTCGCCCACGATGACGTCGCGCCGCGCGGCCCGTGAAGCGGTTTGCCGAGGTGCGTAGCGGGCTACGCGCCGCCGATGTAGGCGCGCGGTTTTGCGCGATCTCTTGCTGACGCTCGTCGTCGCCTTGCTACATTGGGCGCATGGAGATCAACTACCAGCACGCGTTGCCCATCGGCGATGCGCGTGCACGCCTCGAAGTCCTGGGCGAGTACCTCCACAATCGCCATGGCATCAAGGTGACGTGGAACGGCGACAAGGCGCGCTTCGCCGGCAAGTACCTCGTCGTGAAGATCGACGGTGAGATGTCGGTCGGCCCCAACGCGGTGCGCTTCAAGGGCGAGGACCCCGGCTTCCTGTGGCGCAAGAAGGCCACCGAGTACATCGAGGGCAAGCTGAAGGCGTACCTCGATCCGAAGGTCACGATCTCGGATCTGCCGCGCGCCAGCTAGCGCGCGTCACTCGCAGCAGGGGCGCTTGCGCCGGCGTCGCAACAGCAGCGCCGCCGCGGCGCCGCCGATCACCAGCACCGGCGCGGCCGCCCCGCCGCCGTCGCAGCAGCCATCGCCGCCGCCGCCGTGGCCGCCCGGCGCGTCGACGCCGGCGTCGACCGGCGGCTTGATGCCGAACTGCTCGCGGATCGCCGGCCACTCGAGCGCCTCGCACTGATCGTGCTGCGGCGTGCCGGCCGGGCAGGCGAGCGGGCCGACCATCTCGACGAAGCGGAACACCTTGGTCCAGGCCTGGCCGTCGGGCGAGCGCCCGAGCGCGAACAGGTCGGGATCCCAGTTGGCGCCGCACGCGAACAGCGCGTCGCCGCGATCGCCGAGGCACGCGGCCTGCGGCGGCGTCGTGAACGGCGTGAACGTCGCGCCGTCGTCGGTCGAGCGGAACACCCCGGCGGCCTGGGTCGCGACCAGCACCTCGCCGCTGGCCCGCACGACGACGCCGCGGATCGCGTCGTCGGTGGTGAGCACCTCGGTGAAGCTCTGGCCGCCGTCGGTCGAGCGGTACAGCTTGTCCTTGGCCGGCGACACCGCGCGCACCGATCGGACGAACAGCAGGTCGGGGTTGGTCGGCGACACCGCCTCGACCAGGATCAGCGGGCCGCTGCCCAGCGCGAACCCGGCGACCGGCAGCTCGACCCAGGTGGCGCCGCCGTCGGTGGTGCGCCGCAGGTGGACCGCCGGCGGGATCGGGCCGCCGTCGTCGGCGGTGGCGTTGACCTGGTAGCCGGTGACGTAGACCCGGCGCGCGTCGGAGCGCGCCACCGCGATGCTGCGCCACCAGATCTGCATCGAGCGGTTGTCGGTGGGCGCGAACGTGCGGCCACCGTCGGTCGAGTGGAAGACGTTGTTCTCGCGCGCGCTCTCGGCGGTCGCGACCCACACCTCGCCGGTCGCCGCGACGTCGATCGCGTCGACCCAGATGTCGGCGATGTAGCCGGGGTCGCTGGCCGGCAGGTCGGCGGTGGCGGTGGTGAACGAGCAGCCGCCGTCGCGGCTGACCCGCAGGCCGCGGAACGTCGTCGCGTAGATCGTGCCGTCGGCCGCGATCCGGTACTTGGGATCGAAGGTGCCCTCGTAGCCGATGTTCTTCTCGCACAGCCACGCGAAGTGGCCGTCGTCGTGGCTGATCAAGAAGCCGAACGTCGTGCCGAGGTACAGGTCGCTGACGTTGCCGGGCCGGAACGTGACCGAGACCGACTGCGGGAAGCGGCCGTTGGCGTGGGCCACGCCGGCGCCGAGCACGGCGGCGAGCGCGACGAGTCCGAGGCGGCGCATCGGCCGACTGTAGCACTCCGGCGTCGGGCCATCGCCGGCCGCGACGGGCGCGGCGGCCCCGCGGCGTCAGCGACGCCGGCGGCGGGCCAGCGCCGCGAGCCCGAGCGCGAGGCCGATCGACGTGGGGCCACCCGACGACGACGAGCAGCAGCCGCCGTCGTCGCCGGCCGTCGGGTCGGCGAAGCAGTTGTAGGTGGCGCCCTGATCGCGGCTGTCGCAGGTGAAGCCGGTCGGGCACAAGAGGCCGCGCGGGATGTCGCACGGATAGGTGCAGACCTCGTCGACGCAGCGGTACTCGGCGCACTCGACCGGCGCGGCGCAGGCCTGACCCAGCGCCCCCGGCGGCGTGCCGGCGTAGGTGCACACCATGCCCTCGGAGGGCACCGCGCCGCAGGTCATGCCCGCTGCCGGACAGTCGGCCGGGCCGGCGCACGGCTGCGAGCAGAACTGGGTGTGCGGGTCGCCGTTCCACGCGACGCAGCGCCCGCTCATGCATTGGGTGTCGGCCTGGCAGATCTCGCCGAGCGCCGCGGTCGGGCAGTCGGGGTCGGGCAGCGGGCAGCCGGTGGCGCAGGTGCCGTCGGCGCCGCACGGCTGACAGTCGGGATCGGCCGAGCAGCCGACCCGCACGCACTGGCCGTCGGCGCCGCAGGTGCGATCGTGGCTGTCGATGTACGGCTGGATGAACGACGTCATGTACAGGTCGGGGCGGGCGTCGCCCGACGGGTTGAAGCAGCCCTGGATCGAGTACGAGTGGGTGCCGGCCAGCACCTCGACGCCGCCGACCATGATGAAGCCGGGGCCGCCCGAGTCGCCCTGGCAGATCGCGGTGGCCTGATCGGCGTCGACGTCCTCGGCCTCGAGGTAGTCGCCGTCGAGCCGCGCGATCTTCATGTGGCCGACGCGCTTCTTGCCGTCGAGCTCGCGGGTGGTGCGATCGTGGATGCCGAAGCCGACCACGCGGTAGTCGGCGCCGACGAACGCCGCCAGGTCGGTGGTGTTCATCGGCTTGACCAGCGCCACCGGCTGCGGCGCGACCAGGTGCAGCACGGCGAGGTCGTGGCCGCCGGCGAGATCGCCGGTCCAGCCCGGGTGGGCGACGAAGTCGTCGACGCCGATCCGCGTGCCGACCGCGGCGGCGTCGTCGCCGAAGAACGCGGCCACCGCGGGATCGCCGTCGGCCTCGGCGATGCAGTGGGCCGCGGTCAGCACCGACTCGGGCGAGACCAGCGTGCCGGTGCAGAACACCCGGCCCTGCGAGGTGACCAGCGCGACCACGCCGGGATCGTCGGTCGCCAGCTCGGCCCCGACCACCGGCTGCGCGGTCGCGGCGGTGTCGAGGTCGACCGCGGTGCAGCCGGCGGCGGCGGCGAGGACGAGGGCCAGCGAGCGCATGGGGCGACTATGCACCGCGGCGAGGTCCGAGTGGTAGCGTGCGGTCGATGCGCCTCGCCACGTGGAACGTCAACTCGATCCGGGCCCGCGCGGCCCGCCTGGGAGCGTGGCTCGACGCCGCCCGCCCCGACTGCCTGTGCCTGCAGGAGACCAAGGTCGAGGACGCCGGGTTCCCGCACGAGCTGTTCGTCAGCCGCGGCTACCAGGTCGCGATCCACGGGCAGAAGTCCTACAACGGCGTCGCGATCGCCGCGCTGACGCCGATCACCGACGTGACGATCGGGCTCGGCGAGGCCGGGCTCGACGATCAGGCCCGGCTGATCGCCGGGGTCGTCGACGGCGTGCGCGTGGCGTCGGTCTACGTGCCCAACGGCCAGGCGGTCGGCAGCGACAAGTACGCCTACAAGCTGGCGTGGCTGGCCGGGCTGCGCCGCTGGCTCGATCGCCACGACCGCGCGCGGCCGCTGGTCTTGGGCGGCGACTGGAACATCGCGCCGGCCGATCTCGACGTCCACGATCCGAAGAAGTGGGCGGGCGAGGTGCTGTGCAGCGACGCCGAGCGGGCGGCGCTCGGCGAGCTGACCGCGTGGGGCCTGACCGACGTGTTCCGCGCCCAGCACCCCGAGCTGCGCGCGTTCTCGTGGTGGGACTACCGCGGCGCGCAGTTCTTCAAGGACCAGGGGCTGCGCATCGATCACTTCCTGGCCGACGCCGCGGTGGCGGCGCGGGTCACCGCGTGCACGATCGATCGCGAGGCGCGCAAGGGTCAGGACGCCTCGGACCACGCGCCGGTCATCGCGACGCTGGCGTGATCGCGCGACCGCGCGTCACGGCGCCAGCGTCGACGAGCGGTTCGAGGTCAGCGAGCCGAAGTGGCTGGCCGGGTTGTAGCCGCAGGCGTAGGGGTTGGTGGGATCGCCGCTCGACCAGACGGCGCCGCGGACGCCGCACGCGGCCAGCGTGGCGCTGAGCGGCTGGCCGGTGAGCGGGTCGAGCGAGTCGTAGCGGAGCTGGCTGGCGCAGATCGCGCCGGCGCTGCCCCACTCGGCCTCGAAGCCCCAGGCCGAGGTCAGCGGCGCGTTGATGCCGGCGACGTCGGTGGCCTCGATCGGCGTGCCGTCGGAGGTGTGGGCGATGCCGTCGCCGCAGTAGTCGGCGCGCACCATGCGCACGCAGGCCTGGGTGTAGCTGGGGCCGGTGGCGAGCCACGGCTTGTAGCCGGCGTAGATGCACTTGGCGATCGGGCCGGTGCCCTCGCACGAGAACGTGACCTGGCTGGTCGCGGTCGACAGCTGGCCGCGGTCGTAGATCTCGGTGCGGCCGTTGCGGCTGACGGTGCCGAGGCCCCACTGGCCGGCGCTGGCGATGGCGTACGCGTCGTTGGTGCACAGCGCGCGCCACTTGCCGGGGACGATGTCGTGGGCCGGCTCGTACCAGCTGAGCTTGTAGCGGTAGACGTCGGCGTGCTCGTTGACCGACAGGTTGACGCAGCTCCACGCGGTCGGGCAGTACCAGCTCGGCGTCGGATCGGCGGCCTGGACCACGGCGTCGAGGCGGACCGAGATGGTGGTGTCGACGCCGTAGACCGTCGCGGTGAAGACGGTGCCGACCAGCGCCGCGTTGGTGAGCACGCCGCGGGTCGGGCTGGTCAGCGAGATCGACGAGCCCGAGACGGTGCCGCTGCTCAGGTACTCGCCGTTCTGGACCGGGTTGGGGATCGACTTGTACTTGCCGTTCAGCTTGAACAGGCCGCCGCGCAGGTAGACCTGCTCGAGCGCGGTGCCGGCCTGGCCGTTGGGGAAGAAGGAGCCGTTGGGGAAGAAGCTGCCGTTGGGGAAGAAGGAGCCGTTGGGGAAGAAGCTGCCGTTGGGGAAGAAGGAGCCGTTGGGGAAGAAGCTGCCGTTGCTGATGGTGCCCGAGACGGTCGCGGCCTGGGCGGTCTCGCCGACGTCGGGCTCGACCCCATCGACCTCGTCGACGCAGGCGGCGGTGACGAGCAGGGCGCAGGCGGCGCAGGCGGTCAGCAGACGATCAGACATGGTCCCTCCTGCCGGGTGACCACTGCACCGGCCGTGCCGGCTCCAAGCCGCCGGATCGTGGGGCGGCGGTCGCGTCATCCCGGCGCACTACGCCAACTCTGCGTAGTCAACGTTGCGCGATCGGCGCGGTGGCGCAGATCCGGAAGCCGATCGAGATGTCCCGGAGCTGGTCGTGGACGACGTCGCGCATCGTGGACATCGCCGCCTGATCGTCGAGCGGGTAGCCGCCGCCGCGCACGACCCACGCGCTCTCCCGATACGCCGACTTCGCGAACTCCCACACGTTGCCGGACAGGTCGTCGGCCCCGAACACGCTGCGGGTCGCGGGGTGCGTGCCGACCGCGTCGGGGCCGTAGGCGTCGTACGCCGAGCCGCTCTCGCCGTAGTTGGCCTCGGCCGGCGCGAGCACGTCGCCGTGCGGGTACGCGCGTAGATCGGCGCCGCGGGCCAGCCGCTCCCATTCGCGCTCGTCGCACACCCGCGCGCCCGGGACCCGCCCCGTCGCGGCGAGCCACGCGGCGTAGCGCTCGGCGTCGGCCGGGCTGAGCGCGGTGACGGGGAGGTCGGCGCTCGGTTGCTCGACGCGGTCGATCCGGTGCTGGTAGCGCAGCGTCGCGCCGAGCGCGACCTCGTAGGCGCTGGTGGCGGGCTGCAGCGTGAGCTGCCAGCCGACGTCGCGTCGCGCGAGGCGGATGTAGCCGGGGGCGCCCGGCGTGCCGGCGGCGGGGGCGAGCGCCTGTGCGACGTCGGCGGGCTGATCCGTGAGGAAGGCGACCCAGTCGCGATAGGTGGTCTCGTGCGCGGCCGCGAGGAAGCCGCCGGTGGTGGCCACGTGGGCGGGCGCGGTGTGCAGGTAGCTGCTGCGGACCCGGCCCGGCGCGGTGCTGCCGATCATGAACCGCCCCGGCGGGACGTAGATCATGCCGGCCGGCACGTGCGCCGTCGGCACCAGCGGCACGTCGGCGGCGAACGCCTCGCCGCGCTCGAGGAGCAGCGGGTAGCGGGTCGGGGCGTGGCCGGCCAGCGACAGCTCGAAGACGTACGAGCCGCGGGGCAGCGTGAGCGCGGCCAGCGGCGTCGCGCCGAGGTCGCGCCACGGCCCCAGCGGGGCCTTGCCGGCGCGCGGCTCGACGGCGGCGACCCGGATCGCCGCACCGCCGGGCGTGGTGGTGAGCGCGACGGTGGCCGGCGCGTCCCACGCGGCGAGCCGGTGGCCGTCGTCGTAGAGCTTGAGCCGGGCCAGCGCCTCGTCGCGCTCGTCGTCCTTGCGCTCGCGCTCCGCGGCCAGCGCCCGGGCGTACAGCGCGTCGGCCAGCAGCGCGCGGGCGCGGGCAGCGTGGTTGTCGACGGTGACCGCGGCCTCGAACGCGCGGCCGGCGGCGCGGTAGGCGGCCAGCGTGCGCTCGGCGGCGGCCTGGGCCTCGGCCCACGCGGCCTCGCCGCCGTCGCGATCGCCGGCGTCGAAGGTGGCGAAGGCGCGGGCGCGCGCGGTGGCGACCTCGGCGTCGCCGGTCCGGGCCTGGGCGAGCTCGGCGGTGCCGGCGTCGAGGTAGCGCGCGACCCGGCGCGCGCGATCGCGGCGCGCGAGCTCGTGGAACGCGAGGTAGCCGACCAGCGCGGCCAGCGCCAGCGCGGCGATCGCCAGCCGCGGCCGCCAGCGCCGCCGGGTCTGCTCGCGGCGCGAGCCCGCGACCAGCGCGCGCTCGTCGGCGGTGAGCTCGCCGTCGGGCACGATCGCGACCTCGGCCAGCGCGGCGTCGGCGAGCAGGCCGTCGCGCGGCCGACCGAGGCGCTGCCACTCCGCGGCGGCGGCGGCCAGGCGCTCGTGGGCGACCCGCACGTCGGCGCGCTCGTCGAGCCAGCCGCGCAGCGTGGTCCACTCGTCGAGCAGCGCCTCGTGGGCGACCTCGTGGCCGCCGTCGCCGTCGTCGGCGTGGGTCACGACCAGCCGGCCGGCGACCAGCGCGTCGAGCGCGATCCGCGCGTCGGCGTGGCCGCGGGTCAGCTCGGCGGCGGTGCAGCGGGCGCGGGTGCGCTGCGCCGACACCAGCCGCAGCAGCACGGTGCGCGCGGCCTCGCGCTGCGCCTGCACCAGCCCGGCGATCACCCGATCGGCGTGGCGGGTCAGCGCGCCGCGGATGCCGCCGATCTGCGCGACCACCGCGGCGGTGATGGCGTTGCGCTCGCGATCGCGCGCGTCCCACAGCTCTGCCAGCGTGAACTGCAGGAGCGGCAGCGCGCCGTCGCCGCGGGCGTCGCGCACCAGCTGATCGACCAGCGCCGGCGGGTCGAAGCCGACGCCGGTGGCGCGGGCCGGCTCGAGCACCGCGGCGCGCAGGCCGGCCTCGGTCATCGGCTGCAGCAGGTAGAGGCCGCGGACGATCGCCGGGCCGAGCTCGGGCAGGCCCGACAGCCGCGTGAGGAAGTCGCAGCGCGCGGTGGCCAGCATGCGCACGCCGGGGACGCCGGCGGCGAGGTCGGCCAGCAGCCGCACCGCGGCGGCGCGCTCGGCGGGGGCGGCCAGCGTGATCAGCTCCTCGAGCTGATCGACCAGCAGCACCAGGCCGCGGTGCTTGCGCGCGGCGGTGATCTGCCGCAGCAGCTGCTCGTGGCCCGAGCGCGCGGCGTCGTCGCCCAGCACCGCGGTCGAGTCCGGCGACGCCAGCGCCGGCGCGTCGAGCGCGGCCGCCAGCGCGACCATCGGCCGCTGGCCGGGGACCAGCCGCGCCGCGGTCCACACCCGGCCGTCGCCGAAGCCGCCGTCGAGCGCCAGCGGCAGCACGCCGGCCCGGCACAAGGACGACTTGCCGACGCCGGAGTCGCCGGCGACCACCACCAGCGGCGCGGCGCGCAGGCGCTCGACCACCGCGCCGATCTCGGCGGCGCGGCCGCAGAACACCGCGCGGTGCTCGGCCTCGAAGCGGTGCAGGCCGCGGTACGGGTTGCCGACGATCGGCCCGGCGGTGCCGTGGATCGCCTCGAGCGCGGCGATCAGCTCGTCGGCGGAGGCCGGCCGCGCCGCGGGGGCGCGGGCCAGGCAGCGATCGACCACGGCGGCGAACCGCGGGTCGACGCCGGGCGCGACGGTCGCGAGCGGCGGCGCGTCGGAGGTGGCGATCACCGTCGGCAGCTCCATCGCCGCGACGCCGGCGTGGGGCGGCTGGCCGGTGGTCAGCTCGTAGAGGATCGCGCCCAGGCCGTAGACGTCGGCGGCGACGGTGGCGCCCGCGCCGCGCCAGACCTCGGGCGCCATGTAGTGCGGCGTGCCCATGATCGCGCCCGCCTGGGTGATCGGCGCCCCGCCAGGCGCGCTGGCGGCGGCGAGCGGCCCGAGCGGCCCGAGCGGCTGCGTGGCGTCGGCGTCGAGCGGGACCGACGATGTCTGCAGGGCCGTGCTCGACCCCAGCGCGAAGGTCGCGGGCGTCGTCGGCGGCGGCGGTCCGCCGGCGATCAGCTTGGCCAGGCCGAAGTCGAGCAGCTTGACCGTGCCGTCGCTGGCGATCACCGCGTTGGCCGGCTTGAGGTCGCGGTGGAGGACGCCCTTCTTGTGGGCGGCGGCCAGCCCGCGCGCGAGGCCGAGCCCGATCGCCAGCGCCCGCGCCCACGGCATCGGCCGGTCGACCCGCGACAGCGGCGTGCCGTCGATCAGCTCCGAGACGATGTACGGGCGGCCGTCGTACTCGCCGGTCCGGTAGATCGTCACGACGTTGGCGTGCTGCAGGCGCGCGGCGGCCCGGGCCTCGATCGTGAATCGCTCGCGCGCCCGGGGGTCGCGATCGAGGTCGGTGGCGATGAACTTGATCGCGACGGTGCGGTCGAGGGCGGTGTCGTGCGCGACCCACACCTGGCCCATGCCGCCCTCGCCGAGGCGGCGATCCAGGCGGTACTCGTCGAACTGCGCGGGCGGAGTCCAGGCCACGGTCCCGGGCACAGTGTTTCATGGCGCGTGCCAGGCCGGCCAGCGCCACCAGCGCGCCGGCAGCGCCGCCGGGGTCGCGCCGACTCCGCGCACTACGCCGATCTTGCGTACGCGAGAACGACACGATCGCCGCCGCAACTCGTCGATCCTCGGAGCCCCCCGCTCGGCACGACGGCTGCAACCCGGCCCGGGCCATGGCGTGCCCGACCTGCGTTACGATGGTCACGTGTCGGTGGCCGAACCGAGAGACGGCATGAGCACCGCGGCGATGACCCGCGCCACGCCGTCGAGCGCCGACGGCGCGCGGGTGTACCTGCTGGTGGTGGCCGGCGACGCGTCGTGGATGCACCCGCTGCCGCGCGACGGCGCGGTCGTGATCGGCCGGGTCGCCGGCTGCGACGTGCAGATCAACGACACCGCGGTGTCGCGCCAGCACGCGCGCATCGATCTGATCGACGGGCGCGCCACGGTCACCGACCTCAACAGCCAGAACGGCACGCTCGTCAACAACCAGCGCGTCGAGCGCCGCGAGCTGGTGGGCGGCGACGTGCTGACGATCGGCACCGGCGTGCTGGTGTTCCACGGGCCCAGCTCCCACGCGCTGCCGATGACGATGGTCGGCTGGGACGAGCTGCGATCGCTCCTGGCTCGCGAGCTGGATCGCGTCGCGCATTTCGGCCGCGAGCTGGCGGTGGTGCACGTGCGGATCGGCGCCGAGGATCGCGGCAAGGTCGCGGCGGCGATGACCGCGCACCTGCGCTCGCTCGACGCGGCGGCGTGGACCCCCGAGCGCGACCTGTGCCTGCTCTTGCCCGAGGTCGACGCCGACGGCGCGGTGGCGACGATCGACGGCCTGCTGGCGGCGCTGCCGGCGTCGTCGTTCGGCTACGCGGTGGCGCCGCGCGACGGCTGCGACGCCGACTCGATCCTCGGCGGCGCCCGCGCCGCGGCGATCGCCTCGGTCGGCGGCACCCGGGCCAGCGCGGCCGGCGCGATGCGCGAGGTGCCGCTGGGCAGCGGCACGGCGATCATCGCCGACCCGGCGATGGTGCGGCTGTACGCGCTGGTCGAGCGGCTGGCGGCGGCGACGCTGCCGGTGCTGGTGTACGGCGAGACCGGCGCCGGCAAGGAGCTGGTGGCCGAGGCGCTGCACCACCTGTCGGCGCGCAAGGGCAAGCCGCGGGTCGCGCTCAACTGCGCGGCGCTGCCCGAGGCGCTGGTCGAGAGCGAGCTGTTCGGCCACGAGCGCGGCGCGTTCTCGGGCGCGGTCGCGACCAAGCCGGGCATCTTCGAGCAGGCCGACGGCGGCACGGTGTTCCTCGACGAGATCGGCGAGCTGCCGCTGCAGGTGCAGGCCAAGCTGTTGCGGGTGATCGAGACGATGCGGGTGACCCGGGTCGGCGACACCCGCGAGATCGCCGTCGACGTGCGGATCGTCTCGGCGACCAACCGCGACCTCAAGGACGAGGCCAAGCGCGGCAAGTTTCGCCAGGACCTGTACTTCCGGCTGTCGGGCGCGACGGTGTGGCTGCCGCCGCTGCGCGATCGGCCGCGCGAGATCCCGATCCTGGCGCAGCGGTTCCTCGCCGACGGGTGCGCCAAGGCCGGGCGCGGGCCGGTGACGGTGAGCCCGGCCTTGTACCAGCGGCTCGCGGCGTACCCGTGGCCGGGCAACGTGCGCGAGCTCAAGAACGTCTGCCAGTTCCTGCTGGCGACCGTGACCGGCGCGCGGCTCGAGGACTGGCACGTCGATGGGCTGCTGGTCGTCGACGGCGCCGGCGTGCCGGGGCCGGCGGTGGGCTCGTCGCCGGCGCTGCCGGTGCCGCTGGCCGAGGTCGGCGACCCCGGCGAGCGCAGGTTCCGGCCGCTGGGCGAGGAGATCGAGGAGCTCGAGCGCACCCGCATCGCCGAGGCGCTGCGCTCGACCCACGGCAACCAGACCCGCGCGGCGCGCGCGATCGGCATGCCGCTGCGCACGTTCCTCAGCAAGCTCAAGCGCTACGGCATCGGGGGCTGAGACGAAGAGAGGGTCTTTCGCAAAGACCCTCCCCCACAAAACGTGGGGCCCCCACCCGAAACGCGAAACTCTAGTGCGCCGACCGGTGCGCGGCCGAACGACCTACGGGCGCGCAACGGGCAGCGGCACGGTGGCGTCGGCGGCCGCGGCGGCGTCGGTCGCCGGGGCGAGGGCGCGGGCCGCGGCGGCGTCGGCGCGGCGCGGGCGCCACTGGCCGATCAGCGACGTCTGCGCCAGCGCGGCCGAGAACGCGGCCGCGTCGGCGAAGCGGTGCGCCGGCTCCTTGGCCAGCGCGCGCATGATCAGCGCGTCGAGCTCGTCCGGCACCGCGGCCTGGCTGGCCAGCCGCGCCGGCTGATCGCGCAGCTGCGCGGCCAGCATCTGCTCCGGCGTCGCGCCGTCGAAGATCGGGTGCCCGGTGATCGCGAAGTAGCAGGTCGCGGCGAGCGCGTAGACGTCGGTGGCCGGCGAGACCTCGCCGCCGGTCGCCTGCTCGGGCGCCATGTACGCCGGCGTGCCGACGACCATGTCGGCGGCGGTCAGCGTGGCCTGGCCGCGACCGCGATCGCGCGCGATGCCGAAGTCGATCAGCTTGACGACGTCGGGCTCGCCGCCGGCGGTGGTGACCAGCAGGTTCGACGGCTTGACGTCGCGGTGGACCAGGCCGCGGGCGTGGGCCTCGGCCAGCGCCGCGGCGGCCTGCGCGATCAGGAACACGGCGCGCGCCGGCGGCAGCGGGCCGTCGCGGGTGACCAGCTCCTGCAGCGTGATGCCGTCGAGCAGCTCCATCGCGAAGTACGACAGCCCGTCGTCGGTGACGCCGTAGTCGAGGACGCGGACGGTGTTGGGGTGGGTGAGCGCCGCGGTGGCGGCGGCCTCGCGCTCGAACCGCGCGGCGGCGGCGGGGTCGGCGTTGTCGAGCCGCAGGATCTTCACCGCGACGTCGCGCTTGAGCGCGCCGTGCCACGCGCGCCACACCTCGCCCATGCCGCCGACGGCGATCCGCGCCTTGAGCTGGTAGCCGCCCAGCCGGCGCGCCTCGAACAGCTCGCGGCGCAGCGCCCAGAACGCGTGGCCGGCGGCGAGCAACAGCAGCGTGCTCATGAACAGCACGGTGACGTCGACCAGGAACGACAGCCCCGACGCCTCGGCGCCGAGCTGCGCGGCGACCGCCGGCGACGCGAGCGCCGCGACCGCGATCGTGGCCGGGTACGCCAGCGCGGTCGGGCCGAGCACGCGCAGGCCGCGGCGCCAGTGATCGGGCGTCGCCAGGCCGCTGGCCACGACGATCACCGACGCGCCGTGGGCGTAGGGGCCGCTGACGTGGCCGAGCGCGAGCTGGAACCCGGCCTGCGCCGCGTTGGCGCCGACGAACACCGCCAGCCACGCCAGCCGGGTGACCAGCGGCCGCGGCCGACGCCCGAGCAGCACGATCGCGATCACCAGGAGCGCGATCACGCCCAGCCGCATGGCGATCATCGCGCCGAGCGCGCCGCCGGGGTGGACCCGCTGGCTCATGATCCAGTCGATCGGCGCCGCCGCGGACCACAGCACGGTGCCGGCGATCAGCACCTGCCGCATCCGCAAGATCGCCGCGCGGTAGTCGCGCTCGCTGTCGGCGCGCCCCAGCACGGCGGCGTGCGGCGTGGTCACGGCGCCAGGATCGCACCGATCGCGCGTCGCGATCCAGCGCGGCTGTGAGCCCCGATACCAGCGCGACGCGGCGAGGTCAGCGCGTGCAACCCGGCGCGGCGCCGCGTGTCTCATGGAATAGCGGCGCGCCGGGCCTGGTTCCCAGATCATCCGCGGCCGTCACACGTAGGAGATGCCATGAAGAAGCGCAGCGCCCCCCTCAGCCTGTGGTCGATCGTCGAGTCGCTCCAGCGCCGGCTGGAGCGCCAGGGATGCTCGCGCGAGGTCATCGACGCCGCGGTCGTGACGACGCTGGCGCGCGCGATGGCCCAGGCCTGATCGCCGCGGTCTCGTCGAACCGCCCCGCTCGACGCGCGCGCGGCGGGTGATTGCCGAGGATGGTGTGCGTGCCGTAGGCTCGTGCGGGTGAAGCGTGATGTCGTGTCGTCGGCGCGGTCGGTCCGGACCGCGCTGGATCAGGCGGCTCGTGGGCTGGTCGATCGCCAGGTGCTGGTCGACCTGGTGGCGCTGGCCGCGGTCGCCGGTGAGCACCTGCTGGTGCTGGGGCCGCCGGGCACTGCCAAGAGCCAGGCGGTGCGCCAGGTGGCGCGGGCGCTGGGCGGGCGGTACTTCGAGTACCTGCTGGGGCGGTTCACCGAGCCGAGCGAGCTGGTCGGCCCGATCGATCTGCGCCGCCTGAAGGACGGCGTCGTCGAGACCCAGACCGCGGGCATGCTGCCCGAGGCCGAGGTGGCGTTCCTCGACGAGGTGTTCCTCGGGTCGACGGCGATCCTGAACACGCTCCTGTCGTTGCTCAACGAGCGCACGTTCCGCCGCGGCGCGACCGCGCTCGCGGTGCCGCTGCGGGTGTGCGTCGGCGCGGCCAACCAGCTGCCCGACGACGAGGCGCTGGCGGCGTTCGCCGATCGCTTCCTCCTGCGCTGCTTCGTGACGCCGGTGGCCGACGCGCAGCTCGAGGAGCTGCTCGAGGGCGGCTGGCGAGTCGAGCGCGGCGCCGCGGCGACCGGCGCGAGCCTGGCCGAGATCGACGCGCTCGCGGCGGTGGCGCGCGACGCCGACCTGACCGCGGCGCGGCCGGCGCTGGCGGCGGCGATCCGCGCGCTGCGCGCCGCCGGCGTGGCGCTGAGCGATCGCCGCGTGGTCAAGCTGCAGCGGCTGGTGGCAGCGGCGGCGGCGCTCGACGGGCGCGCCGCGGCGACCACCGCGGATCTTTGGCCGATCGTCTACGCGGTGCCGACCGCCGAGGCGCAGGCCCAGGCGCGCGAGGTGCTGCGCGAGCTGCTCGCGGCCAGCGCCAGCGACGGCCTGGCGGCGGCGGCGGCCGAGGCGTCGATGGCGGCGCCAGCCCGCGCGGCCCGGCTGGTGGCGACGGCGCAGGCGCTGCTCGCCGAGCCGGCCGACGACGCGACCCGGGCGCTGCGGCTCGAGAGCGTGGTCCGCGAGATCGACGCGGGCTTCGCCGCCGACGCGCGGCCGGCGGCGCTGGCCGAGGCGCGGGCCGCGATCGTGGCGGCGCTGGCGCAGGCGCGTGGCGAGTGACGCGACGATCGCGCTCGCGTGGGCGGCGCGCGCCGTCCCGCTGGCGCCGCGCGCGGTGGTCGCGATCGGCGCGCCGGCGCGCGCGCTGGCGCGGCGGCTCACGGCGCTCGCCGACGCCGAGCTGGCGGCGCTGACGGCGGTGGCGGGGCCCGCCGCGCTGGTGATCCTCGGAGACGCCGCGGCGCTGCCGTGGGTCGACGGCGTGATCTACGTCGGCCGCGACGACGCGGCGCCGGGGCTGCTCTTGCCGACGACGCTGGCGCCGACGGTGGCCGCGCCGGTGGTGGCGCGCGCGGTGGCCGCGTGGCTCGGCGCGCGCGGCGCGGCGGTGGCGTGGCCGGTCGCGCTGGTGCCGGCGCCGCTGGCGATCATCCCGTGCGGCGCCGCGCGGCCGATCGAGCGCGGGCGGCTGGCGGCCTGGCTGGAGGCCGCGTGATCGCGCTGCCGTCGGCGCTCGCGGCGTGGGCCGACGAGCTGGCCGCGCTGCCGACCGAGCTGGCGCTGGCGCTGGCGCCGTGGGTCGGTCGGCTGGCGCTGGTGGTGGGCCCGATGGCCGAGCGGCGCAGCCTGCGCGCCGGTGAGCCCGACGGCTTCACCGGGCTGGCGCGGCGCGGCTCGTACGAGCGGCTGGTGGCGAGCGAGTGGGCGCTGGCCGAGCACTTCCCCGACGAGTTCGTGCGGCGCGCGGCGGCCGGCGAGCACCTGTTCCACGAGCTGGCGCGGCGGAGCCACCACGGCGCGCAGCGCGCGGTGGCGATCGTGTCGGCGGGGCCGGGCCAGCTCGGCGCGCCGCGGCTGGCGCAGCTGGCGCTGCTGGTGGTGCTGGCGCGCCGCGCGCGCGTCGCCGGCGCCGACTTCGCGTGGGGCGTGCTCGAGGATCCGGCGCGTGCGCTGTCGGTCGGCGTCGACGTCGACGGCGTGGCCCGGCTGCTGGCGGCGCGGACCACCCGCTGCGACGACGGCGACGTGGCCGGCTGGCGCGCCGCGCTGGGTGGCGGCCCGGGGTGCGAGGCGTGGTGGATCGGCGGCGCCGCCGAGCTGGCGGCGGTGCGCGCCGCCGGCGACCGGGTGATCGCGATCGCCGACGTGCTCGAGCCCGACGTGCGCGCGCTCGACGTCGCGGTCGAGCACCGCGGCCCGGCGCGGCGGCTGCGCCTCGCGCTGCCCTCCGACGACGCGTGCGCGCGGCTGCTGCGCGCGCCGGTGCCAGGCGCCGCCGGCCGCCGCACCGCGCACACCGCCGGGCGCGCCGTCGCGGTGCAGTTCGGCGCCGGCGGCCGCCGGCTGCTGGTGACGCTCGAGGGCGGCCGCGTCGAGTGCTGGCCGGTGCCCAACTCGCCGCGCGACGTGATCGGCCGGCCGCGCCCGTGGACGCCGCCCGCGGGCGCCCAGCTCGTGGCGCTCGGCAGCGAGCAGCGGACGGTGCTGGCGGTGATCGTGTCGGCCGACACCCGCGACGTCGTCGAGGTCACGACGCCGGCGAGCCCCGCACGGGTGCTGGTGCGGCTGCCGCCCGAGGTCCGGCTGGGGGGCGGCGGGCCGCGCCGCGTCGGCGCGTGCGGGCTGGTCGACCTCGGTGGCGTCGGCCGCGCGCTGGTGTTCGAACTCGACGACGCGCTGCTGATCGTCGACAGCTTCCCCGGCACCCAGCGCACGTACCAGACCGCGGCGCGGCGCCTGCGCGACGGCGCCGGCGGATCGATGGGCGCGCGAATCTACGGCCGCCACGTGGTGTGGATCGCCCGATTGGACGACGGCGTCGAGGTGTGGCTGGCGGATCGCGACGGCGCCCGCCGGGTCGCCGCCGCCGACGCGCCGATCCAGGCGTCGACCTTCGGCCATGACGCGGGCGCGGTCGGCGTGTGGGGCCCGATCGCGATCGCCAGCGACGTGCGCTGCACGCTCCTGGCCGACGGCCGCAGCCCACGCCACGTCCCCGCCGCCGGCGCGCTGGTCGGCGTCGCCGGCAACCGCGCGCTGCTCCAGGTCGACGCCCATCGCCTCGCGTGGCAGGACGCCGAGGTGCGGGTCGCGCTGCCGGCGACCGCCGCCGCGATCGTCGACGTCGCCACTGCCACCGCGGTGCCCTACGTCGCGGTGCTGACCGCGGGCGGCGAGATCATCGTGCGCCAAACCGCCAACGGCGACGTGCTGCTGCGCCTGGTGCCCGGCGCGCGGAGCGCGGCGTGACCGCGCCGGTGCGGCCGCGCCAGCTCGCGCACCGCGGCAGCGTGGTCGCGTGCGGCTGCGCGTTCGACGTCGAGACGCTCGGCGTCGTCGAGGCCCGTCGCCGCGTGCTGGCGTCGTGGGCGCCGGGCGCGCAGGTGCTCGACGTCGGCGCGGTGATCGCGGTGACCGGCCTGGCGCCGCACCGGCTGCGCGTCGAGCTCGCGCCGGGCGCGCCGCTGGTCGACCAAGGCGGGGTGGTGGCGTCGGCGCCGCTGACCGAGGACGAGCGCGCGGCGCTGCCGGCCGGTGCGGCGGTCGTGGTGCGCGGCGGCGTGGCCGAGGTGATCGGCGCCGACCGCGCGGTCGACGTGGCGACGTGGCTGGCGCTGGGCGAGGTGACGCTGATCGCCACCGCGGCGCTGGCGGCGCCGCCGCCGATCGCGAGCGCGCCGCCGCCGACGACGATCGATCTGCGCGCGGCGGCCGGCATCGCGGCGCCGGTCGACGACGCGGCCGGGTTCGCGGCGGCGCTGGCGCGGGCGAGCGCGGCGGCTGGTGCCGCGGGTGCGGCGAGCGGGGCGGGCGGGGCGGCGCGCGACGACGGCGCGGGCGCGCGGCCGTCGCGCTGGCAGCGGCTGCTCGGCTGGCTGGGCGAACGGCTGACGCGGCCGGCGCCGAGCGCGGGCGACGGCGTCGCGTCCCCTTGGCCGCGCGCGGCGGCGGACGGGAGCGGCGGCAGCGGCACCGCGGTCGCGCGCGCGCCGGCGCCGCCGTCGTGGTGGACGCGGCTGCGGGCGCGGCTCGCCGAGGCCGCGTGGCGCAGCCGGCTCGGCGACGCGCTGGGCCGCCGCCACGCCGAGTACCTGCGGCGCATGCTCGAGATGTTCGACCAGGGCGATCTCGAGCAGGCGCTGCGCCACGCGATCCCGATGGGCGGTGGCGACGACGGGCCGCGCCAGCTCGGGCTCACGCCGCCGAAGCCGCGCGCCGACGTCGCGCTGTCGATGGCGCCGCGCCGCGGCGGGTCGGCGCTGCCGGTCGGGCTGTCGGCCGCCGACGCGATCCGCGCGCGCTACCGCCAGGCGCTCGACCGCCTGGTCCGCGAGGGCCGGATCGACGAGGCCGCGTTCGTGCTCGCCGATCTGCTGGGCGACGTCGCGGGCGCGGTGGCGCTGCTCGAGCAGCACCGCCGCTTCGCGCTGGCGGCGCGCCTGGCCGAGGGGCACCAGCTGGCGCCCGGGTTGATCGTCCGGATGTGGTGGCTGGCCGACGATCGCGCCCGCGCGGTGGCGGCGGCGCGGCGCCACCAGGCCTGGGCCGACGCGGTGTCCCGCCTCGAGCGCGCCGGCGAGCTCGACGCGGCGCTGGCGCTGCGGCTGACCTGGGCCGACCACGCGGCGACCACCGGCGACTACGGCCTCGCGGTGAAGCTGGCCGCCGGCGTCGCCGCTGCGCGGGCGCTGGTGCTGGTGTGGATCGAGCGCGGCCTCGCGGTCGGCGGCAGCGGGGCGGGGCGCCTGCTGATCACCAAGCTGACGCTGGCGCCCGAGCGGTTCGCCGAGGTGGCGCCGGCGGTGACGGCGATCCTGGCCGACCTCGACGACGACGCGGTGGCCGCGCGGCGGGTGCTGGCCGAGGCGATGCTCGAGGCGCCGGCCAGCCCGGCGCTGGCGACGCTGGCCCGCGCGACGGTGCGCGCGCTCGCCAAGGACGTCGGCCGCGGCGTCGACGGCGACGCGCCGGCGCTGCTGCCGCGGCTGGTGCGGGTGGCCGACGACGCCGCGCTGCGCACCGACCTGCCGCCGCTGAAGATGGGGCCGCGCGCGCCGGCGCTGGTCGATCGGCCGACGCCGTGGACCTGCCGCTGGAGCGCCAGCGACGTCGGCGCGTTGCCGGTCCACGACGCGGCGCTCCTGCCCGACGGCCGCCTGCTGCTCGCGCTCGGCGAGCTCGGCGCGCGGCTGGTCAGCGCGAGCGGCGCGCGGATCGCCACGTTCGATCAGCCCGCGAGCGCGCTGGTCGTCGCCGATCACGGCGGGCGCGCGCTGGCGACGGTGCGCCGCGGCGGCTACCTGCGGGTGGCGCAGCTCGATCTCGCAACGCGCGCCGGCCGCTGGTGGTGCGACGCGACCTGCGATGACGGCGCCGACACCTACGACGGCGACGTGTGGTTGACGACGCGCGGCCGCGAGGTGCTGGCGATCGACACCACCGCGGCGCGCTGGACCGCGACCTGGGGCGTCGACACCGGGGCGAGCGGTAACGCCGTCACCCGCGACGGCGGCCGGTTCGCCGTCGACGTGCACACCGGCGATGTCAGGCAGGCGTGGTTCTACGACGGCTTCATCATGCGCCAGCGCACCGAGCTCACCGACGCAGCCCTCGGCCCGGCCGCGGCGCTCGTCGCGACGCTGCGCCCGGGGCCGCAGGACTGGGTCGCCGTCGCCGCGCTCGCCGCGCGCGCCCCGGCGGCGGCGGGCTGCGCGCTGCGGTGGCCCGGCGGCACGCTGGCGTTGCCCGACGGCATGATCGGCGGGGTCACCGCCGACGCGCGCTTCGTCGCGGCGGTGCAGCGCGCGCCGACCGGCGTGACCGTCACCATCGCGTACCTCGCGCGGCCCGCGGTGATCGCGACGCTCCACCTCGACGGCGCCGGCGCGGCGCGGGTGCGGCTCACCGAGCTGTGCGCGATCGTCGCCGACGATCGCGGCCGGGTGATCGTGCTCGACCTGCGCACCGGCGCGGTGGTCAGCGATCTGCGCATCGCGCCGTGACCGAACGCCGCACCTGACGACGGCACGACTTGTCGCGCAGACAACGGCGCGACCGTCGCGCGTGTGCAGCGATCGCACAGGCGACGGCTTCGTGCACAGCGAACGCGGTCCGCCGCGGCGCTCGATGCGCGGCAGCTTGTCGCAGCTCATCGTCGAAGTGCGCGAGACGTCGTTGGGCATATCGCGTGCAACCGCGCGGCCCATGGTCTGCTTGGCTCCGAGGTGCGCGTGAGCGTCACCGCGTCGGCGATGCCCACCGCGCTCGGCAAGTACGAGGTGCTGCGGCGCCTCGGCGCCGGCGGCATGGCCGAGGTGTTCCTGTGCCGGTTGAGCGGCATCGGTGGGTTCGACAAGCGCGTCGTCGTGAAGCGGGTGATCCCGCACCACGCCCACGAGCCGCTGTTCGTCGAGATGTTCCTCGACGAGGCGCGGGTGGCCGCGAACCTCACCCATCCCAACATCGTGCAGATCTACGAGATCGGCGAGGTCGACGGGGTGCCGTTCATCGCGATGGAGTACGTGCGCGGCCCGACGCTCAGCCAGGTGCTGCGGGCCGCCGTGGAGCGCGACGCCGTGTCGATCGGCGCCGCCGCGCGCTTGCTCGCCGGGGTGTGCGAGGGCCTCGATCATGCTCACGAGGCCCGCGACCACGACGACCAGCCCCTCGGCATCGTCCACCGCGACGTCAGCCCGCAGAACATCTTGATCGGCCACGACGGCACGTCGAAGGTGTTCGACTTCGGCATCGCCCGCGCCGCGGGTCGGCTGGTCGAGACCCAGGTCGCGTCGCTCAAGGGCAAGCTCGCGTACATGGCGCCGGAGCAGCTCCGCGCCCAGCCGATCGATCGCCGCGCCGATGTCTACGCGGCGGGCGTGTGTCTGTTCGAGGCGACGACCGGGCGGCGGCTGTTCGCGGCGGCCACCGACCTCGATCTGTACGCGCTGCGCATGACCCAGCGAGCGCCCGCGCCGTCGGCCGTCGTGCCGGGGTATCCGCCCGAGCTCGAGCGCATCGTGGTCGCGGCGCTCGCCGAAGATCCCGCCGAGCGCACGCCGTCGTGTCGCGCGCTGGCCGATCAGCTCGACGAGTTCGTCGCGGCGGGGCCGCATGCGGCCACCACCAAGACCGTCGCCGCCTGGATCGCGAGCCTGCAGATCGAGGTGGTGGGCGCGGGGCCCGAGAGCCGCCCCGGCGCCACGCCCGCGCGCCGCGCGACCTTGCGGTTGCCGTCGGTCAGCTCGTCCGGGGGCGCCGGGTCGACCGGCCCCGCCCCCGCGAGCGCACCGACGACCGCGCCGCCGACGACCGCGCCACCGCCCGCGCCGCGCCACGGCCGCGCGGGCGCCGTCCTCCTGGGGACCGCGGTCACGATCGTCCTCGGGGGGCTGGCGTGGTGGCGGTTCGGTGCCACCGGGGCGACGCCGCCGGCAGCGCCCGTCGGCGCGACCACGTCGCCGTCGCCCGATGCCGCGGTGGCCGCCGTCGCCACCGCCGACGTCGTCGCGGCCACTGCTGCGCCGCCGCCGCTCGCGCC
>Ga0075163_10002892_pt1 | contig 23115 bp, 22 predicted proteins | sample JI1023141ADNA_FD_71478 | JGI IMG/M metagenome (GOLD analysis project Ga0075163, IMG submission 71478) | Wastewater effluent complex algal communities from Wisconsin, to seasonally profile nutrient transformation and Carbon sequestration -... | ecosystem: Engineered > WWTP > Effluent > Algae... | reverse complement strand
AGTTTCTGATAGCGCTTCTCCTGCGTTTGCCATTGAATCAATCCAAAGGAAAGTAGCCCTAGAATAGACCAGATCAATACACCAACTGCAATCCGCGAAAGCGACAATTCATAATCGGTGCGCGTAAAGTAACGGAACAATTCCACGCCCGTGTAAACCGGCAATGCAAACATGACTACCCCATGTTTAAAGGCATACTTCCATTTGCCCACCTTTCGTTTTTCTTCCCACCAGGTAATAAAACGTTCGTCTATTTCGGTCATTTCTTAAATCGTTCGGCTAAAACAAGTTCTTTACTACCGGTTTTGTATTGATAAAAACCGCTGCCACTCTTTACACCTTTGTGCCCGGCCTGCACCATGTTAACAAGCAACGGACAAGGTGCATACTTCGGATTTCCGAACCCATTGTACAATACATGCAAAATGGAAAGGCAAACATCCAATCCAATAAAGTCGGCTAATTGAAGTGGTCCCATAGGGTGGGCCATACCCAGTTTCATTACGGTATCAATTTCTTCTACGCCTGCCACGCCTTCGTACAAGGCATAGATGGCTTCATTGATCATAGGCATTAGTATGCGATTAGCCACAAAGCCGGGGTAATCGTTTACTTCTACCGGTACCTTTTCGAGCTTACGCGATAAATCCATAATCTGGTTGGTTACAGCATCGCTGGTGCGATACCCGCGAATTACTTCTACCAACTTCATTACCGGCACCGGATTCATAAAGTGCATACCAATTACCAGATCCGGACTTTTAGTAACCGAAGCAATTTTAGTAATAGAGATTGAAGAAGTGTTGGACGCGAGAATGGTACCCGGCTTGGTGCTCTCGTCAACTTCTTTAAAGATTTTTAGTTTCAGATCCAGGGTTTCAGTTGCAGCTTCCACCACCAGGTCGGCATCTTTTACACCTTCTTTTAGAAATGTAGTAGTAGTTAAATTGGCGAGCGTTTTTTTCTTTCCTTCTTCTGTAAGAATTCCTTTCTCTACCTGCCGCCCAAGATTTTTTTCGATGGTGGCTACGGCTTTTTTCAGAGCCTCTTCTGAGATGTCGATCAGGCTAACCGAATAACCATATTGTGCAAACACGTGAGCAATACCGTTGCCCATTGTACCTGAACCAATTACTGCAATATTTTTCATTATAGATGGGTATATTTAAAGTGAAGTTAACGTAAAGATAATGGCTATAACGCAAAGTAAACGCATCAAAAGTTTGTCAACCCGGTATTTGGGTTTTTATAAGATGAGCGTTCTTTTTGTTTTACTTATTGTAATGGCTTTCCTTGTTTGGGGTTCTTATATATCGTATCAAAAATCTGGACGATGGTTTATGAACATTTACACCACAATTTATATAAGTATTATTGCCTGGGGCTGGGTTCGAATCAACCGCAACGTACACCGCGTTGAGTTTGATGACGATTTTCTGTACGTAATCCTGAAAGGGCAGGATATTATTATTCCGTTAGAGAACATTAAAGAGGTAGATATAAAAACGCTTGGCGGGGTTTACGAAGTGGAATTGTTTCAGTCGGAGCAGTTGGGTAAAAAGTTCTACTTTAAACCATCGTTATTTTATCCCTTCAATTTTAAGAAGAAAGACGAGTTGGTGAATGTGTTGCGCAGAAATATTAACCGTGCTTACCAAAAGAAGCAAGAGTTTCAGCGGAATGCGTTGCATAGTTGAAATTTAACCGCAAAGACGCTAAGCCGCAAAGGAATATGAAACTCTATTTAACGTGTCGCTTCACCATTTCGAAAGGCTCGCCCTTTATCGAGGATAATTCCATCCGGACTTACCAGATAATAGAGTGGAATGGCCCGAATATCGAAGTAGCTGTCCATTAGCTTTTTGTTAAGGGCAAACCCGAATTTTAATGAGCTCTGATAATTATTTCTTTCAATAAAGCGATCAACTTTCTCTTTGTCCATTTCGAAAGTAACGCAGAGCACCTCCAACTTCCCTTTCATTTCGGTTTTTAACTCGGGCAGCTTCCGCATAGATTTTACGCACGGGCCACACCAGGTTGCCCAAAAATCAATCAGTAAAAATTTACCTTTAAAATCATTGAAACTGATTGTATCTCCCTTTTGGCCTAAAGTTGGAAAATCCGTAATCACTTTTCCAACGAGTTCAGATTTATGTAAAGTTTGAATGGATTCTGCGTATTGTCTTAAGGGAGCAAATGGTGTGTCATTGATAATCGATTGAAGTTTTTCAAAAACTTTCTCCTGATTAGCCCACTTGCGTCCTATGGCATCTGAAACAAGGGATAGTTCAAGCGCTGACTTTAATTTTGGATTACTGATTTCGGCAATTGACTTATCTACAAATTGCAGGTAAGGCATTTCCTTCAGATGTTTTGTAAAGTACTCCATCAGCAGGTCGGTTGTATAAATATTAGTCATGGATCGTAGTCCGGAAACAGAAAATTCAAAATTTTTCTGAAAGTATCCTTCCAATATTTTGTAGTGACTCTTGGAACCCATATGCTTTATTGAGAATACGCTACTGCTAAATACTTTTGAGTTTACCAGTCCTACTTCGTATTCGTTTACTTTTTCAGTTAACAATTTGTTCCAATAACTAAATAGCGCACTCACATATTCATCCGATAATTTCCCGTTGCTCTTTGTGGTTCGAACCTTCAAATCTTCAATGTCTTTTTCAACCTGAAGTATGTAAGCTAGTTCTTTGTTATCCGACTCAATTTTACTAACCACTAACTGCGCACGGTTACCCATGAGATCGGGCTTTTCAAATTTTTGAATTTGAAGATCAATAGAATATTTATAACCCGATGTCAGGATTAAATCTCTGCTAAATTCTCCTACTTTAAAGGAAACTCTGAGTTGGTCAGGTGTTGATATTGAATACTCAAATAGCCCAACAGTTGTGGATTTTAGTTCAGCTAAAAGCGTGACATTATCATCGAAAGGGTTTTCGTATGAGAGTAGCTCAAGCGTTTTAAATTCGGGTGGAGTTTGGACTATTAATTCAATTTGCTGGCCGTTAATAGTTAAGGCAGATGCCAAAAGACCAACGAATAGGAAGCTAAGTAATCTAAAATTCATATTCTGAAATTTTAAAATGAATTTACAACTTTTCTACCGTAACCTAATTTCCACCATTTAAATACTCAACCTGCTTTAGTTTAGCAGAGGTGATTGAGATTTTTGTTTTTATTGTAAAAAGAATAATGAGGAGGTGAGTCCTAAACCAGAACGCTTATTTATTTGCGGTTGGTTCATAGCGGCTTCATACTTAATCTGAAGTTCTTTTAACCAATTTGTATGCTGACTCCTTAAAAATGTTACTATGGCATCGAGATTTTCTTCATCCGTACTTTTTTGTAAAGCTTCAAAGTAAGCAATCTTATATTCAGCTCTCACTACTGTTAGCGGCTGATTATGGTAAGCTTGAATAAAGTTCATTAGTAGTCTACTAACCCGACCATTCCCATCACTAAACGGGTGTATATTTACCAGATCATAGTGCGCAGCAAATGCAAGCGCGTGAATGTCTTCTACTGTACTGGCTATGGCTATCCGCTCCTGAAGCGATTCGGCTAATGCATTAACTGAGCCGGGTACTTTGTCAAAATTCATGAAGTAGGCCTTTCCTGCGGTAACCATTACCTTTCTGTAATCTCCCTTAGTTTCATCCGTATTTCCCGAAACGGAATTCACGATTATTCCGGTACGGTGCATTACTTTGGCTGCTATTTCTTTAATAAAATCAGGTGTAATTTTTCGTTTCTCTTTAGCTGCAGCCAGCACGAATGTAAGGGCTTCATGATGGTCTAATACCATATCATGGTGGGAATGCTTTTTCCCACCAGAACTCAAACCGTTATCAATTAAATTTTTAGCTTCGTCCAGAGTTAACGTTGAGCCTTCTATCTGTGTGCTGTGCGCTGTGATAGCAATATGATTAAAGTCATCAATATTAAGGGCAGCACCGGCTGTCTTAATATACAGGTCGTTCACTTTCGTAAATTCTTCCCACATAACATTTAACTTTAAAAACCCTGAATCTACAACTTTTCTACCGTAACCTCCTTTGCCAAACCCATTGCATTAAAGCGTAACACCAATTGCTGATTTTCTACTATTGAATCTGCGCATGCCTTGCCGGGATCAACATCGTAGTAGTAAAATTTCTGATTGCGTTTGTAAAGTTCGTTGCGGTCGGGGCGGCCCAATAGCTCGATAACATCTTTTTCGGATAAGCCTTTCAGTTCTTCTAATTGATTAATCAAATGCGAAATGTTTTGTTCGCGGAAACGCTGGCAGCCGTTCTTATCTTCTTTCCACTGCACTAAATCAAGAGGCGATAAATCGGGCATAGGTTTACCACATGCAATTAACACCACACTAAGAAACAACCACTTTTTCATTCCCATCAGATAAAGAGTAAAACCAAATTGCAGAGAGCAGTGCGTAAAGCGCGGCCCCTATGTAAACATAAACCGGTAAAATCCATGCATACGTTAGTACCACGGCAATTGTTGTAAACAAAATTATTCTCAACCACTCTGCCACACGCACCCAATGCTTTTGTTCAAATAACACTCCACAGTTTACAACCCACATAGAAATTAATGTGGCTGTAATTGCTTTTTCGCCTATGCTGTAATTTTTCTGTGTAAATAAAAAGAACGCGGTAACCCCCAAACAAACTAGGTATTGAAACAACACGTAATAATTTAAGCGCACAGGGTAGGTGGGATTGTATTTTTTGTAATCCTTTCGCACTTCGGGTGCTGCACGATAACCACCCAGCGATTGTGGCAACCAACCGGGTTTCTTAAACAAGTATTTTAACTTATCGCTCCAGGCTGGCATCATCTTCAATTCTTTCGCCATGTCGGCATAATGGCTGAAGTTTGCCCACACGGGGTTCAAACTATTAAGCGGTTTTGTAATTCCGTAGGTAGGTCGTTCTTCTTCGGCCTGAAACGTGCCAAACATTTTATCCCAAATAATTAACGAACCCGCATGATTCTTATCTATGTATTTTGGATTACGTCCATGGTGCACGCGGTGGTGCGAAGGCGTATTAAAAATATATTCAAACCAGCCCATCTTGTTAATGGTTTCCGTGTGAATCCAGAACTGATACAACGTATTCAATGCCGAGATCAACGCAAAGTGCAGGGTATCAAATCCCAGCAAGGCAATAGGTAAACTAAATCCAAATGTCCAGATTACCTGAAAGCTACTTTGCCGCAGTGCTACCGATAAATTATATTCTTCACTTTGATGATGCACCACGTGGCCACCCCAAAACAAATTTATCTCGTGGCTCATGCGATGTGCCCAGTAATAGGCCAGATCCACCAGCAGAAAAAGCACTAACCAGTAAATCCAGTTTTTGTTTTCCCACGTAAAAAACGCGAAGTTATTATACAGCAACTCATACACTCCAATCGCGAACACGCGCATAAATAACCCCGATAGCTGCGATGTTATACCACAACTCAGGTTGGCGATGGCATCGGGCATGCGATACAGTTTTTTGTGCGAAAGCCGTTCTACCACCAGTTCAATTCCTATCAGGATGAAAAAGATGGGAATGGATAAAACGATCGGGTTGAGATTCAAGCGGAAACGTTAGTTTTGCGATCAAATTTAAGCAGATGACATTAAAGATTTTAAAAGGCGTTTGGTTCTTTTCGGTGTTGGGCCTGTTGGGAATGTTTTTTTATGTGTATGCTGGTCTGCCTGAGTTGGTTACCCTGTGGGATGGCCCCGAACCCATTACCATTACTCGGAACGGCCTTTTCTATACGCTCATTCTTACTATTGGTTTATTGAACGCAACCGTTTATCTGGTGCGCCAACTCTTGGCAAATAATCCAGGTTTTGTTGCCTGGTTTTATGGTATGATGGCCACCATTAATTTATTCATCATAGCGGTACTGGGTTTTGTGCATGTGTTTAACGGTGGCGATCGTTACGATTACACCCGCATGGCTCCGGCTATCTACGGAAGCCTGATTCTGGCAGGTGTGTGGCTAATCAGTTGGCCAGTGATTAAAATCTTTCAAAAATTTTCGACCAGATAATCAGTCAAAAATTCTTACTTCCAATTCCTGAAAATCAGAATCTTACCATTCGGCAATTAATGTAATCTAACAAGGGTACTTGCTCGGCTCGCACTTGATGTAAACCTATTTTTGCTGTTACTTAGAACTGATTTGAGATCGGTTATAATTTTTTAAATCACTTTCGAATCAGTGTGTTGAATCAGAATTGACATTTCTCAATAGAGATTCTGATCAATTTTTTAATCTTTGCGCGACTTTAAAAAAGAGGTTTTACATCATGGCTAAAGAAATGGAGTACAACGAATCCAGTATTCGTTCGCTTGACTGGCGTGAGCACATCCGGCTGCGTCCGGGTATGTACATTGGTAAGTTGGGCGATGGTTCCGCTAAGGACGATGGTATTTATGTGTTGGTGAAAGAGGTAATCGATAACTCTATCGATGAACACATGATGGGCTATGGAAAAGTGATTGACGTTACCATTACCGAACAGAAAGTTACTGTGCGCGATTATGGCCGCGGTATTCCGTTAGGCAAAGTGGTGGATGTAGTTTCTAAAATCAACACCGGTGCCAAGTACGATTCGGGAGCTTTTCAAAAGTCGGTAGGGTTAAACGGTGTGGGTACCAAAGCGGTAAATGCACTCTCTAACTATTTTAAAGTTCAGGCTTTTCGCGATGGTAAAACCAAAGTGGCTGAGTTTAAGAAAGGTGTACTTACTTCCGATGCCAAGGAAACCAAAACCACCGATAAAAACGGAACCTACGTAGAGTTTGAACCCGATAACACCATGTTCAAACATTATCATTTCATTCCAGAATATCTGGATGATTTGATGTGGAACTATGCCTTCCTCAATGCCGGGCTTACTGTTAATTATAATGGGCGCAAGTTTTATTCTAAAGATGGCTTGCTCGATTTGCTTAAGCAGAAGTCGGATGCAGAAGATATTCGCTACCCCATTATTCACTTTAAAGGTGATGATATAGAAGTAGCACTTACGCATGGCAGCCAGTATGGCGAAGAATACTACTCGTTTGTAAATGGCCAGAATACCACTCAAGGCGGTACACACTTAGCCGCTTTTCGCGAAGGTGTAGTGCGTGGAGTACGCGATTTTTATAAGAAAGATTTTGATGCGGCTGATATCCGCGCCAGCATTATTGCTTCCATTGCCGTACGTGTGCAAGAACCGGTGTTCGAATCGCAGACTAAAACCAAACTGGGTTCGCTTAACATGGCACCCGATGGAGCAACGGTAAAAAATTTCGTAGGCGATTTCGTAGCCAAAGAATTAGAAATCTACCTGCATAAAAATTCGGCTGTAGCCGAGGCTATGCTGAAACGCATTCTGCAGTCGGAACGCGAGCGCAAAGAGATTGCCGGCATTAAAAAGTTGGCGAACGAACGGGCCAAGAAAGCAAATCTGCATAATAAAAAACTACGCGACTGCCGGTTTCATTTCGATGATGAGAAAGGCGAGAAGGGGGCCGAGTCTGTAATATTTATTACCGAGGGTGATTCCGCTTCGGGTTCTATTACTAAATCGCGCAATGTAGAAACGCAGGCGGTGTTCAGCTTACGCGGAAAGCCATTGAACAGTTTTGGCCTTACCAAAAAAGTGGTTTACGAAAACGAAGAGTTTAATCTGTTGCAACACGCACTCAATATTGAAGACGGCCTGGATGGCCTGCGTTATAATAAAGTGATTGTAGCTACCGATGCCGATGTGGATGGCATGCACATTCGTTTATTGTTAATGACATTCTTCCTGCAATTCTTCCCCGACCTTGTAAAATCGGGCCACGTGTACATTCTGGAAACACCGTTGTTCCGTGTACGCAATAAAAAAGAAACCATCTATTGTTATAGCGAAGAAGAGAAGCAAGCGGCTGTAGCTAAGTTGGGTAGCAAACCAGAGATTACCCGCTTCAAAGGACTGGGAGAAATTTCGCCCGATGAATTTGGAACGTTTATCGGAGAAGATATTCGCCTGCAGCCCGTTAACATTGACAAAGAAAAACACCTTCAAAAAACACTTGAGTTCTACATGGGCAAAAACACACCTGATAGACAAGAGTTTATTATTGAAAATCTGCGTGTTGAATTAGATGCCGTGGAGGCAAAGGCGGAGTTGGTGGAGAGTGAGGGGGAATAGTTGTTAGTCTTTAGTAGTTAGTCGTTAGTCCTTAGTCCTTAGTATTTAGTATTTAGTAATAAGTATTTAGTAAGTGGTAATCAGTAAGAAGTAATCGGTAAACAGTAAGTAATGGAGTCACAAATTGTGGTACCATCATTTTACAAGTAACCAGCAACCAGAAACCAGTAACAAGCAACCAGTAGTAACCAATGAGTAAGAAAAAAGGAAAGATTGTTAAAGACGAAAATGGCGAGTCGATACATGAACTGGAGTCGCTGGATGGTTTATATCAAAACTGGTTTTTGGATTATGCTTCGTATGTAATTCTGGAGCGGGCCGTGCCGCGCATTGAAGATGGCTTAAAACCAGTGCAGCGTAGAATTGCGCATTCATTAAAAGAGATGGATGATGGTCGCTTTAATAAAGTGGCCAACGTAATTGGTAGCACCATGCAATACCACCCACATGGGGATGCTGCCATTGGCGAAGCGATTGTAAACATCGGGCAGAAAGATTTATTGTTAGATACACAAGGTAACTGGGGCGATGTGCGTACTGGCGACAGCGCAGCGGCTCCCCGCTATATCGAAGCACGCCTTTCCAAGTTTGCGCTTGATGTTGTCTATAATGCACAAACTACCGAGTGGCAACTGAGTTATGATGGTCGCAAGAAAGAACCTGTTACACTGCCGGTAAAATTTCCATTGTTGCTGGCGCAAGGGGTAGAAGGTATTGCGGTTGGTTTATCCACTAAAATTCTTCCGCACAACTTTGTGGAGTTAATCAAAGCTTCTATTGATGTATTGAAAGGAAAGAATCCGAAAATCTATCCTGACTTTTTAACGGGTGGTATTGCTGATTTTACAGAGTACGATCAGGGCTTTCGTGGTGGTAAGATTAAAGTACGCGCCAAAATTGAAATCGTAGATAAGAAGACACTGGCCATCAAAGAAATTCCGTTTAGCACTACTACCAGCTCGCTGATGGATTCGATTGTAAAGGCGAGCGAGAAAGGAAAGATCAAAGTAAAACAGGTTGTTGATAACACCGCTAAAGATGTTGAGATTCAGGTGCACCTGCAATCGGGTATTTCGCCTGAAGTTGCGATAGATGCGCTATATGCCTTTACGGATTGTGAAATCTCCATCTCACCTAATGCCTGCGTAATTGTGGAAGACAAGCCACAGTTTATGAAGGTAAACGACATTCTGAAATACAATACCGAACAAACCGTTCAGTTGTTGAAGCAGGAGTTGGAGATCCGAAAGAATGAACTGATGGAGAAAATTCTCTTTTCTTCATTAGAAAAAATCTTCATCGAAAAACGGATTTATCGCACCATTGAAGAAATAGAAACATTTGAGGCGGTAATTGAAACAGTTGATAAAGGTCTTAAGCCTTATAAGAAACAATTTTACCGCGAAATTACCCGCGATGATATTCTGCGGTTGCTCGAAATCCGAATTAAGCGTATCTCAAAATACGATTCGTTTAAGGCCGATGAGTTGTTGAAAGATTTGGAGAATGAGTTGAAGCAAACATTGCATCACCTTAAACACCTTACCGACTACGCCATTGCCTATTACCAAAACCTGTTGGATAAATATGGTAAAGGCCGCGAACGCAAAACTGAAATCAAGAGTTTCCAATCCGTAACGGCTACCGAAGTAATTGCCAACAATCAGAAACTATATGTAAACCGCGAAGATGGTTTTGTAGGGTGGGGCTTGCGCAAAGATGAATTCATTGCCGATTGTTCTGAATTAGACGACATCATCGTAATCCGTAAAGACGGCAAAGCTTTAGTAAGCCGCATTGGCGAACGTAAGTTTATGGGTAAAGATATTCTGCACATTGGCGTGTGGAAGAAAGGCGATGAGCGCATGGTGTATAACCTGATTTACAGCGATGGAAAAAGCGGCACCACATTCGCCAAGCGATTTAACATGCCCGCGATTATCCGCGATAAAGAATATAACCTCGATCAGGGCAACCCGAACAGTAAAGTACATTACCTGAGCGCCAACCCGAATGGTGAAGCTGAAGTGGTAGAAGTAAAACTGAGCCAGAGCAGCACCGCTCGCAAAAAGATTTTCGATTTCGATTTTTCTGAACTGGAAATTAAAGGTCGCGGGGCGCGTGGTAACACCATTACCAAATACCCTGTGCGCAAAGTAGATTTTAAAGAAGCGAAAGGTTCTACCTTAAGCGGATTGAAGTTGTGGTTCGATCAGGCTAGTGGCCGGTTGAACAAAGACGAGCGCGGCAAGTATGTAAACAAGTTTGATGGCGATGATAAAATTCTGGCTGTTACAACCAGTGGTAATTATAAGATTACCAGTTTTGAACTCACCAATCGCTACGAGCCGGAGAAAACAATTCTGGTAGAAAAGTTTAATCCGAACAAAATAATCTCGGCTGTGTATTGGGATGGCGAGAGCAAACAACATTTTGTAAAACGTTTCCTGATTGAGACCAACACATTCGATAAAGAGTTCAACTTTATTAGTGAGGGCATTGGTTCGCGGTTGGAGTTTGCAACCACCAGCGACACACCCGAAGTGGAAATTGAATTGGTGAAAGGCAAAGGCAAGGATAAAGAAACCGAAACTGTAAACCTGGAAGACCTGATCGATGTAAAAGGGTGGAAGTCGGTGGGCAACAGACTTTCGCAATACAAAGTAACGAAGGTGCGGCCGCTGGAAGAGCCCGAAGACAGCGGGGCGGAAGAAGATGATGACGAAGCTGCAAAGGCGACCGGAACCGGAAAGGGTGGCGAGTCGCCAAAAAAAAAATCAGGCAACGATGAAAGCGATGAAGGGGAAACCTTCAACGAAAACTCAGAAGTCAGCGAGCCCATTGTTGAAGACGATGGTCAAACAGCCCTCTTTGGCGAAGAAAAATCCCCCTACGCAGAAGCTTCGGGGGAAAGGGAAAAGCCAAAAGGTAAAGTCAAGCCCAAAGAAGCAAAGCAAGCCGACCTCTTCGGTGAAGAAAAAAAAGAAGTGAAGAAAGAAGAGGAGCGAGGCGATGATAAAGATGGTAAAACGTTTACTCCGGGGGATTCGATAGAGTTGGATTTGTGAGGGGATTGAACTTGAATTTTAAAAGTAGTATTTTTAAAGTATGAGCGATTTCAAATCATTGTTGACCTTTAAGATTGAAAAGGATGGTGCCGAGTTTCATGCCTGGTGCCCTGAACTAGTAGGTTGCCATACGCATGGTGAAACAGTGGGCAAAGCATTAGACAACCTGAAGGATGCGGTTCAACTTTATCTGGATACCATGATGGAGGAAGAGATAGCCAAACTTTCTGCTGAAATGCTGGATGAAGCCTAAAGAGTTAATCAAGCTTTTAGAAAAAGAAGGCTTTGTCTTTGTTCGGCAATCCGGTAGTCATGCAATTTTTCGTAAACCCGGTTTCAAACTAATTGTCGTTCCTATTCATAGTCGCGATGTGCCTACGGGTACGTTGCGTTCAATTTTGAAGGATGCAGGGTTGGTTTAAATAGTTGCAATTAATTCATTCTGAATATTGACTCGTTTGGTTACTCTACCAACAAGAAATTTTGAAGCTATTTACTCACCGTTATGAGAAAGATTAAAAAATCACTTCGCAAACTTTATAAAAGCTTCCTTAAAAACATATTTCAAATTATAGGTGCTTTAATTTCGATAATCACATTGTTCTATCTTTATAATCAATATAAAACTTCCTTAAAACCAGATATTATAATTAACGACTCGAATGCAGCGATGATAGCTGAGCGTTATATTACAAATGGTTATGTCCATTATCTTTTTGCAAATGATTCAATAAAGAAAGGAGACCTTATTCAAGAAGCCTATACGAGTGGGTCATCATACATAATTTCTCCGGGGGCTAATAACAACTCTTTTGTATTCAATCTAACAAATGTTGGTCTTGGAGTTGCCAAGAATGTTACTCTTTCTTGGAGTTTTGACTCTCTTGAGGTGGTAAGATTGTTTAATGATAACCTTCCAGTTCCATATCTTGATTCAGTTAAATTAGAGAAATCAGTTTTCACTTTTTTTGACAGAGAAGGTGAGAACTATTACTACAAAAATATGCCTCCTTTTAATGATACAGTAAATTATATCCTGCCAGTTAATAACTCTAAAGAAGTAATTAGTTCTAAACTTCCAAATTTGTATTTGAGTTTATATAGCTGTTATTCAATTTTAAAGAATTATAATCAGTCTAATTCACACTTGTCAAAGGAAATTGATGGTGATTTTCCTCTCTTACATTTAACAGTTTCATATTTTGACATTGCTAATAATCCCTACACCAAGCATTATTCGATTAAAATAGAAGAAGGAGAAGGTGTCCTTACAGAGTTTCAATTAAAAATGTTGAAAAGAGTTCACTTTGGTGAGCTTGAAAAATAAAGAATCACTTTCATGTCAATTTGCTCACAGCCCTTGTTGGAGTTCTTATCCACCAAAACTCTTTATTTCCAGACTACTTTTCAGCTAACATACCAACCACATTTCTTTTGGATGCGCCAAGGGCAAACAAGGAGCGAAAGAGTAAATCCATGGTTACAGAAGTATCAGCAGCCTCCATCTTGGCTACTCTTGATTGGCCTATGCGCTTCTTTCAGTTCTCCTCAAACAATTTTGGTAAGTTTGCTAGTGAGATTCTTATCTGATTAAGTTGGAAGGATACGATTTTTTTAAGTCACATTAACCCACCTCAATATCAAGCAGTTTCACAACTTGTTTTTCGTTTACCGAGGCAGGCATTAACCGCAACGCACCATTACGCAGTTTGGCAAGCAACTGGTTTTCCCATTGCGCAACCTTACCCAGCCGGTAGCTGGTATTCACAATGTAATGTGTACGCGCCAGCCGTTGCGTTTCAAATAGTTTAAATGCAGCTTCAGTTTGTGTGTGTTGATGCAGTAGGCGGGCAATCAACCATGCATCTTCAATACCCATGCACGCGCCTTGCCCCATGTTGGGTGTAGTAGCGTGTGCGGCATCGCCTAACAACACCGCCTTGCCAAACGCATACTTCGAAATGGGTTTTAAATCTATGATATCGCTCCAGATAAGTTCGGAGGCTGGCGTTTGCGAAATTATTTCGGGAATAGGGTGGAAGTACTTACTGAAGTTTTCGGCTAATTGTTTTATGGTCATGCGTTGCATAGCCTCGCTTTTGGCGGGTGCATTCTTACAGGCAAACCAATAAATTTTATTTCCGCCTACCGGCACGTAGCCAAACCGCCCCGCGGGGCCCCAGGTTTCGTACGCTGCGTTTTCAATGCCCCACGTGTTGGTAACAATGCCGCGCCAGCAGGTATAGCCCGAATACCGGATCTGCGCCAGCGGTAAAAGTTTTTTACGGATTACAGAATGAATACCATCGGCTACCAACGCACACGCTCCTGAAACCCGGTTGCCATTTTGCAAAACAATTTCTACATGAGTTGGATATTCTTGGATGTCGATTGCTTTGTGTTGAGTAAGAATTTTTTCGAGTGGCAGGGCCTGCACTAAAATCTGGTGCAAGGCTCCACGATGTATGGCTACGTTGTCTAACCCGTGTTCGCGACTAAGCTTACCGGCATCCATCACCGAAATGGTTTTACCATTTTCATCTTGTATAACCATAGCCGAAATAGGGTGGCCTTCAGCTTTGATTGTTTCTGCCAAACCAAGTTGCTGCATCACACGCATGGCATTACCGGCCAGACTAATTCCTGCACCTACACCTTTAATTTCGGGTACAGCTTCCAATACCCGGAAATCAATTTTGAAATGTTGTAAGGCAACTGCTGTGGTTAGTCCGGCAATGCCACCACCAATTATTAAGACGGGGAGAGTCATGGGTTTATGTTTTGGTAATTGAAACGGAAATTCTCACCGGTTGGACTTAACATATGTTAAATTGGAAAGCAAGTTACGCAGCAAATGCGGTAAGCATAAAGAAGACTTTTAATTTAATGGAATAGCCAGTGGCCTCCATTCAATCAGTAATCTCTTTAAGAATTATTGTTTACCCGCGCGGATGCGGCTAATGCTTACCTGCGTGGTGCCAAGATAACTCGCAATGTGTTTTAGCGGTGCACGGTTGGTAATACCCGGATATAACTTTTCCAGTTCGTGATAGCGTTCTTTTGCAGAAAGAAACCGGATACTTTCAATGCGTTGCTGACCTTGCAGCATACCCAACACGGCTTGCTTGCGGGCAATATGCTCCAATGCATGATGTTGTGTACACAACTGTTCAAAAGCCGGATATGAAAAGTAGTAAATATCTGAATCTTCCAACGTTTCAATGGCCTTGTGCGAAGGCTGTCCGTTGAACAGGGACGGAACAGCGCCAATAAATTGCTGGTCGATAGCAAAGTAATCGGTAATGTCTTTACCGTTACGCTTGTAGAACACGCGGGCAAGCCCGCGATTAAGAAAATAGAAATACTCAGCCTTTTGGCCGATGCGCAGCAGCAGTTGGCCTTTGGCTATAGGTTTATGCTTGATTAAATCATTCAATGCAATGGTAATCTTATCCGATAGGGGTTGTAGGTATTGCAATTGCTGGATAATGGGATTCATTTTTTTTGAATTCTCTTTTTTCACGATTTCATTTTGCAATTAAGCTTAATAAAGATACTTGATTGACTTTTTTTAAATCTTGTGTTTGTCCAGAACGTTTATTTAGGATCGTAACCGCTATTGAAAAACATTAGATGTCTGTATAGCGTATCAGAACGCCAGCTACAAGCTATTTCCGCAAAGTGAATCTTGCCCGTCTTATCACGCAATTTAATACTTTGACCATCTTCAGCGTTGTTCAACTCTATGGGATCAGCTTTATAAAAGACAAGTTTCTCCTTAAGAAGAGATAATTCAAGCGGATTTGTCAGATGAACTTTTCTGGCAAATACTTCAGGATGTATGGAAGTAGGAATGGGTACTTTGTCAACTAAAAGATCAAATCCTTTCGCACAAATTTCAAAACTCTCAGAGAATAGTTGATAGTACTCTCCGGTGTAGCGATTAGTCAGGTTTATGTTACCACACTCGATAAGTATAGAATCATAATCAGCAATTTTAAAGTTGCGATGTAGTGTTAGGTTGTTACTGAAGGCATTAAATTCCTTATCGGTTGATTGAATGCATCGGCCCAGAATCAGGATAGAAATAATTAAAAATGGCCAAGTCGAATTAAACCTTATTTGTGCCATACATAGTTCGTAAATTTTTCTGATCGTATGGATCTCTTTCCCACCAGTTTTCAGCTTCGTTCCATAGGTCAATTATTTCTTTAGCGATCAATTTATAATTGTCTGAGAATATTGATTCCTTACTGTAGTCAAACCAATAATCTGTGTTATGTTTTTCGCTACCTAATCTTAATCGGTATGCCATATGATGAGCTGTTACTTTATTTTTTGGTATTTCTTTTTCCCAAAAACCCTCAATGCCTTTTGGATGGCAGTTTGCGATTTCAATCACGAATTTTGTATCATAAAGGCTATGTTGAAAGGTCAATAGATTAATTCTGTCGGATTGCTGTCGTCTGAAATGTGGGAGCGAGCCCTTAAATCCTTTCTCTCTCAAAAAAGGAATTAAGATCTCTTTAAGAGCTTTATCGATTTTATTTCGTTTTTCTTTTCTATCCATTTCTCTACAGAAATCTTCGATACTCAATTTAGCAAAAATTAAGAATAATGGGGATATCAATTCTAAAGATACCTTTCCACATTCCCACACAAGCCAAACTCCCACCTAAATTTTTGCCAATAGTATTACCACATTAAAACCAGTTACGTATCTTGTTCGCATGAAAAAATTAGCGATAATCCTATTCTTGTTTTCCATAACAGCCTCAGCTCAAACGCTGGAGCAGTTTATGAGTCACCCCATCGAAAGCAACTTTGCCGCCTCAACTGATGGAAAGAACATTGCCTGGGTACTAAACGATCATGGCAAACGCAACATCGTAGTAAAAACCGGCACCGATCTGCCGCGCGTGCTTACCGATTATCAGCAAGACGATGGTCAGGAAATTTCGCAGCTCACGTTTTCACCCAATGGTACCAAATTGTTGTATGTGCGCGGTGGTGGTGGCAATCGCAACGGACAAAATCCAAACCCTGCCAGTTTACCCGAGGGTGTTGAGCAGGCTATCTATTACAAAGAGATTGCTTCTAAAAGTGCACCGGCAAAAATTACGGTAGGTACAAGTCCGGTGTTTTATAAGGATGGTGTAAAATTTTTATTCAGCAGAGGTGGCCAGATTTACGAATCAGGCATGGATATAAATGTGGTGCCGAAGTTATTGTTCAGTGCACGCGGCAACAATCATAGTCCACGGTTTTCGCCCGATGGTAATGAAGTGTTGTTTATCAGCGATCGGGGCGATCATAGTTTTGTAGGTGTGTATAGTTTAACGCGCAGGGCTATCCGCTGGATTGCACCCGATGTAAGCACCGATGAATTTGCCGTGTGGTCGCCCGATGGAAAGCAGATCGCTTTCATCCGTACCCCCGGTACCAAAATAGGTGAGTTGAGTAATCTTACTGGTGGAACAAAATTTTCGGTGTGGGTGGCTGATGCACAAAGTGGTATAGCCAAACCCATTTGGAAATCGCCAGCCGATGATGGTGGCTTTGTGCACAATTATGTAAACACTCCGCTGGCATGGCTGGCTTCTGGTCGCATTTTATTTTTCTCTGAACATACGGGCTGGAATCATATTTACTCTATCACCGATACCGGCAGCGACTTAAAAGACATTACACCGGGCGATGGTGAAGTGGAAAGTTTTGTTGCTGATGTTACGGGTAAGTTTATTTACTTCGATGGCAATCGTGAAGATATAAACCGCAGGCATATCTGGAAAGCAGATGTAACAACCGGAACTCCAACGGCCGTAACCACAGGCGAAGGCATTGAAATGTATCCGGCCCTTGCGGGGAATATGTTGTATGCGTTTCGATCTACTGCCAATACTTCTAAAACTTTAGTGCGTATTGATGAAGCAAGCAAAGCCACAGCACCTGTGTATGCACAAAAGTTAACTACGTTTTCAAGCGCAGTATTTGTAAAGCCCGAAGCGGTTTTGTTAAAAGCGGCTGATGGTACAACGGTACATGCGCAGTTGTTTATCAATCGCAACAGCAGCGGTAAGCGACCGGGCATTGTGTTTATGCACGGTGGCCCCATACGACAAATGTTGTTGGGTTTTCATTACAGCGATTATTACATTCACTCGTATGCATTCAATCAATACCTCGCTAGTCAGGGGTATGCTGTGTTATCGGTAAACTTCCGGTCGGGTACGGGTTATGGTCGCGATTTTCGCAGAGCAAAAAATCAAGGGCCGCGTGGTGCGAATGAATATCAGGATGTAGTTGCTGCGGCTAAACATTTGCAATCATTACCTGAAGTTGATGCGAATAAAATTGGCTTGTGGGGTGGATCGTACGGTGGGTATTTAACGGCAATGGGTTTGGCACGCAGTCCGGAAATTTTTAAAGCCGGTGTAGATGTGCATGGTGTACACGATTGGTCTTTCAACGGTCAGGATGCAACTAACTCGTGGGGTTTGCAACGGGCCGAAGCAGAGCTCGCTTTAAAGTCATCGCCTGTTGCAGACTTATCAAAGTGGACTGCACCGGTGTTGTTTGTGCATGGCGATGACGATCGTAATGTAAACTTTCAGCAGAGTATTGACCTTGCCGAAAAACTACGCGACAAAAATGTGTCGGTAGAAGTGCTGGTGCTACCCGATGAAGTACACGGCTTTTTGCGTTATGATAGCTGGAAGCAGGTGTTTGAAAAAGCGAAAGATTTTTTTGATAGAAAACTTAAATAGTCGCTGGTTACTGGTTGCCGGCCTCTGGTAGTTTGGGGCTTTGATTTATTTTGATTGGTTAACGGTAATCAGTATTCTGTAAAAAGGAATCGGTATTCAGAAGTCTGTTTTGAATATTTTCTCTCAACTAACGAGTAACTAGCAGCCAGAAACCAGTAACTTAGTCTATGAAAAAACTAGTAGTCCTCACGGGAGCCGGCATTAGTGCCGAGAGCGGCATTGCTACCTTTCGGGATGCGGGTGGTTTGTGGGAAGGATATAAGATTGAAGATGTAGCTACACCCGAAGCATGGTATAAAAATCCAACACTCGTTTTGGATTTTTATAATCAGCGCAGACGAAAAGCCCATGAAGTAAAACCAAATCGCGGCCATGAAATTTTAGTAGAGTTGGAAAAACAGTTTGATGTAGCCATCATTACACAAAATGTAGATGACTTGCACGAGCGTGCGGGCTCCTCGCGCGTCATTCATTTACATGGAAGTCTGTTTGAATCGCGCAGCACCAAAAACCCAGCACTGGTTTATAAAATAAAAGGCACTGAACTTAACATGGGTGATGTGTGCGAATTAGGTTCGCAATTGCGACCCAACATAGTTTGGTTTGGTGAGGCAGTACCCATGATTGAAGTAGCTGCCGATATTGCTTCAGGTGCCGATGTGTTTCTGGTGGTGGGTACTTCTATGGTTGTTTATCCGGCAGCAGGGTTGATTGATTATGTTCCCGATCATGTTCCTAAATACGTAGTCGATCCTAAAAAACCGGAGATACTACACGTACCTAACCTTGAGTTTATTTTAGATAAAGCAAGTACGGGAATGGAGCGGGTGAGGAAGATGTTGGTGGCTTGAATGGTTACCAGTTGCAAGTTAGCGGTAAGCTTGACTACAATTCGGTGCAGATCATGGACTATACAGCCCTGACTACCCGATTACCAAAGCCTGCTTAACAAATCAAAGCCCAAAATACTGGCAACAGGGAACAGGTAACCGGTAACTTTACTTAAGCTCCCTCAACTTCACCTTCCTAAAATTAATCGGCTGGCCTTCGCTTTGTAAGGCAATGTATCCCGACTTTAATGCGGTACCCGGTTTCCAGATGGCGCTATCGAAACCATTTACAATACCGCCACCCATTGTAGGTTTGGAATATTGCAGCACGGTATCGCCATTAATAATTTGCATAATGAGTGAATCACCCAACACAATCAGTTCGGCTTGTACCCATTCACCTTTACCATAGGTTTTAGATGTTGAGTTAAGACAATGGCCTTCGTAAACTTTTCCTTCATATTCAATGTCAGTGCCCGGTGAACACATGTTGCCAGTAGGTCGTGGTTTGCCATCATCTAATCCGGCAAGAAATTGCATCTCTACCGAGATGGGCCAGTTCTGTTCTTTCAGCATGGTGCGTGGGTCTTGCGAATGAAACATTACACCGCTATTAAGAATGGTATATTCAGGCGCACCTTGTTGCAGTTCGCCCGTAAACTGGTATTCTAATTTTAAATGGAATTTTGAAAATGGTTTGTTGTAGTAGAGATGCGCAAACTGATCGTTAAAATCTCCGTACTGATCGTATCGTACCTGAATCATATCATCTACTACCCGAAATGTACTTCCGAAATTTTCGCCAACCTCGTGGTGATGGATTTTAACAGTCCAGTCGTTCAGGTCTTTTCCATTGAAGAGATCAACCCACACTTCGGGTTTTTCTTTGGGCGAGCAGGAGAGGAGAAGAATGCAAATTAATGAGAAGTACTTCATCATGATGTATAGATTTTGGATTCCAAGTTAATTGACATTCTCGGTAATTGAATAGAAACCATTAATTTGCTGACTAATATTTTTATGCACTCCCTTCGCCACGTAAACATTACCCGATACATCACACCCTTGCGGGAAGGTGGTTCGTTGCCGGCTTTGGTTGAAGCAGACGATCAGTTTATGTATGTGCTGAAGTTTCGTGGTGCAGGGCAGGGGCGTAAAGCATTAATTGCTGAATTGATTGGTGGCGAAGTTGCCCGAATGCTTGGCTTGAGGGTTCCGGAAATTGTATTTGCAAACTTAGATGTGGCCTTTGGTCGTATTGAAGGCGATGAAGAAATTCAGGATTTGTTAAAAGCGAGCGTGGGTTTAAATCTGGCCGTACATTATTTATCGGGTGCGGTTACGTTCGATCCACTAGTAACAAAAGTGGACGCTACCTTGGCTTCAAAAATTGTATGGTTAGATGGCTTGTTATTTAATGTCGATCGCACCGCCCGTAATACCAATATGTTGTGGTGGCACAAGGAGTTGTGGTTAATTGATCATGGGGCCGCTTTATACCTGCATCACACCTGGGCCGATTGGCAAAACCCAGAAAAACCTTTTCCGAAATTGAAGGATCATGTGTTGATGCCACAGGCTTCGCAGTTAAAAGAAGTGAGTGCTGAGTTGTGTGCATTGCTTACCACCGAAAAACTACAAGCCATTGTAAATCTGATACCAGAAGAATGGCTTGCCGATGATCCGGCATTCGAATCAGCAGTTGAACATCGCAAAGCTTACCTGCAAGTATTAACTTCGCGTGTGGCCCACGCAGATTTTTTTGTTAACGAAGCTCTATATGCCCAACGTTTTTGAATATGCCATCATAAGGGTTGTGCCCAAAGTGGAGCGCGAAGAATTCGTGAACGTGGGTGTTATACTCTATTGTGGCCCATTAAAATTTCTGAAAACAAAAATTGAAGTTAACGCAGCCCGCGTTACCGCTTTCTGTAACGACATTGAACTACCGGAAGTGCAGCAATATATTCAAACGTTCGAGCAGATAAGTGCCGGAGGCAAGGGCAGTGGCCCCATTGGCGAACTTCCCATGGCCGAGCGTTTTCGGTGGCTTACCGCTACGCGCAGTTCTATCATTCAAACTTCAAAAGTGCATCCCGGCATTACCGATAATCCGCAGCAAGTGCTGGAGCGGTTGTTTGAGCAACATGTGTTATAGTTTCCGGTTACCAGTTACCTGTTGCTAGTTTCTCGCTTCTGGTTTATGGTAACTCTTAACACACGGCAAACAAACTAACCGACCACTGATTACCGAATACTGATTACATTATCACCAATTAGCAAAACCAAACGACTGGAAACCGGAAACTGGTAACTGGTAACAGAATTACTCCTTCGGATACACCGCTATCGCGCCCACGCAAACAATACGCCACTTGCCATCTTTTCCTTTTTCCAGAATGCGGATTTGAGAAGTTTCATCGCGATCAATATCATCTTTTACCCGTTGGGTATATCGCGCGTAAGCGCCATTACCATACACGCGGATGCTTACCCAGGTGCGATCAATTTTTACAGTACCCTTTTGATGGGCAACATCAATCTGACGATTAGCTACCTGCGTGCGGAAATAATCATCAAACGATTTACGAATGCCTTCCCAGCCTTCAATAAAACTGGTTCCGGTAGAATCGGAATAAGACCAGTATGCATATGAACTTTGCAACCACGAGTCTTCCCAATCTTTTCGTTTCAGATTAAAGAAAGAGTCGGTTTCTTTTTCGATTACTGCCTTAATAGCGGCAGTTTCCTTGGAGTCTTGAGCGCTAGCTACTGAGCCCACCAGGCACAGTAACCCGATAAGAAAATGATAGGGTTTTTTCATGGCAGGTAGATTTAATGGTTATAAGTTAACCAATAGCCATGCAATAATTAAAGCTTTGTACTAAATTTAATTGGAGCCTAATGTGTTGGCGTGCGATCGGTTGCTTGCATACATACTACCCGCCATTGGCCGTCTTTTTTTTCTAACACCCGTATCTGGGTGGTTTCTGTCCGATCAGTTCCGTCTGTTACCATTTGTGTAAAGCGAACATAAGCCCCGGTTTCGTACACCCGCACTTCCAGCCACTGGTTAGTAATTTCACCCGATGAAGGTTGCGCTGATTTGAAGTAGCCCGCCATCGAGGTTTTCATAGCATCCCAGCCTTCCAGAAAGCGTGTTCCCGAAATATCGGTGTATGCCCAATAAGCGTGGGGTGCCTGCACCCAGGTTTCGGCCCAGGTTTTATAATCCACATTCAGGTACGCGGTGCTTTCTTTTTCAATTACACGCTTAATGGCCTCTTCATCGCTTTGGCCAATCAGTGGCGAGCTGATAAAAATCAGAAAGAGAATACCGATATAGTTGCTGCGCAGTTTCAATCCTGCAAAGAAACAACATTTGCGGTGCATCCATATTTCTTTTCGTTGTAGCGCTTAAAAAAAGTGATGGAAATCATAGGTGGTAATCTGCGGCTTTCAGTAGCTTAGTGAAAACTAAAATCTGTTCACATGCTCACCGATGAAAAACTGATTCAACTAAAGAAGCTGATGGTTAAGCCCGGCAAAACCATTAGTCTGAAAGACTTCGATACGGAATACAAAGGAAAAACCCTGAACAAAGCCGAAGCCGAAAAGCTTCTGGATGAAGGACGCAAGCATCTGGCCGAAGTACAAGACGAACTCTATGCGCACAACAGATACAGTGTGCTGATTATTTTTCAGGCGATGGATGCAGCCGGGAAAGATGGCGCGGTGAAACATATTATGTCGGGGTTCAATCCATTGGGTGTGAAGGTTTCGAGTTTTAAAGCACCAAACTCAACCGAGTTAGATCACGATTATTTCTGGCGGCATCAATTGGCGTTGCCCGCGCGGGGTGAGATTGCCATTCACAATCGCTCGCATTATGAAAACGTGTTGGTAACAAAAGTTCACCCCGAGTGGATTCTGAACGAACACATTCCGGGAATTGATACCGTAAAAGATATTGATGATAAATTCTGGCAACAGCGCTACAAGCAGATCAGGCGCTTCGAAAAAAACCTGACCGATAACGGCACCATCATTTTGAAATTCTTTCTACATGTATCGAAGAAAGAACAGAAGAAACGTTTTCTGGAACGCATTGATGATCCCAGCAAGAACTGGAAGTTCTCGTTATCGGATTTAAAAGAGCGTGGTTTCTGGGATGATTATCAGAAAGCGTATGAAGAAGCGTTGAGCGCAACCTCAACCGAATTTGCCCC
>Ga0075163_10002891_pt1 | contig 23120 bp, 16 predicted proteins | sample JI1023141ADNA_FD_71478 | JGI IMG/M metagenome (GOLD analysis project Ga0075163, IMG submission 71478) | Wastewater effluent complex algal communities from Wisconsin, to seasonally profile nutrient transformation and Carbon sequestration -... | ecosystem: Engineered > WWTP > Effluent > Algae... | reverse complement strand
GCATTCAGCGTCCTGCGATACACGCGGACGTCGGACAGACGTCCGTTCAATGCTCCATTCATGCCGGTGCCGATGCGCAGCGGAGCATCTGTGTTGAGTGGATAGCTTGAGGCGTCGAAAGCAGGCGTTTGTGAAACAATCTCTCCATTAACGTAAAGCGTCAGCCGATTCGCCGACTTCACAGCGGTGACGTGATGCCATGCAGACGAGAGCGTGTGGCCCCAGGCGGTCTGCTGGCCTGCGGTGAAGGCGAAAATCTTGCCGGAGGGCAGCGTGCTGCAAAATACCTGGCCATCGTGCTCGGCCATCGTCCAGGCGCGGCGATAGGTGACATCGGGCGTGTGATCGAGCCGTGCGAGCTTCTTCCAAATATCGCCGCCTTCATAGGAATACACCTCCGCCAGTGGCAGAGAACCGGCCATGAGGCGTCCGTTGTGAACGGTCATGCCCATGACTTCCAGCTCCTCGCCAAGGCGGCCCACGTCGGTCCAGCGACCGACATCTTCAAAACGAAACACACGCCCGCTGCGCCAAGTGCCGACATAGAGACGCCCTTCATATTGCGCAAAGGAGTAGGTCTGCGTGTTGTCGCCGATCTGGCCGCAGTCGGTCCACGTCTTGCCATCAAAGCGATGCACATGGCCGCCGTCGTAGCTGCTGGCGTAGATGAATCCGTCATGCACGGTCAGTGCCTCCACGCGCTTCGGCCCGATCTCCTGCGTCTTGAGATCAGGTCCCTTCGGCACCGGCAGAGCTGTCCAGCGCGCATCGCCCTCGTAGCGGAAGAACCCAGCGGGCTTGAACAACGACGAGGCATAAAGCTGATCCTTGAACACTACCAGCCCACCCACGGCTTCCGTCTCCGGCAACTGGCCGCAGTCCACCCATTTTGTGCCGCCTTCATATCGAAACACGCGCCCGCCGAGCGTGGTGTTTTCGGATTCCTTCAACGAGGAGCCGCCTAGCCGATACTTGCCTGTTCCGGCGTAAAGTTTGCCGTGATGCACCGCGAGCGCCGTGACCGTGTTCGATTTGTCCGGCGCACCACAGTCGATCCACAAGTCACCTCCGCCGTAGCGATACACTCGGCCGGATTCACTCTTCCCTGGCTCGCAGGTGCTCGCATAGAGAGCGCCTTCATGTACCGCAAGTCCAAAGGCGAGCGTAGCATTGCCGGGACGCCCGCAATCGCGCCACTCGGACGCGCGATCATCATCAATGCCTAACTGCAAGTGCCGCCAGTTCGCCTGATTCGTCGTCGCGCCCGGATTGCTCTTGAGAGTGAGATGAAACCCGCGCCGCTCCACGGGATCGTATTGGCTCATGAGATCGCCTGGGAGGCGATCTGCTGCTTCATCTGACTTCATCCACATCGACAAGGTGAAATCACCCACCCCAAGCTGTGGCGCATCCTTGGCCGGAATTTCCAGCGCTTGGTCCACCACAGGCCAGTGAGCGGCGAGATCACGCTTCAGTTCCACTTTGCCAGCACGAGGTCGAAGATGCTGGTCGAGAAAAGCATACGCCGCCTGACGCTCCGCCGCAGGGAAGGCATGACCGGCATCAGGATAACGCACCGCAAGCCGGTCCTCGGCCTTGAACACCTCGCGATACACCGGGATGGCCGCCGTGAAGCAATCGCGCACGCCGGACACCTCGAAGTCTGGCGCATCATGCAGCGGCGCGTTCACAAACACCGCACGCGGTGCCAGCGCGGCCAGCACCTCGGTGAAATCGAAGGGGATCTTCGCCGGCACATCGCCATACACCGACTTGATGCGCGGCATGTAATAGCGGCTGCTCCAGGCGCGCACGTCGCCGCCATTGTGCTTCGCGAAGACATTGAACCCGCAGCTCGACACCACCGCCTTCACCCGCTCATCAAACACGGCCAGAAACAGCGCATTGTGCCCGCCGAGTGAGTGCCCGATCACGCCAATGGCCTCCGCATCGACAAACGGCAGCGATTGCAGCACATCCACGCCGCGCCGGTGATTGACGATGCCCTTCATCGTCGCGCTGTCATGCTTCAGCGCATACGGATCGGTCTTGTATTCCGCCGTGTGGAGCAGCGGGTAGTCGAGCACGAGGCAAACGTAGCCGCGCTCCACCAGCTCGTGCGCATAGGCGCGATCCGCGCTCGCCGTGAGGCCTGCGGGCGTGTCCTTGCCCGGCGCGGAACTTCCCGGCAGACAAATCATCGCAGGTCGCTTGTCCTTCGCACTCGCGCCATCCGGCACCAGCAGCCATCCCGGCAGGCGGTCGCCCTCTTCGGCCACAAACGTCACATGCTGCCGGGTGTAATGCCGCAGCGGCGTCTCGGCATCAATCTTGAGGTCCAAAGGCAGCGCTGACTTCTCCGGCACCGCTCCCATCACCCGTTCCATGTTTGCCCGAATGTGTGCCACACGCCGCGCCCAGTCCTTGGGTGACTTCACCGGCAGCGGCTTGCCCTGATCGTCTTTGTAGAAGAGCAAGTTCGTCCGGTCCTCATACCAGGGCGCGTCTTGGCCCTGTGCCTGACCTGAAAAAGCAGGCAACAACAGCGCCGCCAAGATCAATGGGAAAAACGGCGAAGCTTTCATGATGGTGGTGGATCACTTGGCTTCCGGCTTCACTTCCGCTGCCATATCCAGCAGCGCATTCATGAGCTTTACCGAGGCCTGCGACTCGGTATTGTTCGTGCCGGGCCAGGTTTCGTAGCCGCCGAGTTCAAAGTGGCGCGGCGTGGGCATGTAGCCGTAGTAGCCGTGCGCCAGCTCGACCATGAAGGACTTCGCGAACGGGCTACGCTTGCGGAATTCGACGCCGGTTTCGGCAAAGGTTTCGCACGGCGAGGAACCGATGCAGATGTCGCCGATACGCAGGATCTGCGCGGGGAATTTGGTTTCCGGGCTGGCTTTGGCGAGGCGCTGCACGCGTCCGGCATAGGCCAGCGGCAGATCGGCTTTACCGCCTTGGATGCGTGGAGCCTTGGCTTCGGTTTCTTTGGCCCAGGCGATGAGTTCATCGGGGATCGCGCGCCATTTCACGTCGAGTTCGCGATACTTCGCCGCGAGCGGTGCTTCACTTTGCCACGTTAGTTTCGCCAAAGCTGCATTCACCTTTGCCGCGACATCTTCGGCGACGTAGCGCATCTGCTCATAAGGCGGCTTGCGCGGCTGGGGATTGCGGAAGTTGATGTTGTTCGCGTCGCCGCTCGTGCCGTTGGCCATCATCGCAACAAAGGGCTGATATTCGCCGCCATCGGCCTGCAGTTTCTTTAGCGCCTCACAATACACGCCATAGTAGTCAGCGGAGATGTCCGCGCCATTCACACCGCCGACGTAATGCAGCGAGTAGGCCGAATAGACGGAGATGAGCCGTCCGCCCGGCTCGCGCAGCGCGATGATGCTGATCGTGGGATCGGGCTCGCCCGCTGGCTCGAGGAGCGCTGGATTGCCTGCGCCGGGGTTCATCTTCACCTTGTCGATCTTGCCAAAGGGATTCGGCGGCATGGAGCCTTCTTTGAGGAACCAGCGGCGGATGTGCACATGCTCCGGCACATCCACCGTGCCAAACGCGATCTCCGCTGGGCGAAGCAGATTGATCGCACGACGCACGCCATCCGCGATGCGACGCGCGACGAATTTCTGGTAGTCCGTCAGCTCCAAATCCGAAGCGTAAAACCGCACCGGTCCGCCGAGCACGTTCACGGCTGAGTGCGTGTGTGTGCCGCTGATGAGCACATTCGCCGCCGGGATGCCGGTTTCTTTCTCGATCAGCTCCCGAGCGTGCAGAGACACACTGCGATGCATCCCGAGAACGTCGCAAACCACGAGCGCCAGTTTCGTTTTGCCATCATCGAGCACCAGACAGCGCGCGTGCAGTTCGTCATGAATGTTCGTGCATGGATACGGTGCAAACCCGCCCACGACCTCGCCGCCGAGATCTGGTGTGATGTTGGACGTGGCCGCACCGGCCATCAGCGGAGCCTTGGGAGCATCCGCAGCGAAAGCGGAAACGGTGACGAAGAGAGCAAGCAGGAGTGTGCGCATGGAACCAATACAGCCCGACGTAGCATAGCCTTTCTAGGCTGTGTCATTCAAAGAGAGGCAGGCTAGAAAGCCTGCTCTACGACTGCATCGGGCACTTCACAGACAATGCCCCTCAGCATTGCAGAACTCACTTCTTCTTTGGCGCGGCCTTTCTTTTGGCCTTCTCTGCCGCAGCTTTGGCACGGTCTTCAGCCTGCTTTTTCGCAAACTCCACGGCGGCAGCTTCGAGAGCCGGCCAGGAGGCCTTCGCTTTGTCGAGTTCGGCTTCATTGAGCCCGAACGCTTTTAGCACTCCGATGGCCATGAGCTTGTTCCCTTCGGCATTCATGTGGACGCCGTCACTCGTGAGCACTTTGACGTTTGGTTTGTTCTCGGCCTTGATACGCTCATGAAACATCGCGTTCAGGTCGGCCATCGGCACGCCCTTCTCTTTCGCGAGCTGTCGCAGGAAATCATTGAAGGGCGCAAGCAGGCCGTTCTCCGGGCTGCCGAGATTCTCGTGAATCACCGTCGCTGTCAGCATCACCGGCTTCACTCCCGCCGCCGTGGCCTGATCGATGATCGCCGTGATGTTCTTCTTATAGGTGCCACGCGTGGCGACCTTGTCGTCATACTTGCCGCTCTTTGCCGCCGCGTCATCCAGCGGCACGCCGCGCGGGCCATGCCACACATCGTTCACGCCGCAGCTCAAGGTCATCCACTGGGGCTTCTTGCTCAGCACGTCCTTGTCGAGCCTTGCAAGCATTTGATCCGATTTGTGCCCGCTGATGCCCGCCGGGACCGGCTCCGCCTTGATTCCATTCGCCTCCAATCCAGCAATCACCAGCCGCACATAACCCGCAGGATTGCTCCAGCCGCCCTGTGTGATCGAGTCGCCGAGGAAGGCGATTTTCTCGCCGCTCTTCACAGCGATTTCAGCGGTGGCCAAAGTTGGTGAGATGAGTGTCGCGGCGGTGAGGACAGGGAGGAGACGAAGTGAGATGCGGATCATGGTAGATAGAGGTTGTGCGCTTGTGGCTGTAAGCAAACGAGCCGCTGCCTCCGTCCTTTCCGCCACTGCCTCTCACGGACGCTCCTGTATCTCTTTGGACATCGCACGTACCTTGTCCTTCCACGCGGCTGTCTCCGACTCCGCACACGTCACGATGACCTTCGCTTCAAACTTCGCGCCCTTCGCCACGGTCGAGTGCGAGTAGAGCTGGTTGTAGAGTTTGTGATACACCGTTTTGTCCCAGTAGAATGTCTTTGGCCCCTGGCCGATCAACGGTACGGGATACCACACCAGCGCGACACGCTTCGTCACGGGATCATGAATCGCGGTCCACTTCACATCGGCTTCCACTTTGTGTCCGCCTAGGTTGTCGAACTTGCCCTCGATCAGCGTGCCGTCGGCCTTCTCAGCCATCCACTCCGTCGTGGTCGGCACAAAGGGATGCATGAAGCCGTAGAGCGTGCCGATTTTGATCTCCTCCGTGGCCTCGTAGCGATGCTCTTCAATCACGCGATCATCCGTGACGATGTAAGTCGCCTCCAGTTTCAGCGGACCCATCATCGAGCGCTTTCGTAATTCCGCCCGAGCGCCGCGATACACCGCCTTGTCCGTCAGCGCGCACTCTTTGCCATCGACGGTCAGCACCGCGCTCTCGACCTTCTCGATGCCGCCTTCGTTGTGCCCTGTGCCGATCCATTTGCCGTCTTCGGGCATAAGCACCGTCCCATAAAACCCCGTGCGTCCCGTGATCACCTGCCCGCGATGCTCGATGCGACTGATCGTCCACGCGCGATCTCCGGCGAACTCGATCTTCAGGTCACGCGTCTCGATCATCACATAGGCGACTGGTCCCGGCTTCTCGCCTGCGGCAAAGGAAAGGATGGGTGCGATGATTCCGACGAGGCAAAGGAGAAGCGATTTCATGAAGGCGAAGCAGGGACGACTCACCCAAACAACGCCATCACCGGCTTCCCACCATCGACGATGGGGATCGGGCGGTTCTCGCGGTTCATGAGCATCAGATCGGGGTCGATGCCGAGGGACCAGTAGATTGTTTTGGCGAGGTCTTCGGGTGAGACGGGTTTGTCATCGGGATAAGCGGCCTCCTTGTCGGACTTGCCATAGACGATGCCGCCACGCACACCGGCACCAGCGATGAGCGCGGGAAAACAAGTGCTCCAGTGGCCGCGGCCCCAGGTGGCATTCGGCGTGGGCGTGCGTCCCATTTCGCCGATGGCGATAACGAGCGTCTCATCGAGCAAGCCGCGCTCGTCGAGATCAGTGAGCAATGCGGAGCAGCCTTGATCAAAGGTGGGTAGCAGGTGATCACGCACGTCGTCGCTGTTGCGGTGAGAGTCCCAGCCGTAGCCATCGGGACAATCATAATGCACCGTGACAAAACGAGTGCCTGCCTCGACCAATCGCCGCGCCATGAGGCAGCTCTGGCCGAATAAATGCCGTCCGTAGCGATCTCGCATCGCTTCAGCCTCGGCGCGTATGTTGAGAGCGCTGCTCGTTTTGTCGGAGGAGATGAGCGCCATCGCCCGCTTGCGGTGCAGGTCCATCGCGTCGCCATCACCCATATCGAGTCGCAAGCGCACAGCCTCGAATTGATCAAGTAAACCGACACGCTCCTGGATTCGGCTCACAGGGATGACCGGCTTCAGCCCCTCGATCTCGTAGCTCAGCTCGCCATCCGCACAGGCACGCCAGTAGGGGTTGTCCTTCACTTCCTTCTTGTCGATGACGGTGGTCATCGGGTTGTAGGCCTGGCCGAGCCAGCCCGCATACTCGCCGGGGCGGATGTATTGCCCGCGATCCTGCAACTTGCCGAGCCGGTTCGGCAGCACCGCATACGAGGCGAGATCGCGCTCCATGCCGCCGGGTAGTTTTTGGCTCAAATGCTCCACCACCGAGCCCATCGACGGCCAGTCCTGCGGCGTGGCCGAAAAACCGCCGCCGACCGGCAGATGCCAGCGATGTCCGGTCTGCAAATAATGCCCCGCGCCGCTGTGGTCATTGTAGTTGTGCGTCATCGAGCGGATGACCGCGTACTTGTGCGAGATATTCGCCAGACGTCCCAGATGCTCGCTGATGAGCAGATCCGGCGTGCGACTCTTAATCGGCTTGAAAGGCCCGCGCACCTCGCGCTTCGCATCAGGCTTCATGTCGAAGGTCTCAAGCTGGCTCGGACCTCCAAAAAGGAACAAGAAGATCACCGACTTCGCCTTCCCTCCCGCAAAAGCCTGCTGCGCCTCCTGCGCGGCGAGAATGCCCGGCAACGTCATCCCAAACAAGCCCGCGCCGCCAATCTGCAACAGCTCACGACGCGTGACGCCGGAGCAGTTGGTTCGTGATGTGCCGTTGATGGTGAGCATGCGGGCTGAACATACGGACGGCGGGTGGCGGGGTTATCAGGCCAGCACCTCCCGGATCACATTGCCATGATCGATCTCCAAACGCTTTCTTCCCGGAACCTCAAGCGCACGCAGATCAATGCCGAGCAGATGACAGGTCGTCGCGTGCAGGTCGGTGATGTAGTGGCCTTCGCCTTGTGCGTGGTAGCCGAGTTCATCCGTCTCGCCATGCACGGTGCCGCCTTTCGTGCCGCCACCGGCGAACCAGATGGTGAAGCCGTGCGGATGATGATCTCGCCCGTCTTTGTGCCCGCTGCGCGTCTCCATGCCGGGTGTGCGGCCAAACTCGGTGCAGAAGACGACGAGCGTCTCCTCCAACATGCCGCGCTGCTTCAAATCGCGCAGCAGGCCGGCGACGGGCTGGTCCACGCTCTCACACAGGCCCGTGTGGTTCTTCTGCAACTGCGCATGTGAGTCCCATTTGCCGGTGTTCGACGGATACACCTGCACAAAGCGCACGCCGCGCTCCACCAGCCGCCGCGCGGCCAGAAAACGCTCGCCTGCATCCTTCGTTGCAGGTTTATCAATGCCGTAGAGTTTCCGGGTGGCATCGCTCTCGGTCTTCAAATCAAGCGTCTCCGGCGCGGCCATTTGCATGCGAAACGCCAGCTCATACGCATGGATGCGGGCACGCAGGGACGTATCGTCGGGATACTCCACGGTGGCGAGCTGATTGAGCCGGTTGATCAGTTGGTATTCGCGCACCTGCTCGTTGGCGCTTTGCCGAGAGTCGCGTCTGCCAAACGGCAGCGGGTTGTTCGGATCGAGCGTCAGCGGCACAGCCGAGTGATCGGGGCCGAGGTAGAGCGAATCAATCGAGAGCCGCTTCGTGCTGTCGGTGGGGCCGCCGAGCACGACGAACTTCGGCAGATTCTCATTGAGCGTGCCGAGACCGTAATGTACCCACGAGCCGATACAGGGCTGCTGTTCATCGAGGCGATGACGTCCGGTGTGCAGTTGGTTTTCGGCGAAGTGGTCGTTGTCCGTCGTCCACATGTTCCGCACGAAGGCGATGTCATCGACGCACTTCGACAAATGCGGCCACCAGTCGGTGATCTCCACGCCGCACTGGCCCTGTTTGCTGAAACCGACCTGCATCGGGTAGATGCTCGGATAGACATCACGCTCGTTCACCTCCTTCGCCGTCACCGAGCGGAAGCGCTTGTGATGCTTGTCGGACTTCAGCGGGTTTTCGAGCGGTGTCTTGTCAAAGCTCATGCCCGCATACTTCGTGAGAGCAGGCTTCGGATCGAAAGTCTCCACGTGGCTGTAGCCGCCCGAGAGAAAAATCCAGATCACCGACTTCGCCCGTGGCACCAGCGGCGTCAGCGCGGGCGATGCTTTAGCAATGCCATCGCTCATCAACGTGCCGCCCAACGCCAGCCCCGTGAACCCCATGCCCGCATCCGCAAGGAAACGCCGGCGGCTGATCTGGCCGCAGGGGAAGGTGGAAGATGAAAGCGAGCGGTTCATCGCACAGTGACGAAGTCGTTGTGGTTCAATAGCACCCGCACCAAGCTTTCCTTGCTGCCTTGCTTCAAAAAGTCACGACACGAGACCAGCTCGACCTCAGTTGGTGTGCGGCTCAGGATGTGCTCGAAGGCAGCAGTGATGAAATCCGGATTGTCCGCTCCGATCTGCCGCACCAGGGCCGCACTGTGATCATGCACCAGCTTGCTGTTTGTAATCACCAGCGCCTGCTGCGGCAGCACACTGCTGGTGCGGCGATAGCAGTCCGTCGGCTCGGGCGCGTCAAACATCGCCGCCATGGCGCTGCGACCACCGACCTCGGGATGGCAACTGAAGTAGAGACTGCGCCGCTTGCTCGTCTCCGCCTCGGTGTTCTCCAGTTCCTGACCGCCCATCGTCGGATCGAGCGCACCAGCCAGATGCAGCACGCTGTCACGCACGACCTCCGCCTCCATGCGCGAGGGATTCATGCGCCAGAGGAGCCGGTTGTCGGGATCGGCCACCAAGGAACGGCGGTTTGTAACCGCCGTCGGCGATTGCAAATCGCCGCTCCTTGACGCACGGCGATATGCCGCACTCGTGACGATGAGTCGATGCAGGTGCTTCATGCTCCAAGCGTTCTCCATCAACTCCGCCGCGAGCCAGTCGAGCAGCGCAGGATGCGTTGGAGTCTTCCCATTGCGGCCAAAATCAAACACGGATGGCACCAGCGGCTCCTGGAAATGCCGCATCCAGAGGTGATTCACCGCCACACGTGCAGTTAGCGGATGATCCCGGCGCGTGAGCCATTCGGCGAGGGCTTTGCGGCGTCCGGTGCTCTGATTCGGGAAGGTCATCGTCACGGACGTGTAGCTGTCGGGCGACTTCGGTTTGTCGCGCTCAGTTTCGGCTTTGGTCAGCGCGGTTTTCGCCGCTGCCACGGCCTTGGTGGCCGCATCGCGGGTTTTGTCATCCGCACGGTCGAGATCATGCTCCGCATTGGCCAGCGCAGCCTTGGCGGAGGCCACCGCGGCATCACGTTCCGCCTTCGCCGCTTTTTGCGCGAGCTTGGCAGCATCCGGCGAGCCGCCAATTTTCGCCTGATCGGCTGCGAATCGCGCGATGGCGCTCGCCAACTCGGTGCGCGCGGCTTCGAGCGCTGTGCGCGTTTTCGGCGAGTCCAGCGCGAGCAACTCATCTTGCGCCTTCGTCACCGCACTCAAACGCAGGCTCAGGTCCGTTGCCTGAATCTCAGGCCGCAAGCCGGGATACACCGAACCCTCTGGCAGTCTCACGGGTTGAATCGCAAGCGATCCAAGAAACGCAGGCACACCCGCAGCGAGCGGAGCCTTGCTCTCCACGCGATTGCGCTCATCGCCGCCGGTGTAGAACCATGTTTTGGCGTCGAGTTGTTTATCAAAGACGCGCACCGCGCCCAGGCGGTTCGGTTTGCGCAGTTTCACATACTCATACTCCTGAAACGGCCCCGGATCGGCCTCGTCCGGCCAGCGATCCTGGCGGATGCCGAGCGGCTCAAAGAAAGCACGGAAGCGGAAGTAATCCTCGTGAGAGATGGGATCATACTTGTGGTCGTGGCAGTGCGCGCAGTTGAATGTGAGACCAAGAAACGCCTTGCCGGTGTGCTCGATGGTGTCGCGCATCCACTGATTCGGATTCAACGCATACCAATTCCGAATCAGAAAACCCGTCGCCACCGCCGCCTCATCATCGAGTGGAGCGATCTCATCCGCCGCGAGCATTTCCGCAAGCATCCGGTCGTAGCCCTTGTCCGCATTCAGCGAGTTCACGATCCAGTCTCGCCAGCGCCAGATCTGCGGCGCGCTGTTCCAGACATCGTTTGCCGAGCGGCGGCCATACCAATCGCTGTAGCGCCACACATCCATCCAATGCCGCGCCCAGCGCTCACCATGACGCGGATCATTCAGCAACCGGTCCACCACGCGCTCATACGCATCGGGTGATGCATCACTCAGGAAGGCCTGCAACTCCTCACGCGTCGGCGGCAGTCCGATCAGATCGACGTAAACACGACGCAGCAGCGTGGAGCGAGGCGCTTCCGGCAAAGGTGTGAGCTGCTTCGCTGCGAGTGCCTCATTCACGAATGCATCGATCTCATTTCCACCGCCTGACTTGGGGAACGCCGGACGCCTCACGCTTTGAAACGCCCAATGCTGACGCGGATCAGCCTCCGGTGTTTCATTCGCGATCCCCGGTGCTCCCGCATCAATCCACTTCCGCAGCATCGCGATCTGTTCCGCCGATAGCGCCGCCGCCTCCTGCGGCATGCGCTCGTGTTCATCCTTCGCCGTCACACGCTCCAGGATCAACTTGGCCGCCGATCCTGACTCGCCGCCTTTCAGCAAGAGCTGCACCGTGTCCAATCGCAGCCCCGCCTTTTGCTTCAGCCCGCCGTGACACGCGTAGCACCTCTGCTTCAGCAGCGGCTTGATCTGCGATGAATAATCCACGGCCTCCGCGCGCAGAACAAGCGCGAGAAGTCCCAGGATGACCACGAATGAGCTTTTCATATCGTGCGGAACATACGTCAGGCATGACGGCAAACTCGCCACCACCGCTCATTTGCGTCGGTCCAAGAAATCTTGCGCCTTCTTCCGAGCGATGGAGATCTCGGCTTCATTCAAACTAAAGCCCGTCGTGCCGGACTGCATGAGGTTCGTCGTGTCCTGCCGATGCTTCAAACCAAGAGCATGACCGATCTCATGCGAGGTCACACGCGGCAGGGGCTCGTCGAGTCCGCCGGGCACCTCGCGCAGCTTGGCCGTGTCCTTCACGACGATGGGTTCGCCATAGTAAAAGCCATTGGGCTGCACCTGCTTCACATAGCAGATGTCGATGGCCTTCGGACTGAGACGATCCTTCGGGATCATCGAATGCACGCGATCAAACTCCGGCTTCATCCGCATCTCCGGCGGCAACGGGACGGCTGTCGTCGGGCCGATGGACTCGATCTCAAACTGAATGCCCGCCTGTGACCAAACTTTGTTCACCTTGCCCATGATGCGTTTCACGTCGGACTCGATGAGAGTCGTGTGCATTTCAGGGATCGTGTCTGATTGCACGAGATGAATCCTCACCGGCAGTGTGATCACAGGTCGCTCCTCGGCCGGTAAACTCAGCGACCACACTTCATTCGAAAGGGGCCTAGCATGACCGCCAGCGACCCACAGCTTGTCTTTGAAAACAAAAGCCGAATGCTCGTGCCGCGCTTTCCAGCAGGTCTTCGTCTCAAGGCGCTGCCAGTTCTTGCCGTCCGTGCTGTGCCACACGTCGCCGAAGTTGTCTTTGTCCTTCGACCAGCCGCCGAGCACCCACATGCGTCCGCGATACACCGCCGCGCTGAACCACAGCCTCGGCTCCCACGGCGCTGCTTCTGTCTCGCTGACCCAGTTCACGCCATCGCTGGATGACCATACGTCGTTCTTCGCGTGATAGATCGGCACATAGTTGCCGCCGCCGAAGATGTAGATTTTGTCGTTCAGCGTGACGGCTTGGTGATACGCACGCGGCGACCACGCGGCCTTCGCTGTCTCCTGCTTCCATGTTTTTCCATCCGCCGACGACCACACATCATTCTTGAGGCTCGCGTCATCGCCAAAGTAGTAGTTCTCCGTGCCGCCGAGCATCCACAGTCGCCCGCGATGCTCCACCAGTCCCGCCGCGAGTCGTGGTGACCATCCTGCGCTCGCAGTGATCTGCTCCCACTTCGAGCCATCGCTTGAAGACCACACTTGATTGCTCGCGCTGTGCCCCGGCAGCCTGCCTTTGAACCAACCGCCCATGATCCACATCTTGTCGGCAAAGGTGATGTTCATCGGCAGGTCGCTGTGCAGCCACGGCGCGTTCTTTTCGATGAGTTTCCACTGCTTTCCATCGCCCGAGGCCCACACATCGCGTGGCGGCTCCGCATAGGACTGGAACCATCCGCCGCCGATCCAAAGCTGGTCCTTGAAAACCCACTCCGCCTGCGAATCGCGCGCCTGCCACGGTGCGGTGCCCTCCAGCACCCAGTCCACCTCGGCGTGGGCCTGTATGACACTCATGGACAGCAAGATCAGAATGCGATTCATGTCAGTTCATACGCGGAAGACACGCCGATTCCTCATCGTTCCAGTCATCACATGCATCACCATTCCATCACCACCCCTACCAGCATCTCGCGCCGCTCGTTCATCAAATCCTCATCGCTGCTGACCGGCGGCACAATCGCAGCATCGGCACTGGGAGCAGACGCTGGACGAACTCGAGCGCCGCTGATCGCCTACGTCGGCACCTACACCTCACCGCTGCAAAACATGCGCACGACACAGGTCGATCTGCCACCCGGAAATGGCGAGGGCATTCATCTCTTCGAAGTGAACCGTGAATCCGGTGCCATGACCCCGCTCAGCGTGCACAAAATGGGCACGAGTCCGAGCTGCCTAGCCTTCAATGCCACGAGGACTCGCCTCTATTCGGCAAATGAGACGGAGCGCATCGGCGACGACGAAGCCGGCTCGATCAGCGCCTTCGAGGTCGATTCGTTGACTGGGAATCTTAAGCTGCTCAACACCGTGAGTTCGGGCGGCAAAGGCCCTGCCTACTTGAGCGTGCATCCTTCCGGGGAATTCGTACTCGTCGCCAACTACTTCGGCGGCTCTATCTCCGTGATACCGATCAAGCCCAACGGCAGCCTTGGGGAGCCGACCGATGTGAAGAAAAGCACAGGAACCCTTGGCCCCACTCGGGCGACCAGCGCGCCTCCAGGCAGCTTCGCATTCAGTGGCCACGACCAGACGCACGCACACATGATCGAGTCAGATCCGACCGGGCGCTTTGTCTTGTCCGTCGATCTGGGTCTCGATCAAATACTCGTCTGGAAGCTTGATGCTCAGAAAGGCACGCTCTCACCGAATGATCCGCCGTCCGTCTCGCTGCCGCCGGGCGATGGTCCTCGGCACTTTGCCTTCCATCCGAATCACCGCTGGCTCTACTCCATTCAGGAGGAGGGCTCGACCATCGCGCTCTTCGATTACGATGCTGAGAAAGGTTCGCTGGCCGCGCGCCAGACGATCTCCAGCCTTCCACCCGGATTCGCCGGCAGCAATTTCTGCTCCGAGATCATGGTCTCAGCCGACGGCCGCTTCGTCTATGCCGGCAATCGACTGCACGACAGCATCGGCATCTTCTCGGTGGCAGACGACGGCAGGCTGACGTTCGTTGCCGATGAGTGGACGCGCGGGAACTACCCACGCAGCTTCAATTTCGACCCGACCAACAGCTTCCTCTACTGTTGCAACCAGCGAGGCGACAACATAGCGACCTTCCGCGTGGACAAGAAGACCGGAGCGCTGAATTTCACGGGCCACTTCACGCCCGTGGGCAATCCATCGATCATTGTCTTCCGTGATCTCGCGAAGGCGGAGTGAGCACCGGCCTCCAGGTGACACGATCCGCAGCAATGCCCGCGCGTCAGACGCTCCCGCCGTGATCAGGCACCCTCGGCCTGCTGACGTGAATCGGCTTCTCGATCAGCTTCGGCGGCGTGTGATCATTGCTTTTCAGGATGGGCTGTTCTCCGTCCAGCTTCCACCTCTTCACCTTGTCGATGCCCACGGGAAAGATGGTCAGTCCGTCCTTGGCGATCTTCATGCGGATGAAGTTTTTCCAATCCTCAATGCCCAAGGCGGAGAAAGCCTCGTTCGAGTGTCTGCCGAAGCAATTGAGTGAGAGAAGCAGATACGAGCCGAAGATGGTGGAGCCAACCAAAGCACCACCAAGGGCCGTGGCCACGGCTGGCCAGACGTAATAATACAAGAACATCCAGCCGCCAGATCGGGGTGCCTGCACCTCCAGCGCCAAAAAGGTGGCGGACCACGCGATGAAGAACACGGCGATGAGGTGAGCGATGCCGTGAGCAGCGCCCGCGCACAGACGAAACCAGCGCTTGTGCGTGTCGGTGAAAACTAAAAAGCCCGCGATCAATGCGATGAGAAAGAACGAGGCCGAGGGTGAATTCACGAGCTGCCAAAATGTCGTCTCGAATGCCGCGCTCCAATCCCACGCCTTGTCGGAAGGACTCGGAGCCGGCACCCTCAGTGCCATGGCGATCAGCAGATAGAGTCCGCCGGAGAGCCACATGAACGATGGGTTGTGCCAAGCGAAGGCGAGATTCCGCCAGCAGAGTCTGCTGGACGTTTTCACATCGGGATAGACTGCAGGACACCCCGTGACGCCGTCCTTTGCCAGTTCGTACATCCCGCTGGTCCTTCCGATCTTCTCCACGTCCACTCGATGCGTGGGATGAAGGAAGGCACCGCCACCGCCCGCCGTGATCTTGTGCTCGGCACCCTGACCACCGCCAGTGCGCACATGTCGGCGGTAGTGATGCAGGTCTCCCGCGATGATGACTTGAGCACGGTGTTTTCTTCCGCCAAAAATCGCCATCTGAAAATCGTCGATGGTCCGCTCGGTGTACACATCGTCACCCTTGTTCGGGTCATCGTACATCTTCTCCCATATCCATTCGGGCTCCGCGGTGCAGATGATCACACCATGGTCCGGCTTGATGTGCGCGGAGGCGATCTTCTCAAAATACTCGAGCTGAAGGACATCAATGCTCGCCCCGAGTTGCACGTCGATTCCGAGCAGCCACCAGTCGTGTGGCAGCCGCAGCGCGAAGTAGCTGCGTTCCTGTCTCGGTTGCCAGCCGCCGAAGGCTTTCCCACTCATGAACAGTCGCGTAAAGGACACCAGACTGTCGTACCAATCGTGATTGCCGGGAATGGCGAAGATGTCCACCCGCCCCTGGCCATGCGCCATGGCCGTCTTGTACGGCTCGATCAAGCGCTCCTCGTACGCGCGACGGCTCGCGGTGGGATAGACCTCGTCTCCGCCAAAGACGAGCACGCTGCCCCTCTGCGTCGTGTGAACCTCTCCGTTGGGAGCCGTCAGCTCCAAGGACTTTTCAGCAATGGCGCTGGCAACGGTGAAAGTCGAGTGCCATCCATCACCGACATCAGCCACATAATCGATCCAGAACTCATCAGGGGGAGCAGCATCCCCTTTCGGATACGGATGAAAGGTGTGCCCCTTGTCCTGCATCGCCATCGCCTCCACGAGTCGATGATCGGCATGACGGCCAAAGATGGTCGAGAGCAAGACATCCACAGCGGTCTTCGACAACTGCGCTGGATCATACCAGCGCACCATGGGCCGCCGCTTGCTGCGAACCTTGGGCTTGCTCATGGCTCAACTCCTTCCGTCAAAGCGACAGCGCGGCAGCGATCTTGTCCTTCCACATCTTCGCGCGGCTGCCGAAGGTCATGTCGTCGCTGCTCGCCGTGATGCCACGTGAGACGTTCACGAGCAGCGGCGCTTTTCGTCCGCTGCCTTTGAGCGCCGCAAGATCGCCCCCCTGCGCGCCGAGGCCAGGAATGAGCAATGGTACGTCGGGAATCTTTGCCAGCACATCGCCCGAAGCATTGGTGAGACCCACGACGAGTCCGGCCTGCTCGCTTGCCTTTGTCATCTCAGCGACGATCTCGAAGACCTGCCGGGTGCCGGTAGACTGAAGCTCAATGTCTGCCGCGCCGGGATTCGAGGTGACGCCGAGGAGATACAGGCCTTTGTCGGTGTATTTGAGAAACGGCTCCAGTGTATCGCGTCCCATGAACGGATTCAGCGTCACCGCATCGACGCCGAGCTGATCGAAGCAAGCCTTCGCGTAGTAGCCCTGCGTCTCCCCGATGTCGCCGCGCTTCACGTCATACACGACCGGAATGTCGGACGGAATCTCCTTCAACACCTCCGAAAGCATCTTCACCCCCTGCCAGCCTAGCGCTTCGAAGTAAGCCGCGTTCGGCTTGAAGGCGGCAGCGAATGCTGCTGTCTCCTCGATGATCTGGATGATCAGGCGTTTGGTGGCCTCATCGGCCGCGTCAGCGCGGATGTCGAGACCGACGCAAAGGTTCGAGCCAGTGGCGGCAATGCGGGCGGTGAGTTTTTGGCGGAAAGTCATTTTGGAAAAGAATGCGCAGAGGGTGGTGTGTTGGAGTCCCGCATTCAGGCGGTCAGGAAGCGTGAAAAAGTCCGTTGTAAAGCCGGAAGCCAGGCGACCGCGATCCGCCTAAAGGCGGGACTCCAATGTAGAGACTCATCGCGACAGCAACTCCTCCCTAAGATAGACCACACGCTCAACCATGCCCTTGAGTTCCTTGTCGAGGAAAGGCGTGTTCACGCTCTTCGACTTCATGAAGTCGCGGTCGAACCTCGTGCTGCGCTCGGGATTGAAAACGATGAACTCGGCCGCTCCGCCTTCGACGATGGGCACGGGCGGGAGTTTGAAAATGCGGCGCGGCTCGGCGGAGTAGCGTTTCACGATCACGTCCCAGCCGAAGATGCCTTTGGAGATGAAGTAGTCGTAGAGCGATGGCAGCGCGGTTTCGAGTCCGGTGATGCCGAAGGGTGCCGATGCAAAGTCCTGGTTCTTCTCGAACTCGGTGTGCGGCGCGTGATCGGTGGCGATCACGTCGAACCAGCCGTCGATGAGTCCCTGGAGCAACGCGGCGTTGTCTTCCTTCGTGCGCAGCGGCGGGTTCATTTTGTAATGCGTGTCGTAGCTGCCGATGTCCTCGTGATTGAAGATGAGATGATGCGGCGCGATCTCGCAAGTAACGCGGATGCCGCGATCTTTTGCGCGTTTGATCGTCTCCATGCCGAGCGCGGTGGTGACGTGCTGGATGTTGAGATGCACACCGGTGTATTCCGCGAGGCGGATGTCGCGTGCGATGCAAATCTCCTCGCTGATGGACGGTATGCCGTGCAAGCCGAGTGCGTAGCTGACGCTGCCCTCGTGCATGGCTCCCTTGCCGGAGAGTTCCTTCACCTCGCAATGGCTCGCCAGCGGCAGATCGAAGTCGCGCGCATATTCCATCGCGCGGCGGAGCACCTGCGGATTGTCCACGGGGAAACCGTCATCCGTGAGCATGACGGCACCAGCGGCCTTCATGCCCGCAATGCTGGCGAGTTCCTCGCCATTGCGTCCCTTCGTGATCGCCCCCGTTGTATAAATGCCCGCGCCAATCCGCGTGCGGCGCGCACTTTCGAGCACACCGCGCACCACGCCCGCGTTGTCGATGGCCGGAGCGGTGTTCGGCATCATGACGAAGCCAGTAACGCCGCCATTGATCGCCGCCTCGGCACAGGTGGCTATGTTTTCCTTTTCCTCCTGCCCCGGCTCTCGCGCGTGGACGTGGATGTCAAACATCGCCGGCATCAGGATGCGGCCTGAGCAGTCGATGACCTCCGCGCCCTCCGCCTTCTCGATTTTTGCCGCAACGCCGATGATGCGGTCACCCTCGACGAGCACGTCAGCGCGCGTGAGCTTCGGCGAGTCTTCTGAGGCGATGGAAGCTCCGCGATAAAGTCTTTTGTTGCTCATGACTCACCTCCTTGCGCACCGGGGCGCAGCCAATAGAGGACGCTCATGCGGACGGCGATGCCGTTCTCGACCTGCTGGTTGATGAGGCTCTTCTCGTAGTCCATGCCTTTGTCGGTGATCTCGACGCCGCGATTCACGGGTCCGGGGTGCATGAGGTAGATGCCGCGCTCGCGGAGAATCTGCACGCGGGCGTCGGTCAGGCCGTAGTTCTTGTGATACTCGGCGGCGCTGGGGAAAAAGGGCTCGTCGAGGCGCTCGCTTTGCACGCGGAGAAGATAGACCACGTCGGGTTTCCATTCGAGCGCGTCGGTCCAGTTGCCGAACTGCGGAATCTCGCGGGGAATTTCTCGCGGCATCAATGAACCAGGAGCGAGGTAGGCGACGTTCATGCCGAGCCGACGCAAAAGCAGGCTGGTGCTGCGGGCGACGCGCGAGTGCTGAATGTCGCCCGCGATGAGGCAGCGCGCGCCGCGCAGGTCTTTGAAAACCTCGCGCAGCGTGAAACCGTCGAGCAACGCCTGGGTCGGATGCGCGTGCCAGCCGTCGCCGGCGTTGATGACAGAGGCTGCGGTGTTCTTGGCGATGAGATTCGGAATACCGGCCTGCTTGTGGCGGACAACGATGTAATCCACGCGCATGGCTTCGAGCGTCTCCACGGTGTCGAGCACCGACTCGCCTTTCACGACGCTGGATGACTCGACATCGAAGTGCGTCACGTCAGCCGAGAGGCGGCTGGCTGCGACCTCGAATGAGGAGCGTGTGCGCGTCGATGGCTCGTAGAAGAGCGTGAGCATCGTGCGGCCCTTCAGCGTGGGCACTTTCTTCACCGAGCGACGGAAGAGGTCTTTGAAGGGAACTGCGTTCTCGAGGACGAATTCGATCTCCTCGTCAGTGAGCGATTGGATGTCGAGCAGATCCTTGCGTGGTTTCATTTCACAGCGGTCGAGGTTTGCACATAGACGGCGTCGTCGCCATCGACTTCTTCAAAGCGGACGAACACGCGCTCGGAGGTACCGACCTTCACATGCAGGCCGACGTAATCAGCCTGAATCGGAAACTCGCGGCCCTCGCGGTCGATGAGCACGGCGAGTTGCACGCGCGCGGGGCGACCGTGATCAAGCAGTTCATCAATGGCCGCGCGCACGCTGCGGGCGGTAAAGATCACCTCGTCACAAAGCACGACCTGTGCGTCGTCGATGTCGAAGGGGATGTCCGAGCCTTCGAGCTTCGGCACCATTTTCATCATCGCGAGATCATCGCGATATTGCGTGATGTCGATCGTGCCGATGAGCACGTCCGTGCACTTCAGCTCGCGTAATTCATCCGCGAGTCGATAGGCGAGAGGGACGCCACGTTTGTGAATGCCGACGAGCGCAAGTTGCCGCGCTCCCTTGTTCTTCTCGCAGATTTCCTCCGCCAAACGCCTGATGGCCCCGGCCATGGCGGCCTTGTCGAGCAGGAGGCGTTGGGTGGAATCGGGACTCACTCGGCCAATTTAAGGATTCGATGCGCGAACATGCAAGCGTTCAATCCCGCCTTGCTGTGCAGGCCGACCGTGGTGCAGGGCACACCGCCGGGAAGCTGGGATATGGAGAGCAATGCGTCGATGCCATTGAGCGGACCGCCCGGCACCGGCACGCCGACGACAGGGTATTTTGACGTCACCGCCACCACGCCGGGGAGCGCAGCCGCCAGACCGGCGATGGCGAGGACGACGATCTTCTCGCTGCTCTTGTTCAGTTCATTGAGAAAGTCCATCAGCTCCGGCAGATTCCGGTGCGCTGAGAGCACATGCTCCGAGTAGGCCACCTTTTCCGCTTCCAAATAGTCACGCCCTGGCTTCATGAAGCCCTGGTCGTTCGCACTGCCGTAGATCATCACAACTTTCATGGTGCGCGTTCAGTAGCAAAGGACGCGCCGATGGCAAGTGGTTCGCAAAAACTTTATGGCAGCTTGTTCAGCGCCTCGGTCACATTTTCCACCGACAGCAGCTCCGGCAAGATGAACGGCTCATCTTGTCCGGGAACGTAGAGCACGTTCACCGGCACGGCAGCTTTGCCTAGCGCGGTGAGCGCCTGCTTGATCGCGTCGTTCTCGTTGGTCCAGTCGGCCTTGAGGAGCGTGACCTTCTTTTTCTGAAACAGCGCCTGGAGGCTGGCTTCGTGATACACGCGCTTGTTCACCTGGCAAGTGAGGCACCACTTGGCGGTGAAGTCGATGTACACGGGCGTCTTTGCCGCACGGAGTTCCGCGACTTTCTCCGGCGACCAGACTTCCCAGGTGAGAGCACCATCAGAAGTTGGCGAAGTCTGCGCAGCTGCAGCGTCGAATCTTGGCCAGCCAAGCTTTAGTCCACCCATCACCGATGCCAGGGTCAGAATGATGGCGATGGTCCGGGTCCGCGCCGGTTTGTGAGGCAGGGACCAACGACCATAAATCCAGCAGCCAAGCGAAACGAGGACAAGACCGAAGAGGAGGAAGAGCATCGGCTGGCCCTCGATCATGCCGGTGAGAACCCACGCAAGAAACGCCACCGTACCGAAGAGCAGGAAAGACATCCCCTGTTTGAAGCTCTCCATCCAAGCTCCCGGACGTGGCAGCAACGAAATTAGCTTCGGCGCAAACGACAGCACGAGGAAGGGACTGGCGAGCCCCAACCCGATCATGGTGAACATCAGCATGGCCGATACCGGCGGCAACGTCACGGCAAAACCAAGCGCCGAACCTAGAAAAGGAGCGGAACACGGCGTGGCCACGATTGTCGCCAGCAACCCTGAGAAGAACGAGCCGCCGAGTCCTTGCTTCGCCTGCAATTCCGCGCCGACACCCACCGCCGAGGCACCAATCTCAAAAACCCCCGCCATGTTGAGCGCAAAGATCAGGAAGAACACGCACAAGCCGAATACAAATCCGGGTGACTGAAGCTGGAATCCCCATCCTTTGCCGAGCGAGATCACCAGCGCACCAAGCGCCCAAAAAGTGATCAAAATGCCCAGCGTGTAGGCAAAACCATGCATCACCACCTGCCTCCTGTCTTCGCCTGCCTGCTGCACCACGCCCATCACCTTGATGCCGAGCACCGGAAAAACACAGGGCATCACGTTCAGGATCAGCCCGCCGATGAACGCGAAGATCAGGTACACGACAAAGGAATGTTCGGCGGCCTTGGGGGCTACCACCGCCATAGGTGACGATGCGCCGGAAGACTTCGATGCTTCGCCAGTGGGAGTAGCGGGTGCCTGTGGCGAGACCGCCGACACTGAAGTCGCGCTCATCTTGCCAAATACATCAGCCATCGCCGGATCAGGTTCGGCCGTCGTGGCGAGCGCGACTGACAGCTTCGCCTCCGTCTTGAATGGCATGCAGCTCTTGGGATCACACACCAGCGCGTCCACATTCACCACGATCTCGCCGCTTGCTCCCGCCGCGCCTGCAGGCGTGATCTTCGCCGGCAGGTAAACCGTGCCATCGTATCCTTCGCTCATCTTGCCATCGGTCGAGGGCGTCTGATGCGTCGGCGGCCAGGGCAATTCCTCCATTTTCCAGCCCTCGGGCAGCGTCCATTTCAAGCTGGTAGGCTTGCCGATCACCTCGGGTGGCAGCTCTTTTCCGTAGGTGTGATGCTCCGGCGCGTGAACCAGCTTCACGGCGACTCGGAACGGCTGGCCAGGCGCTGCGGTCTTCACTTCGGACACGAGCGACGCAGCCACCTTTGCCTGCTTTTTCTCAGCGGGCAGTCCGATGGAGAGATCGGTCAGTTGCGCTGAGGCAAGGCGGGCCAGCGCAAGGGTGAACGAAAGGCAGAAGATGAGCTTGTTCATGATTCGGGGACGTTAAGAGGAGCCGGGGGAAGGAATATTCCCTCTTCGGTTGAGCAGCCACCGAGTAACTCGTTTCGGATACGCGCGCGCCAGTCACGGCGTGACTGAAATGCCTCACGCGCACCTACAAAGCCTTGTGACTACCATCGCAGAAAGGCTGATTCTTCGAGTGCTTGCAGTTGCAGAGCCAGACCTTCTTCTTCTCGGTGAGGGTGAACTTCTTCGGACCAAAGCCGGTGCCTTTGTGGGAGCCGTCGCACATCGGCTGATGGCCGGACAGGCCGCAGGCGCACCACCAGTGGTCGCCAGCTTCGAGTTCAAGTGCAGCGGGGGCTTTGTCGTGGATTTTGGGTAGATCGCTCATGGTGCGGACAGTTCAGCGCGCGCTTGCATGTTTCAACCGCCAATCCGCGCCATGACAAAATGATCATCCACGCCGACTGACGGCATCGAGCACATCGCCGACGAGACCGGGGCCGCGATACACGAGACCGGAGTAAACCTGCACGAGCGCGGCACCGGCATCGAGCTTCTCGCAGGCGTCCGCGCCACACATGATGCCGCCCACGCCAATGATCGGCGTCTGAGGCCGGAGCAATTGTCGAAAGGCGCGCACGACCTCGGTCGAGCGTCGTGTCACTGGCGCACCGCTCAATCCGCCAGCCTGATTGGCAAGCGGATGCCTCGCCACAGCCTCGCGCACGATGGTCGTGTTCGTGGCAATAATCCCATCCACGGCGAGTTCATTGAAGACACGCACGAGCGCCTCGATCTGCGCCTCATCGAGATCAGGCGCGATCTTCACGAGCATCGGCACATGCCGACCGTGCTCAAAGCCGAGCCTCCCCTGCTCCTGCCGCAGAGTCCCGACCAGGCGGCGGATCGCATCCTCGGCCTGCAGATCACGCAGGCCTTTGGTGTTAGGCGAGGAAATGTTCACCGCGA
>Ga0075163_10002890_pt1 | contig 23120 bp, 22 predicted proteins | sample JI1023141ADNA_FD_71478 | JGI IMG/M metagenome (GOLD analysis project Ga0075163, IMG submission 71478) | Wastewater effluent complex algal communities from Wisconsin, to seasonally profile nutrient transformation and Carbon sequestration -... | ecosystem: Engineered > WWTP > Effluent > Algae... | reverse complement strand
ATCTTGATGGCATTCTAGGGATGGACTTTATCGAAAAGCACGTCATATACATCGATTTCTCTAAAAAGCTTCTCTATATCCGAAATGAAGAGTAAAGATGGTAAATTTTCTGCCTCTGCAAGTGGTAGCATTAGTAAAGATAAAGAAGGCAAAGTAAATGGAGAAGCAAAAGTGAAAGGGAAAGTAAGTTTTTAGATGATACGTATTCGTAGTAAAAATCTTATTATTGTCTTATTGATCGCAAGTCTACTGTCTATTGCGTATATCGTTTCTCGTTTAAATAAGGGTTATTATGAGATGTTACCTGTACAGTTCGAAGCCAGCAACATCCCCTACATTAACGTTACGATAGAAGGAATGTCTGTCCCCTTGGAAGTTGACTTAGGTTCTCGTTTGGAAATGAATCTTTATTCAGATGTTCTACAAAAGTTTCATAAGCGTTCTTATGGGGTTGAGAGGTGGAAAAATTTCCGAGGAACACAATTTGAATACCCCACCTATATTCTACCCAAAATAGCCCTTGAATCGTTAAGCTTTAAAAATCTTGTTGTAGCAGAATTTCCCGTAGAAAGAAGGGGAGAAAGTGTGATTTGGAGGGATCCAGAACAAGAGATTCCCCCTGATAAAACAGTCGGGCATCTAGGGAGAGGATTTCTGCAAAAAATGAACCTTCTTTTTGATATGGAATCCTCAAAGCTGATCATTACAAATCGTCCAAAAAAATTAAAAGAGGAAGGCTATGATCTTAGAACTTTTAAGAAAATCCCCTTTAAACTCAAAAAGAAAGGGATTGTTGTAAAGGTCGATACAGATTTAGGAAAGATGAAATTTTTGCTAGATACAGGATTTACACTGACAACGGTCCATGAGTTTCTTTATCCGAAAAACTTAGAAGAAGAGAACCGCCTTTATGACCTTCCTTGGCTAACCTCCACCGATTTTACGATGAACGGAACCAACTTTGGAAGTCAAGATCTTTATTTTCTTTCTATGACAAAAGAGTTGAATCATCTTGATGGCATTCTAGGGATGGACTTTATCGAAAAGCACGTCATATACATCGATTTCTCTAAAAAGCTTCTCTATATCCGAAATACTGAAAAGGAAAAAATTAACGAAAATAGAACGGAAGAGTAGGGAGTGGCAAACTTCATGTTAGCCCAAGTTTGCCGTTTTCCTTGAAGCGCGACTCTTCCCTTAAACTCGACTTTGTACATTTTTTAGGAGGCAGTGTAATTTCTATTCGAGTCTGGCCGCCCCCAAATTCTCTATGAAAAACCTACCACAAAATGTGCCAAAACTCTATCGATAAAAAACAGCGGTGGCACACTTACGGCACATTTGCTAGTGATTAATCTTAGTAACTCTTTACCTTTAAAAATCCCAAAATGCATTGCACAATAATTTCGATGAGTTTACATTTTCAATTTGCTAAATCAGCATGTAAGACTACTTTGCATGAAAGGATGGTGAAATATTGTCAAACACCTACAGCTACTAAGTAAACACTTGACTAAAGCGTCTATTCTTATCCTTTTTTTTACTATTGTCGCATTACCTTTCTCATCTTGCTTTCATTTTGAGAAGACTAACTCGATTCTGGAAAAATATGATGTAACTCAAGAAGAAAAAATCTGGTTAAAAGAGTTTTTTCGAGATTTGCTTTTCGAATCGCCGGGAGCCTATACATTATACGGAACTAAACCAATGTCAATGTCTTGCCTCGATCACTTCACCCGAGAAGAGAAAGAAAAAGGGTATGAAAAGTATCTCTCGCTTTCTGATGACGAAAAAGCTAAATGCATCTTTCCAAGATATGACTTTACAGCTAACTATGAGAAATGGGAAAAAATAAAGGATCGTTTTCCGATAACTAAGTACCTAATTGGGGTCTTTCCTTCTCCTTATGAAAAAAGAGCGGAATTAGTACTTTTTGTAAATATAGAATTAATGCTTAAAACGCTTTTAAACCATTATGAAGATTTTCGTTATCTTTTAGGCACAGACTTTGATCCACTGAAAGCAGTTTTTGAGGTAGAAGATAGAAATTCCCAATTTTGGAATGACGTGCTTAAGCAACATACTCTTCTAGGTATTTTGCTTGGGTTTGGTAGAAGCAATTCTTGGTTTTACATGTGGGATGAGAGGTGCGAACAAGAGCAAAAAAAAATAAAAGCATTTTTTCAATCTCTTTCAGTAAAAAGACCTGAAGAGAAGTATATAGCAAACTATGGGCCACAGAACTTTCTCTTACCAATATTTGGCCATTATGGGCTACATGCTGATGAAGCACTCATAGAAAATTATAAAAAAGAAAGAACGAAAATCAAAGCTTTGTATAGGGGAAGAGATGAAGTTGATCTTGCCTTAGAGTGGTTAACAAGATAACTACTTTAAATGGCTAGAAAAGAGTTGCACTAAATTTTTTTTTGTTTACAATCTGAGCGTGTTGTTTCCTTAAATTGATGAGGATAGCTATGAAAAGAATATATTTTTTCCTTGTGACTCTACTTTTTCTGCCTATGTCTTTATTGCAAGCTGCGGAATTGCTTGAGCAAATCAATGGAGACGCATTATTAAGTCTTGTGAAAGAAAAAGACGTAAGTATTTTAGAATGTACTGAAGAAAGAGTGTATTTCAATCCTAATCGTCTTTTATTTTCCATAGATGGGATGTTTATCCAAACTGATTCGGGTGCATTATGTCCAATCAGTAATGTGTCCTTTGATGCGAATGTAGGATATTATCAAGAGCCCCCAACTACATGGGTAACGTGTCGTAATCCTAACTGTCGTTATAGATTTGATAACAAGTATTCTTATTGCCCTAGGTGTGGGACTGCGCGATAGGATATAGTGTTTTTAACCGTATTCGTCGATCATAAATGACCTAATATTAGACATATGATGTCACTTATGATCGGCGAATTTCGGTGCTTTGGCGCCGCCTAAAATCCAAGTTTTGAAGTTGTTTGGGTATACATCGATTTCTCTAAAAAGCTTCTCTATATCCGAAATGCTGATTAAAATGTGAGATACTTTTCGATAAGGGGATGAAAGATCCCCCACTGCTGAAGAACATCCACAACAACAATAAAAAGTGCAAAGAGCATGACAAACGATAAAAGGAGTTTCCCTTTAACCGATTGATAAAAACGGTGTTCCTTTAATTTCCAAGCCATCATTGCAGGAAGAAAGATGAGGAGAACAGCAACAAATGCTCCTGCATATTCCAGCGCAATAAAAAAACCCCTTTGATAAGTAAACACAAAAACAAGAGGAGGAATAAAGGTTAACAAACACGCAAAGAGTCTCCCTTCCCAGGTTTTTTTGATTTTAAATCCATCGGTTAAAAAATCTGACAAACTTAAAGTCACTCCCAAAAAAGAGGTCACGATTGCAAAGAAAGAAAAGAAGTGAGCGCCCGTAACAATCCATTTGCTTTGAACAATTTTTGTAAGAGGGGTCGTTGCAGAGCTCCCTACCTTCCAAGCTTCGACAAGACCGTTGACCCCTTCAATAGGAATAATCCCAAGAATCAAAATTTGCCACAAAACATAAATAATGAGAGGGAGAAGGCTTCCCCATAAAAGAGTCCACCTGAGATGTTTCACATCATGCTTCATATAAGTTGTTAAACTAGGAATAATGATATGATATCCAAAAGAGGTGATCACAAGGGGGAAAGTAATAAAGATCGGATTCCAATCAACATGTGTGAGGAGATGTCCTTCAATATGCTCCGGCAAAAAACTCACCAAAATAATATATGAAACGCAAAGACCAACCATCAAAACACGATTGATTAAATCAACTCCGAGAGTTCCCAAATACACAAAAAACCCAAAGATCACAGGGAGAGAAAAAGAGGCAAGCCAGTTCGGGAGAGTATATCCTGAGACTCCTTTGATAGCCAAAACGAAAAGAGGAGCACTTGCTGAAATATAGGCAGCGGTAAGAGAATAGAGAAGGAGAAGATAAAAGATCCAACTCACCCCCTTTCCCCACCCTCCAAGGGTTTTTTCAGCCATAGAAATTAAATTAGGTTCTCCTTCAGCCGCTAAGTTGACATCAAGAAAAAAATAAGCCGTTGCAAGCATCACAAGCCAACAGAGAAGAAAGATGCAAAGAGAGGGGCCAAACCCTATAAATGAGGTCATCACTGGCAATGCAAGCATTCCAGCTCCTATTGTTGTCCCTGCAACAAGGAAAATTCCACCGATGTAATGATTGATTTTCATCATTTCCCTGGTTATCCCCTTAATTTCTCCTCGATCCGAATCTCTTGTCCTAAACGACCAAGGTCATACCCCTCATAATCTACAAACTTAAAGAAACGTTCGAACTCGGGGAAAGTATGGGAAACCTGTTTCGCCATTTCTTGTGCAACAAAACGATACATCGGATGTCCTGCAGGGGAAGAGCGAAGCTCACAAAGCCATTGCAAAGAGCGGAGGTTAATATGAAAATACCAATGGATATTATAAGCCATAGGAACAACATACTGCGCCTCTTCTTGAAGCTCTGAAGCAATTTCATCATAGGTCTTTTTTGCCTCCTCCATTGCCTCTCGATAGTCTTTTTCCATTTCTGTATTGAGAATCTCCTCTGGAATATAATATCCTAAATTACAAGTAAGAAGCTGTCTTTCTTGCGTGAGTGTCCGATGTCTTTGAAGATCACGATAAATTCCATAATCAGCAACAATTTCAAAAGTAAATTCTGCATGCTCTAAAGCTCTAGGAGATTTATGGCGACGATTTTCTCGATGAGTAGAGGCTGCCTCAAGAAGTTTTCCTAAATCTTCCTTCGAAAGGTGACGACACATCTCTTGGAGTTCCATGAGCCCTTTGTTCGATTGACTGAATAAAAGGGCGGCCCCAACCTTCACTGGACTTTCGGGGTCAGAGTTCACAAGACGAACCATAGGTTGGTTAAGTGGTTCCACTCCGCTCGCATATTGATCACTCAAAAGATGGAGCTCTTCATTCATCCGCTCCCTGAATTCGGTGTAGGTGTTTTGGTGTTTATGTCCAAGCTCACCCCTTCTAACAAAAGAAGGGATCACTTTTGAAAGTTCTTGATAAGCTATTTTGCCAATTTCTTGGAGCTCTGACAGATTATGACAGTTTAACTTCTGGATAAGTGTTTCAAAAAAACGACCATTTCCATAAAGACCCATATTCGTTAATGCACTTGCAGGAAGAAGGCCCCTTAAACAATCTAAAACCTTTGCACGTAGCGCAGCTGTATAGGCGACTTTTGAAACATCTGGATCTTTGGGGGAAGCCCTTTCCATTTGTTCTGTCAAAGGAGGAATGAGCTTCCCATATATCTCAAACAAATGGTTACACGTATTGACATATTTATCACGATAGGCAGAAGCCATTAAAACAGGCTCACGATAAAAAAGAAATTCCCCTTCATACTTTTGATCAAAATAGATATAGCGTGTCGATTTTTCTAAAGGAGATCCTCCAATCCGAGCATCTTCAATCATCTTTGCAGCAATCATCGATACATTTTCAATAGCAAGATGTGCACCTCCAAGCTCTCCAATCGAGTCATCTCCATAACCATCAAGGATCCGATCATAAAAATTTTGCGCTCTTTTTATCGCGACACTTTGATCTTGAACCTCATCAATATCTTCCCTCCCTTTTCCTCCTGAGATCATTGAAAAAGCTGTCTCTTCATTCAGAATAAATTCTTTTAATAATAAGGAGCGAAGTCCCAAACTTGATCGTGAATAGCGAGAAAAAAGGGCTCCTTTAATCACCTCAGGAAGATTCCGCAAACAAAAAATATGACTTGAAGTATTCGTTACATACCTTCTGATGATTTTAAGTTGCTCCTCGGAAAATTCTTCATAATCGTTTAGCATGCGTAATGCTCCTATTTCATACGGATCTTAAAAGATACGAGTGTAACTTTTTCTCTCTTTTTTGATAACCCTTGTGAAGGAATTCCTCATTAGCATAAGATCCAAAGGATGATTTTAAAGATAGCTCATGACCTTATTAAACGCCCTAGAAGAAATCGGAAATCTCCAGCCATTCGTTTCCTTACACAAGAAACAACACTACAAACAAACGATCTCATTGTCCCCTTTTTCATTGTAGAAGGAAGCAACCAAAGGGTTCCCATCCTTTCTATGCCTGGAATAGAGCGGTTATCTATTGATTTACTTGTGAAAGAAGGAGAGCTACTTCACTCTCAAGGAATTCAAGCCATTGCTCTTTTTCCTGTTATTGATCCCTCTTTAAAAGATCTATCAGGATCCGAAGCCTGGAATCCTAACGCCCTTATTCCTCGCGCGATTCATACGTTAAAAAAAGAAATCCCCTCCCTATGTGTCATCAACGATATAGCTTTAGATCCATTTACAACCCATGGGCATGATGGAGTTGTAAATCCACAAGGTGAAGTTGATAATGACAAAACACTAGACGCCTTAGTGAAGCAAGCCCTTTGCTATGCCCGAGCAGGAACGGACATTGTCGCTCCCAGCGATATGATGGACGGACGGGTAAAAGTCATTCGGAAAGCCCTTGATGAAGAAGGATTTACACAAACATCCATCCTTTCTTATGCCGCAAAATATGCTTCCTCCTTTTACGGTCCTTTTCGAAACGCCATCCAAACCACTCTTGCTTTTGGAGATAAAAAAACTTACCAGCTAGATCCTGCAAATAAACGAGAAGCCATTAAAGAGGCTCTTCTGGATGAAGAAGAGGGGGCTGATATGCTCCTCGTTAAGCCAGGTCTCCCTTATTTAGACATTATTTCTGCCATCAAAGAAAAAAGCTCCCTCCCTGTTGGGGCTTACCATGTTAGCGGAGAATACGCAATGGTAATGGCTGCCCATGAAAAAGGGTTTATCAATGCAGAAGATGTTTTTCTTGAGTCTCTTATCTCTCTAAAAAGGGCTGGTGCTGACTTCATCTTTACCTACGCTGCACCCCAACTGCTCGGTTTACTAAATTAAATTTCTATGTAAACATAAATATAGAGGGTGTCGTTTCTGGCACCGGTCAAAAAAATGGGAGGGGGAACCATGATAGAAAACGGGAAACAAGTCGCTATCGAATACAGTGTGTTTTCAGATGATAACACACAGATTGATAGTAATGTGGGGAAAGATCCCCTCATCTTTCTCTTTGGAGCACACCAAATTCTACCAGCGCTTGAGGAAGCCCTTCGAGGGTTAGAAGTGGGTGATAACAAAGAAGTGACCCTTCATCCTCAACATGCATATGGAGAAGTCAACCCACACGCCTTCAAAAAGGTAGCAGCAAAGCTTATCCCGGAAGATCTCCGTTTTGAAGGAGCGCTCCTTGTCGTTTCTGACGAGCAGTTCGGCGAAATGCTGATCCGTGTGGAGAGTATTGAAGGAGAGAATATCATTCTCGACTTTAATCATCCTCTTGCAGGGAAAACCCTTAAGTTCGATGTAAAGGTGCTTGACATCTCTTAATAACCTGAGTTTTGAGTTTATTTTGCTTATTCTCAATAGAGCATGTTTTCCCTTTCTCTTTGCAGCGTAGGATAAAGTCGTTTCCCCGTGGCTGCGCGTGCTCCTGTATCACGCAGCCAAACAGATAGGGCATAAGGGATATACGTACGACTACTCTTTTTTAGGAAAAAATCGAAGGGGATCATAAAAGCAATCCCTTTATCTCGATAACGACTTCCATTGACGATATCATGAGCACTAGTCATCGTGTACCACACTGAAAAGCGGAATCCACTTGGAAAATAGCGTCCTAACTCAAAACGAGCCCCTACATCTCGAGCTAAAAATTTCCCCACACTCACTTTAAAATCGAGCTCCAGAGAGCGCATATCATAGTAAAAATCCAAAAAGTACTGATACCCAATAAAGTGAACAAATTCAGGATCAAACCCATCAAATTTCCGCACTTTGGTTGTAAACCCAATTCCATGGGTCTTCCGTTTCAAAACCCCTGCAGCTTCTAGACCAATGGCCCAAGGCTGCGTTGCAGGATAATAAAGAAATTCAGCAGCTATCCCTCCATAAGCAGACTCAAAATATCCCGTAGCCACCCTTCCATACCAGCCCCTCTTCAAATACCATCCTCTTTGCAAATAGGCCTCTTCAAGAGAAAAAGTATTGGTTTGAAAATATTTCACCGCATCTGAGCGAACATTCAAAATCTGAGAAGGATTAAGCATGTCCATATCCCCCACATCTGATAGACTCGATTTAATATTGTAAGCCCCTTGTATTTTATAATAGAGCTGGTCAAAAAGATACCCTTCTGGACCCGCAACAATTCCTGCACTATATTTAAACTTTCCCGTCGCACTTCCAAAAAAAGTTAAAAGACGAGGACGGATATTAAAAGTCCAAATCGCTTTTGATCGATGATATAAAAGAGTCCCCTCAAAAGCATTAGGAGGAAAGGAAGGTTCTCGCATTGGCGATAGGGTTTGAAATTCGTAATTTCCAATTGTCCCATTGAGAAATCGACATAAATCTTCTCTCCGATAGAAGTATTCATGTGTCGGAATTCCATCAGCTTCAACAACAACTGTGACTGAATGAATATTATCTGGTGTCAGTGCAGATAGAACCTGATCAATCCGCCTTTTGACCTCATTTTCCGCGCGATAACGAGTGTTGATCACTTTCATCCAAAGAGAGCGGAGCCTATTTTCATCGGTTGTTAAATAGATCTGATAAAGGCTTAACCCCTGCTCATTCATAGCAAAAGCCATTTCTTGAGCAAGTTCTTTTTCATTTCTTAAGTGACCCAACGGCTCAATATCAATGGGAGCTTGATAAAATGGAGGATCATCTATTTTAGGAAAAAGTCCTTTTGTCTCTCCAATATTGTAATTGAGAGAAAGAGAGGCAGCAATTCTTTCTCCTCTAATCGTATTAACACTGAGCTGGAGAACATCAAAAATCGAGGTTGTCAATCCAAGATTTAAACGACTCTTTACACGGCGCGCTTTAGGATGTTCAAAGTGATGATTTTTATAATCGGTTGCATCCCACTCTCCAAGGAATGTCAACCGATTAATTACCGGAATGTTGCACTGTCTAAATGGTGTCCAACCAAGTCCTCCGAAAAACCCTTTAATACGCCCTTTACCCCACCCAAAAGTTCCTTCTAAATTCCAAGCCAAAAACTCTTTCGTTCCGACAACATAAAAAGCATGAAACCGTTTTGTTCCATAAAAATCTTCAAACCCTACTGCAATTTCAGGAAAACAGGAAAATCCATCCCTTTTTTGGAGAAGGGCAATTTTAAGATTTGCTCCTCGATCGGTATAATCCCCAAACCCCATCTTTCCCATCATAGGATCGGGAATGCCAATATAGGTCGTATAGTTAATCCCAAACTCCAACCGCTCAAAAGCTTGCAATGTTGCAGCATAATTCCGATAAGGTGGAATATAAGCAAACCCCACTGCTGCAGTCCCTACCTTATTCATGCGGGCTGAAGGCATCGAAAAATACCCCCCCATCAAAGAATTATTATAATGAAAGGGGAGAGAGTCACCTATTTCCCGATTCACTTCACTCAGAGCCGTTAGGTCTCGAAAAAGCGACGTGACATCATCCTCTCCATAGAGAAACGAACAGACCAATAAAGCTAATATAACAAGGGCATTGCAAAACTCCAATTTAGGGCAAAATCCGCGCTTGCTTCGCCGGATTTTGATTTTTCCAAATCGCTTATACTGAGACGAATATGTCGATTTGGAAAAATCAGAACCGACTTTGTAATCATCGAATTTTTCCTCCCAAGCGAGTTTTGCAACTCCCTCTAACAACTCTAATAAACATTTGAAATACATTCGGTACAAAAATGCGCAATCATTGTAGAAAAAATCAAGAATTAATTGAATGAGCAAAACAATATTTTATTACTTTAATAATAGAAGATAAATTGATACTATTTCCTAATTATTAAGAAAAAGAAGAAGAAGAAAACTAAATATTTATTTTTTGAGGAATTTTATGAGTACTCTTTATACATCATTATTGCAACGACTCCTACAGGCAAGCAACGTCCAGGACTCCAATAAAAAAACAACGGAAGAAAAGGAATTAGATCTCCTAACATATCTTATGAACATGGTCCAAGCTCAAGAAAATATCATCAACAGTTATACCTAACCGAAGTGTCACTCCCCTCTTTACTTTTTCTTGGGAAAAGTCTATCATCGTACTGAACGTGATTCAAAGTCAACGCTCGCATTTACTCTCCTTGAAGCAGTTCTTATCCAGGAGATAGGGACGATACAAAGAAGATTATCGAGATGTTGACGCAAGAAACCCCAGTGTCTGAATCATGTTCGGTATACGTTATCGAATTATTAATTTGAGAGTGAAATGTCGTCAGTAAAAAAGAAACGTCGTCTGAAGATCTCGAAGCACAAGCGTAAAAAACGCCGTCGTCGTGATCGTCATAAGAAAAACAAGTAATGTGGACCTATCCTGATCAATTTGATCTGATTGTCATTGGCGCAGGCCACGCAGGGTGCGAGGCTGCGCATGCTGCTGCCCAAATGGGCGGACATACCCTTCTCCTTACCATGAATCTTGATACCATTGCAAAAATGAGCTGTAACCCTGCTATAGGAGGGACGGCAAAGGGACATATGGTCCGAGAAATCGATGCCTTAGGTGGAGTCATGGGGAAGGTAGCTGACCGCACAGGAATCCAATTTCGGATGCTCAATGCCTCAAAAGGGCCCGCTGTCTGGTCCCCTCGATGTCAATCTGATAAACTCGCCTATCAGACTGAGATGAAAAATCTCCTTGAAAATACTCCTAACCTTGAAATTAAGCAGGGGACAATCACTTCTCTTGAAGTGAAGGAAGGAAAGATCACCGGGGTGAAGACAGTTGAAGGAATTCATTACCAAGGAAAAGCGGTGGTCCTTTCAGCAGGAACTTTTATGCAAGGACTTATCCATATTGGTGATACCACCTATTCTGGTGGAAGAGCAGGGGATAAACCTTCTGTTGGTCTATCAAAATGTCTTATAGAGCTTGGGTTTACACTTGGAAGGCTCAAAACAGGAACTCCATGTCGAGTCAATGCAAAGTCAATCGACTTTACATTAACGGAAGAGCAACCTCCTGAAAAGGGGGTCCATTTCTCTTTTGATCCTCAAGAAAAACGCCTCCCCCAAGTCTCGTGCTATATTACCTACACAAATGATGCGACAAAAAAAATTATCGAAGAGAATATTCATCGCTCACCTCTTTTTTCCGGAAAAATTCAAGGAGTAGGGCCCCGTTACTGTCCTTCGATTGAGGATAAAATTGTCCGTTTCAAAGATAAAGAAAGGCACCAACTCTTTTTAGAACCAGAAGGGCTCCAAACCAATGAAGTCTACGTCAACGGGGTCTCTTCTTCTCTCCCTTTTGATGTCCAATATGCGATGATGCGAACGATTCCTGGTCTTGAAAATGTCGAGATCATGCGCCCCGCTTATGCGATTGAATACGACTATGCGATTAGTGGACAACTGAAGAGTACCCTCGAAACAAAATTGATCGAAGGGCTTTATTTTGCAGGGCAAGTCAATGGGACAACAGGATACGAAGAAGCAGCAGCGCAAGGGTTCATGGCAGCTGTAAATGCCATTCTCAAGCAGCAAGGGAAGCCCCCTTTTATTTTAAAACGTTCAGAAGCCTATATCGGTGTGATGATCGATGACCTTATTGCAAAAAAACTCGATGAGCCTTATCGCATGTTTACTTCAAGGGCTGAACACCGCCTTCTACTTCGTCAAGACAATGCTGACCTTCGTCTCCGCGATTATGGACACGCTTTAGGACTGATCGACAAAGAAACTTACACGCGATTTTTATCGAAAAAAGAAACCATTGAAAAAGAAAAATTGCGCTTTCAAAAAACACATTTCGAATATGAAGGAAAGTCGACAACTCTTGCAAAACTTCTTTGTCGTCCTGATTTTTCCTATGAGAAACTTCTAGAGGCGTTTCCACAGAAAGTGGAAAATCATTTTCAAGAGATAAGCCAAGCTATTGAGATGGATCTTAAATTTGCAGGGTATATTAATCGTGAAAAAAAGGAAGCTGCCAAACTTGAGACGATTGATTCTCTTCTTATTCCTCCCAATTTCAATTATAACAGCGTTGTAGGGCTCCGCAATGAAGCACGAGAAAAACTCTTGCGGCACCGCCCTGATAACCTCGGGCAAGCATCTCGTATTTCAGGGGTCTCTCCTGCAGATATTTCAATTCTCATGGTGTCACTAAAAAGATAATGCGCTATAAGGGAAAGCTATGATTTTAAAGCCAAAAAAGCTTCCCACACTCCTCCTTATTACCTCCTCACCCATCGTTCGGACCTTCTTTGAGTTGGTGATTGATAAACTAGAAAATTATGCTCTCCTTATTTCTGAATCTCACTTGGAAACCTTAGAATACCTTGAAAAAACAGAGGTCAGTTTTATTGTGATTGATGAAAAAACCACAAATCTTCAGCTTCGCCCTCTTTGCGAAGAAATCCGTCGCCATAGAAACTATGGGAATACCCCCATTCTTATTATCACCAATCATCTGAAAAAATCGTTTACAAAAGACTTGATTAAGGCAGGAGCAACAGATTTTCTCCGCCAACCACTCGATGAAGATGAATTTTTTCTGCGGATGGACCTTGCCCAGGATGTCATGATAACCCAAGCAAAGATTGCAGGACTGACCAGCCACTTAGCAAAACAAACAACTTCTACACCTTCTTTAGAAAAGCGATCCTTTCTTGATGCTCGAGCAACTAGGCTCATTCATGAAGCTATTTCTGGAAAAACAACTCTTGCTCTCATCCTTTTAGAGATTGATCAATATGGTCAAATCTTAAAGAGTAGCGGAGAAAACGTTGCACACGCCTTAACCCTTGATTTAGAAGATCACATGATGCGACTGATGCGCGCGCATGATCTTCTATATAATCAGAATAGAGGACGTTTTGCTATTTTTCTTCCTAAAACTTCTTGCAAAGCTTCAGAATTTATTGCAGAAAACATCTTAGAATACCTTGATACAGAAATCTTTCATGCTGGAAATATCCGCTTTACAGTGACTGCATCCATGGGGATCGCCACCCTTGAGCAAACAGGAGACCCCACAAAAAATGACACCATCAATTTAGAAAGCCTCATCAATGGGGCTCAAACTTGTTTAAACCAAGCAAAAAACAAGAAAAATACGATCGTTTCATACTCCCAAAAAAGAGAGACACCCTCATGAAAATCCTTCCCCTACTTTTAATGTCTGTTTCACTTTTCGCAGCAAATCCAACAATTTATATAGCACCTCCTTCAAATATTCCAAAAGAAAGCGCGGACGGAAAACAACCTACAATGGATGATAAACTCACACAAAAAGAAGTATCTGCTGCTGCTAAAGCGTTTTCTTCTAAAGGCTCAACAGAAATGATGATTATTTCTCCCGAAGGGCGGGCAAAAGATATCAAAGCTGCTATTGAGTTTTTAAAAAAACATGCTCCTACAACCAAGCCAACGATTAAAATGGCAAACGGAACCACCCTAAGTGGAATCATGGACGTACAAGTAATGCCAGGAGGCACAGTCCTCATTTTTCAAATTGCCTCGCTTAAAGGAGTTCAATATCAGGTTGAAAACATCGAAAACATTGATGCAATTGAGGCTAATGGAACATAAAATCAACTTCCTCCACTTACAAAACCTCCCTATTTTCGAGCAGCTTCAGATTGAAGAGGCCCTTCTTCGCCTTAATCATGAAAATTGGTGCATTATTAACGAAGGCTCTCCCCCTTCCATCATCATGGGGATCTCAGGAAAACCCGAAGAACTTGTCAATGCTCTAGAAATGGAAAAGGCCCCCATCCCTTTGATTAAACGATATAGTGGAGGAGGAACAGTCATTGTTGATTCAAATACCCTCTTTGTCTCCTTTATCTTTCAAAAAGAAACCTTTTCTTTCCCTTGTTTTCCCGAGCCTATTCTTCGCTGGTCTGAAGAACTCTATCAAAAAGCACTAAATATTGAAGGATTTAAACTTAAAGAAAACGATTATGTCATTGATAATCTTAAATGTGGAGGAAATGCTCAATATATTAAGAAAGATCGTTTTGTTCACCATACCACCTTCTTATGGGATTTTAAAGATGAAGCCATGAACTATCTCCTTCATCCTCCCAAAACACCAAACTACCGGGAAGGACGTTCCCACACGGACTTTTTAACCCGTCTTAACCTTCACATTTCTTCAAAACATGATTTTATTCAAAAGGTGAAAAAAGAGCTTGAAAGCCGCTTTTCTCTTTCTGAAAAGAAACTGAATCCTCTCATTTCTCTACTCAAACAACCGCATAGAAAAACCACCTCACACCGTTTTGAGACAGACCACTAGTGGTCAGTGATAGAAAAAAGAAGATATGGTAAACTCGACTTTGTACATTTTTTGGCGAGCAGATCCCACGCAGTTCTTCTTACGAAATGCCGCCTAAAAATGTAAAAAGTCGAGGTAAAGTAATAATATGAAAAAATTATTGACAGTGATTGGAATTGTGATTGTGACTCTTTTTTTCTTCTTTAGTGAAGAAAAGGTGGAACACAAGCTAGCCATTTGTACAATCTTCAAAGATGAGGGAGCACAGCTTAAGGAATGGATCGATTACCATCACGAAGTGATGAGAGTGAAATTATTCTATCTCTATAACAATAACAGTAGAGATAACTACCAAGAGGTTTTAAAGCCTTATATCAAAGAGGGACTTATTGAAATTATTGATTGGGCATCGATAAAAGAACACGGCATTTTTGGAATTGATGACTGTCAATTGACCCCCTACCAAATCGGTGCTTATCGAGATTGCTTAAAAAATCGAGCAAAGAAAAAAGCTGATTGGGTTGCCATGATCGATATCAATGAATATATCGTCCCTGCAGAAGGAGTTGAAAATTTTTATACCCTCTTAAATGATGAAAAAAAGAAAAAAACAGGAAGTCTACGTATTTATTGGAAAGTTTTTGGTACATCAAATGTTTATTCTCTCCAAGAAGGGGAACGACTCACAGATAAATTGATCTATCGAGCCTCCGAAGAATGTGATTGGAACAAGCAAATCAAAAGTATTCATCGCCCCGTTGCTGCAGCTCGAAAATGCCTTGTTCATGAAGCGTTAAAGTTGAAACAAGGGTTTACGATCAAAACCCTACCCAAAGAGGTATGTCGCATCCATCACTATTGGACAGGAACCATCGAAATGTGTGAAAAAAAGCGCTCTTTAAATCCCGATACCAAAGAAGAATTGCTAAATACGTTAAATGCTATTGAAGATCGATCCATTCATGAATTGATCTCCCCAAGTTAGGGGAATTAATATATTTTTACTCATCGAGATATTGCTCAGTATAATGTTGCAGCCCTTCTTTAACAATCTCAGGCATCTCAATTTTTGAAAGGCAGATAAAAGCGGGAAGAGAAAAATCTTCTGGAGCAATTTCTAAAAGCCCCATAGCCTCCCCCTTCTCGTAGTCTCGTGCTAAAAACATCTTGATAAGGGGCATCGTCTCAATTTTTAAAGGCATCACACGATCATAGATCGCTCCATCAATAAAAGCCCTCTCCTCACCATGTTGCCGCGTTGTAAATGAAGAGAATTTTTTTTGAAAAAAATAGCCTTTGGAAGCCGTGTAACCCTTTCGGTTCATTTTTAAGAAGGGAAGAAATTCCCTCTTGCCCTCTCTTTCAGGAAAGGCACAAACAACATTGTGATGAAACCCTAAAAATCGAATATTTGAAGACCCATTGAGAGGATCTCCAGAGATCACTCGAATAGATGAATCCGTTTTCCCAATAAGACTTTCTAAAGAAACCCCACGATTGGCCCGATAAAATCCCCTCTTCTCTTCCGGAATCCCTTCACCTCCTACCCCTATCACCTTCTCGGCATAGTAGGTTCCCTCCTTAAGCCACATCCCGATAGCCACCACATCTGAAGTGGACAAAACCCAGATGCACTGGTCATTTCTTTTGATGGGATGAATCGCTGCGATATGAAGAGAGACATTTCCAATGGGATGAGGTCCCGAAGCAAAGTGGACCTCCCCATAAGAAGGTTTTGTAAATAGCTCACAAGAAGATCCTTCTCTTGTCACAATATGAAGAGGAGCGAGTGCTTTTAACCCCTCTAATCCTGCCTGGAAAAGCTCTTCTTTCCCCTGAACCTGGAGCTCAGCAGGTGGAGCAAAGGGGGCCGACTCAATGGCTTTTACAAAAATGACTTCGGGTTTTTTATTTGGATGGGCAATCCGTTCACAGGGACGAAAGAGAATGTGAGGAAAGAGACCCCCTTCCATAAGAGTATCTATTGATCCCTTCTCTTGTCTAAAGGGCGTTTGCTTGTGATCTGTTTCAATGACAATTGAGAGGATCCGTCGCCTTTCTCCTCTAATAATTTCTTTTATCTTCCCAGACCCCGGAGAAACAAAAACCCTTCCTGGGCATTTTTTATCCACCACAAGAGGCTCTCCAACTCTTACTTCCTCTCCTTCTTTCTTTAGAAGGGTAAAGAGAAGCGTTTCAAAAAAGCTCAGATCAAGGGCAACTTCATCAGGAAGAGGCAAGAGCTTCACCTCACCTGAAGGAGTTCCTTTCAGTGGTAGATCCAGTCCCTTTTTGATTTTAATCTTCAAATGATCATCCAAACTTGCTTACAAAATCCCATCATAACGAGAATGAATAAGTTTTTACAATCCAAATCTATGAACTTCTCAAGATTAAGGTAATATGTTACAATCAATGCAAAACTATAAGTCGATCTATAGAGGAAAATCATGAAAAAACTACTATTTTCTTGTTTTATTGCTATATTGTGTTTTGGATCCTTCTTGCTGCTTGTAGAAAAAGAAAAAGTCATTAAGGTCACTCCCTTTATCAACAAGCTTCCTGAGGGAACTCCTTTTACAGGCTTAGAGTTTTCTGAAAAAATGAAAGAATCAGGTTATCGCTTTGAATGGGCTCTCATGCAAGACCAACCGAAAAAGCGTCATTACCTCAAACGGGTCACCTATTTTCTAAAAAATTTAAAAACAGAAAAGATTATTTTCAATAATCTTAATCCTCCCTTTTCAAAAGCAAAACTCAGACGAATTCCAAGGGAAAAGCTTATCCTACTCTCTTGGGAGCCCCCTTCTGTTTTTGAGCATCAATATAATCAGGAAGTTCTCGATCTCTTTGGGATAGTGCTTACTTGGCATGATGAAATGGTCAATGGGAAAAAATTTATCAAATTCCATTATCCTGTCCTCAGACCTTTGGAGGAACATCTTCCCTCTTTCGAGGATCGCAAATTCTTATGCATGATCAACTCGAACTTAAAGTTTAATGATTTTGAAAAGGAACTCTATTCCATGCGTCGCAAGGCTGTAAAGTTCTTTGAAAAAAAACCGAAAGGAACCTTTGACCTTTATGGGAAAGGGTGGGAAGGATTTAAGAACGCAAAAGGAACCATTCCCGATAAACAAAAAATCCTCAAAGAATATAAATTTAACTTCTGCTTTGAAAATGCTGCAATTCCAGGATATATCACGGAAAAAATCTTCGATAGCTTTGCTACAGGGACCATCCCTATTTATCTGGGAGCTCCAAACATTGAAGACTATATTCCAAAGGAATGTTTTATCGACTATCGCCAATTTAATAATTTTGAAGAAATGCTTTGTTTTCTTCAAAAGATGACACAAGAAGAGTATGATTCTTACCTCTCTCACATCAAGGTCTATCTAGAAAGCCAGGAGAGTCAGAAATTTACATGGGATCACTTCTCTGAAACGCTCTCAAAGGTATTTTCCTACACTGAATGATTCAAAAACTGGAGTTCTACTAAAGTAGGACATAGTTTAGAATTGAAAGTTGAAAATTTGAGTGCAATGCGCTTCTTAAAAATTGAGAACATTGTGTATGCAACAAGGTGAGATCTTTAGGGAGCAAAGAGTCCCAAAAGATGGGTCAATAGCAGTTGAAGTTTATTTTGGAAGTTTCTATACTTCTTACAATGAACAGGTAGGAAATTATGTCGATGAGTTATTTAGGTCAGTTCCAAAGACATCTTGGGAATCATGACTATCCTTCTTTTCTGACTCTATGGGAAGAATATTGTTTGGGGGATGAAGTCGATGGAGAGGAACTAAAGCAGATCTTGACAAGCATTAAAAGTTCAGAGCTTTCTAATCCCTTTGGGCGCCATGTAGAAAATGCCCTTGTTCTCTGGGAAAGAATCCAAGGGACCAATCTCGGCCATGAAATTCTTAAACTCATTTTCGATTTGCAAACAACAAATACTCCCCAACTTTTAGAACTGGCCTTCAATTATCTTAAGGAGCGTTATCCCCAGGACAAACACTTTAACGACAAAATTCGCCTTATAGGCTTAAGGGAAGGAGTTAATTTCCAGGGATCGATCAGCAATTTTGAACTTCTAACCCATATGAGGAAAGGGAAGTTTGTTTTCCACTCGGGAGGATGGGGTGTTGGAGAAATTGTCGATATTTCTTTCTTAAGAGAGCAGTTAGAGATCGAATTCGATTATGTTCCAGGAAAAAAAGATCTTTCTTTTGAAAATGCATTTAATACCCTTATCCCCATTCCCGATGATCACTTCTTAGCTCTCCGTTTTGGAAGCCCTGATGAATTGGAAGGACGTGCCAAAAAGAATCCTGTTGAAGTCATCCATATGCTCCTGAGAGACCTTGGTCCTTTAACTGCAGCAGAGATTAAAGAGGAACTTTGCGGACTTGTTATTCCTGAAGAAGAGTGGGGTCGTTGGTGGCAAACTGCCCGATCTAAAGTCAGAAAAGATACTTTAATTGAAACACCTGATCAGCTCCGCAAGCCCTTTAAACTTCGTGAAGCTGAAGTTTCCCATGAAGATCGATTGCAAAAAGCGCTAGACAAGAAAACCAATCCCGATCAACTGATTCAGATTATTTACACGTTCCTCAGAGACTTTCCACAAACTCTCAAAAACGAAGAGTTTCGCAAAGATCTCGATGAAAAACTTAAAGCAGCCCTATCAACAGGCGAGCTCACCGATAGTCAAGAACTTGTCCTCCATTTCTTTATTGAAGATCTCAATGAAGGAATGGAATACTCCGCTACAAAAGAACTCATTACCCGTTTTACATCACCTGAAGATGTGATAAAAGGAATCGATATCGTTGCTTTTAAAAAAAGAGCTCTCTTTGATATTCGAAAACTTAGAGGGAATTGGATAGAGATCTTTTTAAACCTCCTCCTTGCAATCGACCAACATCCTTTGAGAGACTATATTTTGACTGAACTCATCGAAGCGAAAAAAGAAGATAAAATCATCGAGAAGCTCAATGCGCTTTTAGCTTTCCCCAGCCGCTATCCAGGTGTTCTCCTATGGTATTTCCAAAAAATTATGAAAGATGACACCTTTCCTTTTGGCAATCTAGAAGGGAAAAATCGTTTTTTCGAATCTCTTCTCATCCTTCTCAGTCAAATAGAGCAAGATTCCACGCAGCGTGACCAAACTAAAAAAATTCTGAGCTTCCTCACAACAGCACGTTATAATAATGTCCGAAAAATTTTTCAAAATGCCTCAAAAGAAACCGTTCAAGAATTCCTCCTTCTTACTACAAAATGTCAGAGTTTAACAGACCATGATATTAAAATTTTCCATTCCCTTGCTGAGGTTGTCCACCCCTCTCTCGCAAAGATAGCAAAAAAATATAAAAACGATGAAGAAGAAGAGGCAAATGTCATTTGGACAACGGAGGGGGGATATCAAAAAATTAAAGCGCGGATCCATGAAATCTCTACTGTAGAAACAGTAGATAACGCTCGAGAAATTGAAGAAGCAAGAGCCCTTGGTGATTTACGTGAGAATGCTGAGTTTAAAGCTGCAAAAGAGCGGCGGTCACGATTGCAAAGTGAATTAAGAACCCTTTCTCAGCAATTTAATCGTGCTCGCATTCTGACAAAAGACGATGTCAGCACAAGCGAAGTTGGTGTAGGTGTGATTATCGACTTTGAAGATCAAGAAGGAAATAAGCTCTCCTATACCCTTCTCGGCCCTTGGGAAGCCGATCCGGACAAAAATATCCTATCCTTTCAATCAAAACTTGCGCAAAGTTTAATGGGGCATAAAAAAGGTGATACAGTTTCAGTTCAAGGGAAGGCCCTTACAATCTCTAACTTGCGCAATTATTTTGAAACCATTTAATATGTTTATTGAATTTTGGCTCTAATTATAGGATAGATTCATGGAAATCGTTATCGCATCAAAAAACCTTCATAAAATCCGAGAAATCCGTTCGATTTTGAAGCCACAATACCCTTTTGATTACCTTTCCCTTCTTGATTTTCCCGATTATATTCCTCCTGAAGAGACAGGATCAACATTTGAAGAAAATGCCTTTATTAAAGCAACCCATGCAGCATCAGCTCTTAAACGTTGGGTCATTGCAGATGATTCTGGTCTTGTTGTACCAGCCCTAAAAGATGCACCAGGTGTTAAAAGCGCTCGCTACGCTGGAGAAAAGGCAACCGACAAAGAAAATAGAGAAAAACTCATTAAAACTCTTGATGGATTAGAAGAAAGCAAACGGATAGGGTACTACGCTTGCGCTATTGCACTCGCTTCTCCTGAAGGAGTTCAAAAGCAAGTGATGGGCTACTGCGAAGGCTCACTCCTTCTAACCCCAAGAGGAAGTCAAGGATTTGGTTACGATCCTATATTCCTCAAATACGACTATAACAAAACCTTTGCTGAAATTGATGAAGAGACAAAAAATAAAATTTCTCACCGTAGAAAAGCTCTCGATAAACTTGCTCCAACATTAGAATCCCTTCTTGTTTCTAATTAAATCATGCGTTATCTGGTCGACGGATATAACCTCTTCTTTAAATTAGAAGAAGAAATCCTCCCTCTAGAAGAAAAGCGAGAAGAATTTCTCATGTTGTTTGATCAAGTTGTCGATGAGCTTCATCTCAATGTCCTCATCATTTTTGATAGCCACTATGAAAACTCTACACATTTTGCTTCAAAACGAAAACTCACTCATCTCGAAGTGAGTTTTTCCCCAAAAAATCTATCAGCAGATGATTATATCCTCGAACTTTTGGAATGGAATGCAAAGGAGACAACTCTTATTACCTCTGATCAGAAGCTCTCAAAAAAAGGGAGTTTTCTTGGAGCTAAAACAATGTCCATTGAAACTTTTGTCACTTTCATCATCAAGAAACAACAAAAAATAATCCCAAAAGGAAAGCCTTCAATGCGCGAATCAAAAGGGAACTTCGAAAGACTCCTTAAAGAATTTGAAAAGCGTCTGGATGAAAACGACGGATAATAAAAGGCTTTTTGATCTCCGAAAGTCGTCTTTCCATAGAAGAAATAATCACTCCCCCCTTATCATGATTACTTTCAATCACCTCTTCTTTATTAAGAGCAATGATAAGGTGCCCTGGATAAAGAATCATATCAAGCGGCTTGACATCCCTTAGAGAAATCTCCTCTCCAAATGTCATAAGTTCACTTGTATTGCGCGGTGTAAATCCATCTGTTGCCTCGTAGAGAAGCCCTGAACAATCAACACCTCGGAATGTCCAATGAATTTCTTCAAACGGAGTCAACTTTTTTTGAGGAGGATACCACTTTAACCATTCAGATATCCCAAGAGAATAATTCCCACCCCACACATAAGAAACACCAACTTTCGCTCTCATCCTCTCTAGAATAAGCTCCATTTCTGGCAACCTTTTCTCCCTTGATCTCTTTTTTGAAGAAAATTCACCCGCACGTCCATCGAGATAAAGGGGAAAGGAAGGATAATCATCCGACCTTACCTGAAAAATTCCCTTCTCTTCTTGATGAACCACCTCAAAAACCATCTCGGGAAGGGCAATCATCTCTAGTTCACGAACAAGCTTTTTCTCATCAAAAGGGAGAGACTCCCCAAAAACTTTGTGAAAATGAGGTGTATTCAAAATAGGAGTAGGCTGGCGAATAATAAAAGTCATAAAAATCCTTGAATTTTTACCTCATTGAATGAGAAGATTTTCTTTTGAATCACGTTCGATATACATCAACCTTATTATAGAGTTTATGAACCTAAAAAAGCATGTCATTATTTTTTCCTTCTTCATTTCAACTCTCCTATTTGGAGAAGAAATCTATATTGGCCGCTCAGACGAGCCTATTGAAAATGTTATCAACGACCTCCTATCCTCTCTTTCAGAAAATCACTTAGGAAAAGGGGGAGATATCACGATTTCATCCTCTCCTGAGCGCCCCTCTTATGCAAAAATCGAATATCCCATTGAGGAATCAAATCTTAAAGATCACTTTAAAGGAGAACAATGAAAAAACCTTCCTTTTCCACAATCGCATTAGTTACCATTTTAGGCATTTTAGCTTTTGTTGAGATTAAAGATACCGTTGTAGGAGATAAATCCATTTTCCTGGTCCGTTGGATTTATAGCAGTCGAGGATATGCGAAGAAAATCGAGATCAAGCCTTACCTCCTCAACGATGAACAAACACTCGCATTACTTGCTCATCCCGAAAATACTATTGAGCAACCTCCCCAAAAAGATCTTTATCTCAAAAATGTAAACATCGTTCTCCGCTTAAAAAATCATGGGGGTGCTAGTGCGTGGGGGACTCTGGCTTGGAGAATAGGCGATCAACAATGGTCTAAAATTGATGTCACACTCCCCCCTGCATACGCAAAGGATGCGAAAAGATTCGATGACTTTATCATCCCGGTTGGTGTCGTAGTACTCCTCAATAATGAAAACCCTCCCCAGAAAATAGAAACAAAATGGGTTTCTTTATATACATACTATTAAATACAAAGTAGTTGGGTCACTAAATAAGGAGAACAATGAAAAAACCTTCCGTTTCTTGAAAAAGTGCGTGCAAAAAATATCTTATCACACTAAATTCATATTTTTTAAGAACATGTTCCTTAGCAAACGAGGATAGCTATGATACGACTCATCAAATTCACACTTCTCATGACATTACTTGCCATTTCTTTTATTGGTTGTAAGAAAGGAGCTTCTGGAAAAGCAAAAGGGGCTTCTATCAC
>Ga0075163_10002889_pt1 | contig 23121 bp, 20 predicted proteins | sample JI1023141ADNA_FD_71478 | JGI IMG/M metagenome (GOLD analysis project Ga0075163, IMG submission 71478) | Wastewater effluent complex algal communities from Wisconsin, to seasonally profile nutrient transformation and Carbon sequestration -... | ecosystem: Engineered > WWTP > Effluent > Algae... | reverse complement strand
AGTACACCTTGTCGCTCTTTTTTGCAAAAGAGCTGGCAAGGTTTTCGATTCCTTGGACCAACAGAAAAAGCCAGGCGTGAACCTGGCATTTTCTATTGGTGTCCCCAGCAGGAATCGAACCTACATCAAGAGCTTAGAAGTCTCCTGTTCTATCCATTGAACTATGGGGACATAGTGGTACTAGGAAATCCTAGTCCAACCACAGCATTTAACTACAGTGCGCTCGTGAAGTCCACCAAGACTCGCAAGCCTGTGGGTATTCTTATTCCGCAATAACAGGGGTCACTACCTCCTCTGAATCAGTTTCACTTGGGGGAATTACCGGCTGCACAGGCGTTTCAACAGGTGGCGTTACCACAGGTGCGTTCGCCCGGAGGATATCAAACGACTCTCTTCTTCCGGAATAGTACCGAATTATTGATTCTGCATCTGCCGCGCGATATCGCGGTACATGCTCTTCCGTTACAACGGGCATGTTCGTGTCATAGAATTGCTCATAAAAATCAAATCCAGTGTATGCAAAGAGACCAAGCGCGGTAACCATAACAACAAGAAGACTCGTACTCCACTCCCGTGGAGGATCAAACGTTTCCCGAAGAACGCCGGCTTTTCTTCGGCGGCTTTTCCGGGAATTTTTTTTAAAGAATGCAAAAGTTAGCTTCATATCTTTTTGTATTTTGTGACCCGTATCTCAACTTGCGCATTCCAGGAGGTGCCGCTCTCCCCACCTGCACGACTCAATGCTACTCTCGGCACAAAAGATTGCTCTGGTATTGATTCGAGGATACGAAGCATTCGCATGACCCCATCGAAGCTTCCCTCTATTGCCACGGTGACCTGTAGCTCCTCGAAGGTGTCATCAATAACCCCTACCGTAAGGCTCTCCGTCGTGAGTTCAACTCCTTGATCGAGAGCAGTCTGTTCGATGAGAGAGAGAAGATCAATGATAGCCTCATCTTTCAGTATAAAGCTATTGAGCTTTTCGCGATCATCCTTTGAGCTACGCACGGTTTCTTCAAGTTCGCTTAATGCACGCGCCTCTACCTCGGCCTGCGCGGCACGAAGACGTTCTTCATTGAGCTGATTTTTGTGGTTGCGCACAATAACTGAAAAACCGACACAAAGTGCGAGTGCCGCGAGAAAAAGCGCGAGTGAAACGAGTGCTACGATTTTTGTTCGAGTATGAATCATGGCGAAGATTTTTCCTGCCCTTCAATAGTTATCGTAACTGCAAAAGGAAGATCTGTATCTCGTGCGAGATCAGAAATAGGAACGAGTGCTTCCGAAAAAAGTGGCGATGCTTCGAGCGTATTCTTGAATGTTGCCAATGCAATTCGATTTTCTGCAGTTCCCTGAATCTGAACCGTCGAAAGAACAACACCGGTACGCATAGCCTGGAATGATGTAAAGTGAATCCCTTTCGGTGCAACGCGGATTATTTCTTCGACGACTTTTGAGTGCTCTATATTGTCGCCTGGCTTACGAAGCTGAGCCATCACTGTATTTGCTATTTGAATATCTCCAAACGCAGCATTGAAAGCCTCTCGTGTTTCCTCCACTCGCGAGCTTTCATCTCGCGCGCCAGAGAGCTGCGAACTCACCAGTACATACGTCGGTACCATGAGCGCAGCAGCGGCAACAAAAACCCCTGCGAGCATGAAGCCGTACATAGAAGCAACACGGAGCACATATTCATGTGTCAGTGCTGCACGGCCTCTGGGTGGAATGAGATTTATCATAGTGAGCGCATAAAACCCCGAAGTGCCAGCCCTATCGCTGTTGCATAGCCGTACGAATGTTTCCGCGAGATAGGTGGAACAAACGTATCGAGTGAGAAGGCATTTTGCCACACACTCGCACGCTCTGTAGGGATCTTTAATGCATCAGTGAGATACTCTGGAAGCCCCCATAGATTGGAACTCCCTCCGCAGAGGAGTATTTTTTTGATCTGGCGCTCTCCCCTATCTATTTTGCGTGTATGCCAATAGTGCATGCGCACACTGAGCTCATCGACCATATTTTTCATAATTTCTCGAAGCGCTTTTGCGACGAGGGCGTTCTCTTTTGAATCGATAATACCCTGTGTGTTCTTTATCTGCGTAAGCTCAGCCTCAGATTTATCACCAAGTACCTGCCGCATAGCCGCACTCAACTGTTCACCAGCAATATCAATAGTCGATGTGTACATGAGCACACCGTTGTACACAATGCCGACACCCATACGCGTTTTTCCGAAATCAACGATCATGTGCGGCTCCTCTACCCCTGTACGAATGGCAGCGCGAGCGATTGCTTGTGCTTCGATCTCGAACGCAAGTGGCATGAGGTTTGCTTCAACACATGCCTCATAGTAGTTATTTATGGTGTCTTGCGCATATACCGCAACTGCAAGACGCAGTTCGTTTGATTCATCATCCCTCCCCACAACAGTAAAATCAAAGTAGGCATCACGAGGTGAAAGTGGCACATTCTCTTCAAGCTTAAATTCGAGAAGATCTCGAATTTCTTTTCCCGGGGTATTTTCAGGTAGCGACGTCTCAAAGAGATATGCACGCTCTTCGGGGAGTGAGACTGTGACGAATTCAGCACCTGTCTGTTTTTTAACTTCTTTTAAAACATTCACCAGTACCGGCCTATCGTGCACACTCCCGCGCTCGACAACACCAACCGGAATTTCAAGGTCACCCCACTTTGTGAGCGTGAGATTGGTATCGTGTGCGTGCGCCTTAACGAATTCTACATATTTGAGTGACGTATCAGAAATATCCACCCCAATACCCGGGAGCGTGATGTATGTTGGAGGCGGAAATAGTTTTTGGATATTCGAAAGAACTGCCATGATGTTGTCCGTACATTATACGCGCATCACGGGGCAAAAACGCCCAAAACTCACAGCTCTCTTCTTGATAACTATTTTATCTTTGTACCTATCGGGAGATCTTGGTGCGGAAACAAAAGTCCGAGTGTTTCTTCATGACTCGCTGCAAGAATCATACCCTGACTCTCAAAACCACGAATAGTCCTTGGCTCGAGATTTGTGAGAAAAGGACACTTCTTCCCTACAAGCCACAGAGGGTCTTCGAAATATGTGCGAATACCTGAAATTATTTGTCGTGGTGTTTCTTCACCAAAATCAACAGTGAGTCTGAGGAGCTTGTCTGCATCCTCAACAATATCAACTGTTTTTATTTCTCCAATGCGAATTTCAAGCTTTGCAAAATCGTCGTATGAAATCATAGTGCAGTTTACTTACGTCGTTCTAAATAACTATTTAAAATAATGGTTGCAGCTGCCGCATCGGTTTGCTCATTTCTCCCTTGGATGCGGATCGCTTCCTGTGTTGAGTACTGTTCAGGTTCCAAGTGTATAGGAAGCCCGAGACTGAGTGTGAGGTCTTGAATCAAGTCCTCCACCTGCGCATGTACTTTGTTAGGCTTCCCCTCCTTATCAAGTGAATGACCGATAACCACCTCACCTACCTTTTCCTTTTGGATAAGAGTTTCTATATAGCCTTGCGCAGCAGGGTCATTTGGGATGACTCCATGTGGAAACGCCATCATTCCCTTATCATCGGTGAGGGCGAGTCCTATTTTCTTTGAACCATAATCAATACCAAGCAATCTCATACGGGTAGCATAGCATGTTTGGAATTGCTCGCACTTTCTGCTACTATCCTTCTGCCGAGCCGCCTTAGGGTGCGTTTGGCAAACATAACCACATAGATGGAGGGATGGCTGAGTAGAAGATAGTGTGCGGGGCATACTCTCTTCCGAGCGGAGCGAGGTGGGCGAACCACTTCAACCACTTGGCTATCCCGACTGAATCAAGGAGGGATGGCTGAGTGGTTGAAGGCGGCGGTCTTGAAAACCGTTAGAGATGAAAGTCTCTCGCGAGTTCGAATCTCGCTCCCTCCGCAACTACCAAAACCGACACGTCTGTGTCGGTTTTGTTGTATGTTGCGAGAGGGAGCGAGATTCGAAAAGCGGAGGCGGTACACAAGGCGACCGAAGGGAGTACTTGTCGCCGAGCTGGGGTCGCGGAAATTTCCGAAGAAAATTATCCGTGACCGAATCTCGCTCCCTCACATATATCAGTACGTACTCCAGTATTTATTAACTTTCTTTGTACACCTACTCCCATCACGGAGTTCGGTGCATGCTAGAATGTGTGCATGCCAGATGAAGCACGCGCGGTAACCTGGGAAGCTCCAGAACACCGTCATATCGAAAAAACAACCGATTGGTATTGGGCACTTGGTATTGTTGCCATTGCTGGTGCACTCGCCAGTATTATGTTCAATAATATACTTTTTGGTGTTGTCATTCTTCTTGGTGCTGCAACGATGGTTCTTGTTGCACGCCGCCACCCAAAGATGCTTGCGTATGAGGTTTCAGCGCGTGGAATCCGTATTGGCGAAGAACTTCACCCATTCACCTCACTTGAGGCGTATGCGATACATGAGGACTTGCCAGAAGGACCTCAGCTTATCGTAAAATCAAAGCACATGTTCACGCAGCTTCTCATACTCCCCCTTCCAGAAGAGTATGTCGATGACATCGAATCGATACTCAGTATTCGTATTTCAGAAGAACCTCTTGTTGAGCCACTCTCCCATCGCCTACTCGAACTTTTTGGTTTCTAAGAGAAACACTCTGTCATGCCCCGCCGGGTATGGGAAAAGCTAAAACCTTGTGCTATTATCCCTGCCACAGGCTCTCATAGTTTAATGGATAGAATTTGGGTTTGCGGTACCCAAGATCCAGGTTCGATTCCTGGTGAGAGCACAACGGTATTAAAACAAATCCCACTCACGTGAGTGGGATTTGTTTTAATAGAAGGCAAACTGCTTTGCCTTCGTACCGTGGTGCTAAGCGGAGCTCTGTTTTTGCTATTCTTAATGCAAAAACAAGCGAGCTCGGGGAGGAAGTTCTTAACGAGCAAAGCGAGTTTAGAAACTTGACCCCACTATTATTGCCTACAGAATTCTATAATCGAAAAGGTTGTCGACAGCTTCGACCAGAGGAAGAAAGTGCCATACAACCTGAACTGAAGCTATAAGGGAAGATTCCTAGCGAAAGCACAGCAACAAAAAACCACCGGCGTGCCGGTGGTTTTTTGTTACTTCTTCTCTTCTTTTCGCTTTGCCGCACCCATGAGGCGTGACTTCTTTCGATCTGCTGTATTTGGCTTTATAACTCCTCGCTTTGCAGCCTTGTCTATCGCTTTGTATGCAGCTGGCATAAGTGCCTGAGCTTCCTTAAGGTTTCCCTCAGCGATATGCTTCTTTACCTTCTTTACTACATCAGTAAGCTCAGACTTTCGACGCACATTAAAGATGCGCTTTTTCTCTGACGAACGATGTGCTTTTTTTGCTCCTTTGGTGATTGCCATAGTGTTGAATGCGGCACACTATACCTGAGATATACGAAAAACGCAACGGTCTTGCCGTCGCGTTTTTTCGTTATTCTCGATTCTACGACTCTTTGATATCAGGGATAATATCAATTGTTGCGCCATCTACCCCGTCTGGGCAGGTTAGCGTATACGTGGTTCTCCCTTCTACCGTGACGGTAATACTTCCTATTTCAGGATCTCCAGCGAGAGGAATGGGCGTATAGGACGTACCGAGTCTCCCTCCTCGTAAGGTACACTCCCCTTCATCGCCATTATTGGTATCCCACGAGAGAATTACTGGAGAGCCAACATGCACAAGTGTCTCGTTGGTACGAAGATCAGGACCTGTTGGGCTATCTGGTCCGCCACTCGTATCGTCATCATCATCTCCACCCCCAGGTGTTCCACCTCCACCTCCGCCACCGCCTCCACTTCCTCCATCATTACCAGGACCACCTGGGTTACCCGGATCGGATGGATCTACAGGATCGACAGGATCATCTGGGTCAACTGGATTCTCTGGATCTGGTTCAATTGGAGTATCTACGGAAGAAACGTAGATCTTCATACTATCGGAACTCATGAGTCCTTCTGCATCGGTAGCAACGAGAGTGAAGATGTACGTACCAGGTGTAACAAGTCGACTCATTGTAGGAGTGAGTGATGTTCCACCTCCAATGAGAGATGTAGGACCTCCTGAACGAATCCATCGAAGGGTCGGCATAGGGCCGTCTGGGTCATATGCAGACGCACCCGTAATGCGCACACTCGTCTGAGGGAGCACTAGACGGATATCAGGACCTGCAGATACAAATGGCATTTGATTCGTTACTCCTCCCCCACTGCCACCTCCTGGCGTTCCGGTTCCTCCTCCACTTCCTCCACCACCATCACCGCCACCACTTCCATCGCCAGGAGAACCTGGTCCGGAGTCACCGGGAGAACCACCTCCTCCCGTACTACCTCCTGCATCTCCACCACCATCACAGCCACAACCACCTCCTGCGTCTCCACCACCATCACCGCCTCCTGAATCACCTCCACCATCCTGTGCATGTGCAATGGCAATAAAAGGTGGTATATGGAACGCTGTCTTTGGTTCGACGTCTCCAAAACGAATACCTTGCGCAATACCACGTACTGCTTCTTTTATCTCTGACTGCGGAACCCCTTCTTCTACGGAGTAGACATAGAAAACATGGCTCACGCCTGTTGCGTTATCAGGATAGAAGAAATATGCAGAGGCATAGTATGCACTTCCATCTTTCATGAGCACAACACAATCACTCACAACGCCTGGCGCAGATGTAAAACCTGCATCCTCACGACAGACGTACTCGCCATCTTTGCTCGAATATGCCGAGACAGTATTTGCAATACGCTCAAGTACAATCTCCTTTTTGAGTTCGAGCTGTTTCCATGCAAGACTCACCTTTAGAGTGCGTCCGCTGTTTTGGCAGAATGTGTATTGGTCGTTTTGAGCGTCTCTTACGTACTTCGGTGCGTGCACATTGCACATAAAATCACCGAGAAATTTCCCTGCTTGAGCCTCATCGACTGAGAATCCATACTCGGCGGATGTATAGACATTCGCATGGGATACCCAAGCGTTTGCACCCGCTATAACTGATGCTTCGCCTTTTCCAAAGGCAAAAGAACCCTGCTCGAAAAACCAAAAAACGAGAGAGAATAAAAGGATGCTTGCAAGAAACACCCACTGTATGAGAGTGCGCGACATAATGCTACGTTACGTGTTAACAGGTAAAACCTATGTACTCGGAGAACTAATTGCTAGTATTTTACCTTAAAAAACATGTGTAGTCAATCTATAAAACCGCCTGGTTAGGCGGTTTTATAGATTGACCTTGTGCGGTTCGTCTATGTCTCTGAATCTTCTGGGATGATTTCAATGGTTACTGAAGCTGATCCTGATGAAGGGCACGAGAGTGTGTACGTGCTCCTTCCAACTACAGTCACTGAAGCTGTTCCCCGTTCAGCATCTTCTCCTGTCCCTGCACGCGGTAGCGGTGCGTAGGTATTTCCTATTGTAGGACCGGTGAGCGAGCAAAGTCCCTCGTCTCCATTGTTTGTGTCCCACGAAAGGGTGACCGGAGTTCCTGCGCGAACAATTCTGTTTGATGCTCGTAGTACAGGAGGTCCAGAAACGACCGGAGGCACAACATTGATGAGACTACAGTTATTTGCACTTGGTGCACCCCAAGTACCATCGCTACACGTATACGAACAGGTGCCCGTATGTGTGCTTGGGTTACAGGTTCCATCAGTAGCGCCATGCGCTGTTGGATCGAGTACACAACCAAGTATCTCTGACGCATTACATGGAAGATTCGATGGCGGAGTACTGTCTAACTCACACACTGAACCGTTCCAGCTCGTTCCATTCGCACACACCGCAGTGAATGACTGAATGCCGAGCTCAACACTGCCATTTAAAAGTCTGAACGTATTTACCCCATAGACCGCCGTTTGCGACATACCACTCTGTGTTGGAAGCGTGCTTATCGTTGAACCATTCCATGTAACCGAAGGAGCAGTAGCGCCTGTCGTTGTCCATGTTACGCTCGCGCTGCAGCTATTTTGATTTGCCGCAATCACACATGATGTCACTGAAAGTGAACCTGTTGCCGCCGGGCAAGGTGTTGGTGCATTTGCACTTTGCGTTGCACTCCATGCTGAAGGTCCTGCAGTATTCCACGCCCGCACACGATATGTGTGAGACGAGCCATCAGTGCCGACAATATCTGAGTATGATGTCCCGAGTATACCGCTAATGAGGACCCCATCCCGCTCGAGGTCATACCCCGTTGCACCAGTAACCGCATTCCAAGACGCAGTGATTGTCTTTGTACCACACTGTGCACTTGGGGTTACTGAGAGTCCTGTAGGGGTGGTCGGGAGAAGCAACGTTGGTGCACACTTTGTACCATCCCAAGTAGTACCATTTGTACAATTTGATGAACCGGTAATGGTGTCAGTTGGAGGCACTGGGATAAATGACCATGGGCTCAGGTTGAGACATACGGTGTTGTATGGCACGACCACAGAAACTGTGTGTGTACCTGGGGTGAAATACTCGAGCGCAGTTCCATCACAACGTGTGAGCGATGCGCCGAATGGGTAGGTTGATGGTACATTGACGGTCACTGTTCCTGTGCAGCTCGATGCATTTGCGAGGATGCTACAGGTGAGTGGTGTTGTGAACTCTGGTGTAGATCCTGGTGGTGGTGGAGGTGGTGTGCCGCAAGAATTCGAATTCTCTCTCCAGGTGAGGTCTGACTGACAGGTGTAATTACAGGTACCCGATCCAGTTGTGCATGATCCTCCTGACCATCCTACGGCAACTCCAAGACCGTAGGTCTCTTCTCCCGGGTGTTCACAGTAATTTGTCATCGCAGGAATACATCTGTTTACAAATACTGGGTCATACGGATACATAGGTTCAGGAGTGATTGGTCCATTTGTAGGATCACCACTTGTGTAGGAGAGGTTGTCGTTAGCACTTGGTGCAGCGAACGATCCTGAGAAAAATCCCACACTGTTTGTTGTCGCAGAAAAACCATACCCCGCATTTTGGAGCGCTGCAGTAATGGTGATACCTGGACATGAGGTGTACCCGCTTACGGTTATGGTCTCACCTGTGCGTACGTGTACGTTTCGATCGAGCGATGTCGATACCGCACATCCATCTTGGATAAATGACGCAGCCTCAACACTTGTTGCACCGAATATCGCCCATGCAAGAAGCATAAGGAGAATCATCATGAGTGGTTCTGAAGGAGTTTCTACAATACTCTTCTTATAGAGGCGATAGTAGAGATACCCTGCACCTAGAGCAAATGTAATGATACATACCCAGAATGATGCACCGAAATTAAGTGCACCATTGCTTTCCTCAACACTGATTTGTGGTGGCAGGAACGAAACCGCAGGAGACTGTGTTCGCATCGCTACCTGATCAACGAGAGAGCCATCTTTCATGAGCGTTGCATGTACGACCACGTTCCTACATGCTGTAGTCACTGGAAGAGCGATGTCCGCACGAGCATAGTTTCCTTCTTGCACTGCATGGACTGCAGACTCTGAACATGCCGCACCTGCATCATCTTGTAGCGAGACCGCAAGCATATGATCATCACCGTCTGCGCTTGTGACAACAGAAATCCGCGCAGTATCCCCTGCTCCATAGAGTGTCTTATCGAGGAAAAGTGTATCGATTGACGCTGATGTGTTTCCGGAGCTGTACTGGTAGGTCATTTCATTTCCCATTCCGTCATACTGCACAGTTACCGCATATGTTCCGTCACTCATTCGAGGGAGTTCTGTTGCAATTTGTTTTGTTTCTTTTGGTGCGAGTTCAAACGCTGCACTTGAACCACCGATTCCAGGAATCGTCTTACCATAAAGTGAGCCTTCCTTGGTGATATACCGTGGCGTTACCGTAACGACTCCGTCCGTCGTGTTCGTGAGGAGACAATGACTCACGAGCGCATCTGTTGCTTCACCGAGGGCACGTTCTCCACTCTCAAACTGTGTTCGATCATCACCACTTGTGACGTAGCAACTCTCTCTATCGAGCGACAATACTGCCTCTTCCTCAGTGACAGTGAGTGCCTTAAGCGGTGAAACCCCATACACAAACCCTTTATCATTTTTTATCATGAGGTATGTGGTAAATTCACCCTCAAGCGCAGTTGGTACCACGAAGACAAGACTTCGTTTTACTGGGGACGCTTCACTCACCATGAGTATTTCGTCATGGGCATATTCATAGACCACGCGAGCGTCACTCCCTTCTCCAGAAACGAGCGCTACTCCATACTGCACTCCTGGCTGTACTCCAGAGGCACTCGTGAGTGTAAATCCAAGTGTGAGCACTCTCCCGCTTACCTCGCTCGAGACATCACTCACCACAACGCTGCTGAGATCCGTACTTGAAACAAGTGCATCAGGCGAAGCAGCAAATGCTGTACCGAACAGTGATACAAGTACAAGGATAAGTACTGAAAAAACGTATTTCATAAAAGAACAGATGGCTTTATAAAACAATGTGCATTAAATAATCAGAATGAAATGCCCGATGTATATCGAGATATATTTCACTGTGATTGTACCACTCGACAGAGTAACTATTTCGTGTGGGTGTGTACGCAAAACCCCCGCACACTTTGTGTGCGGGGGTTTTCGCTACTCTCTACGACTCCCAGTTCTCTGCAACAACATCGACGGTCACTGTATCGGTAAGTCCTGGACCACAGCTGAGTGTGTACGTGGTCCTGCCTCGAACTTCAATTGGATCTGACCAACCTGTCGTAACTGTCCCATTATCTCCCGGTAGTGATGCATACCCAGAGAGGCCACCACCAGTGATGCTACACGTCGACTCTCCCCCGGTGAGAGGGTTGTTTGTATTCCACGATAGCGTAACATCGTCACCAATAGTCACAATTGCGTCTGAGGCAGTGAGTACTGGTGCTACTGCATCTGTTCGAAGTATAACTTCCCGCCTTGACGTTGGCGTACCATTTGATCCTGTACAGATAAGGCTGAACAGGCGCGCATCTCCAGGAGTAAGGCTTGCGGTAACATCAGCACTTCCATCTGGACCCCCGCCAGAGAATCCTGGTCCCGAGGTGTTGGTACATGCCGTGGTTCCTTCAGACTCCCAGTGTATCGTTGCCTGAGCACCAGGTGGGACACTCATTTCCGTTGGTGAAGAAATACAGTTGTTTGAGGTACCGAGGTCACAAAGCTCAAAGCGGGTGATGAGTGGCACAACACAAGTGTTTGAAATTTCTTCCCAAATACCAGTTACCCCGTTACAGCGGTACTGACAGTTACCGACATATCCAACTGCACACTGCCCTTCGGTATCACCAGACGTTCCTGCAGGCAGCTCACATCGATTGAAGTTTGTATCGGCAGAACATCCGACAGAGCTTACCGACACTGTGACATCTTGCCGACCACTTGAGTTCGTGCCATTCCAACACTCGAGTGAGTACGTGGTGTTTGTTGTCGGGTTAACCTGCACATTGTTTGTTCCAGTATGTGACTGATCACCTGTCCATCCACCAGTTGCAGTGCAGCGTGTTGCGGTACCGGTAACAGTCCACGTGAGCGTAACGGTATCACCTGCCGTAATACTTAACGGACTACCACTGAACGTGAGCGATGGTGCTGATGGAGCAAGTGTGGTGAATGTCCCTACCGGTGAATACCCGGTGCCGATGTTGTTCGTCGCAAATCCCCAATAGTAGATAGTGGTATTCCCTGGCATTCCTATGCGTGGGTGTGAAAATGCTCCGTTACTTATAAGTCCTTCAGGTAAGCAGTCTACTGATGGAAGTGTTGGTGGTGGGTTTGAGGTACTCCAACAGGTACCACGCGCGCTCATTGTTGCAGTTCCTCCTTTTGAGGCAACGGTTGCTCCTAATGTTGCGCCACTTTCAGTAACGGTAGTATGGGTCGGGAGTGTTAAGACAGGCGCAGCGAGTATAAGATCTACGCTCACAATGCGTGGACTTGAGGTTGCTCCCTTATCATCTACTGCGCGTATTGCAACAAACTTAGTTCCTGGTGTTGTCCACGAGTAGTTACCTATCTGTGTTCCTCCAGAAGAAACATATCCAACACTCGGCGTTACGTCATTGGTACTTCCGTCGTTATCTACATCGATCACAAAACGAAGAGGATCTCCTTCGGGATCAGTTGCTCCAAACGTGTAGGTGATCGGCTCAAATGGATAGAGTCCGTATGGTGTCGTTGGTCCTGTTACCGTTGGCATATTCGGCGCGGCGTTTGTTGGTGGATTACTCTCAACAGAATCAGTTGGACTATACGAAGACGCGTTACCAGCATTCCCATCAGGATGACATCCTGGATCAGCCGTATCAACTACACCATCACCATCATCATCGATGCCGTTTGAACACTGTGGCGCATACACAGCACACGCTGCTGGAACTGGTGGTCGCGTTGTTGCTGCTCCCGCAAAGAAGTACCCAAACACATTACAATCGAGTGGTGACGTGGCGCATGCACGCTCTCTAAAGAGAGCAGAGAGATTGGATGCAACGAAGTTGAGGTTCGGGTCAGCAAATCGCATCCAATAATCATCGAAGTCTGAATCGGATGGGGGGTACCACGAACTCATACTTCCCCCTACAGAAGTGTCGACGCGACATGCAGTAGATGCAGCAACGACTCTAAATGACGTACTCCATGCAGATGCATTGTTACCCTCATTCGACTCTGTAACTTCACCTGCAGTATCTACTATGTATCGAGCTCGATAGTTTGTTCCTGGAGTTGCTCCAAGAGGTACCGTCCAATTTACTGTTTGTGAGTACGACCCCCCTGCAGATGTTGAGTTTGTTTGGCGTGGTATCGCCACAATATAATCAGTTACTGCATCTCCATTTCCGTCAATATAGAACCCTCCAACATTGTGCGGCCCTGCAGCGACGGTACCACTATTTGATATCGTATTTGTATTGAAGGTGATCGTTCCACCCTGTACTACTGAGGTTACGTTTACCGATGGTGCTGATGGCACAAGATCAGGCTGTCCTGGTGGCACACACGTTGGCGCTGTTGCAGAAGACGCACTTGATGGCTCTGAGTCTGCAACCGCCTGCGCTTCTATACGATACGAAGAACTGACGCCTGCTGGAGCAGTGAGGTCTATGTAGCTCGTTGCAGCAGCGCTTGGAACGGTAGCGATGGCAACCCACCCAAAACCTGGATCGTTCCTAAATATTTGATACCCAGCCCAGTGTAGATCATTTACCGCTGTCCAGGTAAGGCGCACTCCCCCACCAGCACCACACGCATTTGCGGATGCACTGAAGTTCGGTGGCGTTGGTGGCGCACATACAACCATCGGTTTTGGTGTTGTCCATGCCGAGCTCACACTTCCATTGTCCGCGCGCACACTGTACTCAATACGATGTACTGCACTAAGACCAGAATGAATGTAGGTAGTTACTCCTGTTGATACCGTCGTAATTGAACCGGTTGTCGTATTGTTGATACGTACCGTGTACCCGGTCGCTCCTGAAACAGCGTTCCAACTCAAATCCATTCTTCCTTGCCCCGGTGTCGCACAGTTTTGGTTATAGGGGACAACATCAAAGTTACTTGGGGTTGATGGAGGTGTGCCAGCTACCACCGTGAAAGTATGGTTGCCTGTAGCCACATCAGAATCTATTGGCTGCCCTGATCCGTTTTGTGCATTCACGGTGAGTCTATTTGCAAACGAGTGTGTCCCCGGGGTCATACTTCCCGGAATAGTAAATGACTGCACATTCGTGTTTGTGTACCCAGCAAACGTAATAGTTCTGTACCCACCTGTTGAGGCAGTGACAGGGAATGTCCCCGTCCCCGGCCAAGAAGCGTCCCATACTGGAGGTCCGCTTGGTCCAGCACCATTGTATGCAACCACCGCATTCACTCGGTCAGTTGGGTTCATACCCATGTCAGGCTCTATAAAAAGCTGCGTGGTGACTTGTATCGTTTCTCCTGGAATATACGAGCTCTGATTGTTTGAAATATTTGCAGTTGCAGCAAAACCAATCTCACATGCACCACAGCCATACGGTCCCCATGTTTGGGCAGTGAGTGTGAGGGCGTGTGCTGATTGAGGAACCATATACCCCCCCAGAACGCAGGCGAGCAAAAACATAAACGTGAGGACGCCACGCTCTATGAGCTTTCGCATACCTAAGACGGTGAGCATCACAATGAAAAGTGCCATAACCACTCCGAGTGTCCGCATCGTTTTACTCATCATCCCGGCATCACTTCCCTTCTCTTCTCCTACACGAGCAAGTGCTAGCCTAAACGTAGTCTCATACACATCGAGCGCAGTGCCATCTGTACCTTGTATAGTGACTTTTGCTATACCCTGTTCACAGGTTGTCTCTATTTCAAACTGTGTCGCTGGTCCTTGCACCTTCAGATCGGTTTTCCCACACGGAGCACCTTCGTATGAGCGCAATTCCACAACCGTTTGAAACCCATCCTGTACTGACACTTCTGCAGCAAGTGTCCCCTTGAGGGTGGTCGATTTCCCTTCGCTCTTCTGTAACGTAAGGTTGTGCACCGTCGCATGATCGCCCCTCACGTAATATTTCGTGACAAAGAGCTCACCCGTAGTGGTATCTGTAATATGCAGTGTGAATCGGCCTGACTTGGTTGGAAGGCTAATTGTTGTAGGCACTCCTTTTTCCAAACCATACTCGTTTGTTACATCAGCTGGCATGAGTGGTGAGTCATTGAAACTTGCTACCGCAAGGACACCGCCTTTTGTGTGCGTACACACTATATCTTTTGGCGTACTGCTCCCTAGACATGAGAAAACGGACTCCTTTTCCGGACGACTTACTTCAGCAACGAGCGCATACCCCAGCGGAAGTCCAGATTCTGTTTCTGCTACGACTCCAATCGAAAGTTTTCCGCCAAGTCTCTCTGGAAGCATATACGCAAATGAGACCGAGCGGAGCTCTCCTTCCTCTAGTGCACTTGTTGTTCCAAACGATTGCACCGCAACAACCTCACCTGCACCATTTCGAACAACTGCTCCCAAAACGATGTTGTCCTGAAGGCCCATTCTTCCCTCCAGGGTGAATGTTCCTTCAAAGGTGCCGTCTTTTTCGGTCACTTCCACATCACCCACATTCACATCCGCAACCGCGACCATCTGCATTTCTGCATTCACTACTTCCTCCCCCGAGGATGGAGCTCCTTCTTGTGCAAAAACAGGGATAGCCGAGACGATAAGTCCAAAGATGAATACGAATTGGAATAACTTCATACTGTTGTGTGGGTGGTGTGCTATGTATAAACGCCATTGCGCAGTATTGCGCAATGATTTCTCATACGAGTATAGCACCGCACCGCTTCGCGCCTTTTGCGGTATGGGGGTATAGAACACCGAACATGACTTTTCATGGGGTATTGCCTTTTTCTATAATTACTGTAGAGTATTTGCCATCCAAGGCATGGTGCCACGGAATGTTCCTACTCAAGGAGGTGCCATGAAGGCGCTCAAAACGTTCTTTTACGGAATCATGGCATGCCTCGGCATGCTGTTCGGCCAAGTGGCCTTGGCCCAAGGACAGTCGTGCAGCTCGTACGACGGAGACGGGACCGATTCCTTTTCCACGCTCTCCACGGCCGGCTACACGTGCCTTCGGCTGAGCGTGGTCGAGGGATCGACCCTCACGTTCAGTACGTCGGACCCGTTCTCCTTCTTCACCCTCTACGGTGCCGAAGGAGCATTCCAGGACTTCCGCGGTACCGGTACGAGCTGGAGCTACGCGAACACGCCGACCGCAAGTGACGTGACCATCCAGTTCGCTTGGGATCCGGGCATGGTCGGGCAGTCGTTCGACTACAACGTGAGCGTGACCGCGCCGGTTCCCGAACCGTCGACCTATGCGCTCATGCTTGCCGGCCTCTTCGCGGTCGGCTTCATGGCCAAGCGCAAACGGCTCATGGCAACCACCCCGGGTCTGCCGCATCCGGCATAACTGACACACCTATGTCAGAAAAGGCACTCAACCCTGAGTGCCTTTTTCATTTTCTATACAAGCCTTATCGCTATGCCTCCCATCCCGTTGGAACCACTTCAATTGTTTTTACATCCGACTGCGGGCCGCAGGTAAGGATGAATGTCGTTCTTCCTTCAATAGTCACATCCACAGAGCCTGTTTCCACATCACCCGTACCATTGGCGAAGATCGAATCATCAAGACCAGCCCCTGAGATTGAACATGAGGTTTCATCGCTATTATTTGTGTCCCATTCAAGAGTGATCGTACTTCCTTCGCGTACCGTCGTTTTGACGGTATTGAGTTCGGGCTGAGTATAGAACGTAACCACATCTACCCATGCGCTATCAGGGATACCACCCTGGTAGTTACACGCAACCTGATAGCGCTCTACGGTATTGATGCTCGCGCTTGAAACAATGTCATCTTCTCCCGTATTCGCATCGCCTGTTGAGAAACCGTCCCCGCTTACCGGTGAACATGCATCTGACTCTCCTGACTCCCAGACAACTTTAAGTGGGGTTCCTGTTGCTACAAGCTGTGTCCCACCCTCACCGACACACGAGGAATAATCTGCGGTACACACAATGTAGTTATCAATGACGGGTAAGTGACAGGTATTCGTATCATCAATCCAGTTACCATTGTCACAGGTAAGCGAGCATGACCCGACATACCCAAGTGAACACGCCCCATCTGATCCGCCATGACTTGTAGCACTTAGATCACAGCTTCCATTCACCTCTGCAGCACAGCCACTATTCCCAACAATATCAAAACTTGATACGAGGCAATTTGGTGTTTCGTATACCCCTTCGTCTACCGCCCCAATACCAACTCCTGAGTCAACACAGTATTGGATATAGAGTGTGCCAGTCTGGTCTGGCGTAAATGATGAGACAACATCCCATGCATATTCATTCGGACCGAAGGCAGATTTTGTGAATGTACCTCCACTCATAGGGAGCCATGCTCCACTTGTACCACCCCATTGATACGTCACTTCGGTATCAAAACCAACTCCCGTTCCTACACTGCCGTTATTGTGGACCTTTACATGCACTTCGTGTGATTTATTTTCGGTGAGCGTACCCTGAAGATCAATATATTGCGCGTAGAGATCAACAAATGTACACGCACCTGGTGCAACTGCTGAAACCTGGGTTGAGTAGCTCTCTCCGCTTGCATTCATTGCGCGCACTGAGTAGGTATACGTATCTCCTGGAGTAACACCCCAGTGGGTGAACTCTACATCTGGCGGATAGACACTACCGCTATAGTCAGTGGTTTGTGTACCATCAAATACCGTATATGTGTCTACATGCTCCGGGATTGCATCCCACGCAATATCAATGGAGGTCGTATCACATGCGCCAGGTGTCGCAACGACGTTCGTTGGAGCACTTGGGACTTGCGGTAGCACTTCAAAATCTGTCCAACCTGAAAAGTTATTTCCTTCATTTGACTCAGGTACCCAATTGCCACTATCCGCAATATACGAAACACGGTACGCACCGAGCGGTGCATCTGCCGGCACTGTCCACACAGCACTACTAGAATCTGATCCTCCTACAACTAGTCCACCTGGTATTTGTGCAGTAGCCTGTACGTAATCAGCTGCCCCGTCTCCATCGTTATCAAGATAGAAACCGCCAATTTTGAATGCACTCGCTGCGGTGACCGCACCATTATTTGTTATCGAACCCGTGCCAAGTGTAATGGTTTGACCTCGAGCTACGGTAAGTGAAGAGACTGTTGGAGCACTTGGTACAAGCTCTGCCTGACCACAAATTGAGCCATTCCATGTCGAGTTTGACGCACACGGTGCCGCTACTGATACAGAGGCGAGACTGAGGGCAGTACCCGCCTCAAAGAGATGGAAACACCTCGAGCTGTAGCCTACCGGAGTTGCATATGACTGACTTCCGACACCTGTAGTCGTGAGGAGTGTATATGATGTTGAAGCACATGATGGGGTTTCTTTAAGATCAATGCCAGCAACACCAGAGGAGGTCCAGTCAAGTGTTGTGTTACATGTACTTGCTCCAGCTGAAATCGTACATGCTGGTGAGGATGTGAAGCTTGCAGATGCAGCATCTGCAAGGAGTGGTGCCGCAAAAAAGAAAAGTAGCGTCAAAAGAACACCGAGCGACCTAGGGCTGAGGAGCGTTGTGTTCAATATATATGGTGGTGTCATAAAAAAAGCATTGATACTGCTTACTCAGACTATTGTACATGCGTACCGGGGTGACGGATTTTCGTTCTGTTGATTATTTGTCATGGCGTTCTCCCCGCGGTAGCATGCATATATATGATTGGCTCACTCACTGGCACTGTCTCAGGAAGTCGTGGAGGACGTATCGTACTCACTGTTGGTGGCGTGGGGTACCTCATTGCAGTCCGCTCAATCTTCGATTTTCCAGAATCATCGAATGTAACCTTGCATACTCACCTCGCTGTTCGAGAAAATGCGCTCGACCTCTATGGCTTTGTGCTTCCTGAAGAACTTCGCATGTTTGAGGAACTCATTACCATTCCAAAAATAGGTCCCAAAACTGCGATGCAGATACTGATGCAAGCTGATGTTGCCACACTCACGCACGCGATACTCACCCACGACCCAGTGTATCTCACAAAAATGTCAGGGATTGGTAAGAAAACTGCAGAAAAAATTGTGACCGAGCTTGCTGATGCATTTGAAGGAGATGCAGGTGGCGACTCCCTATCGCAAGAAGATACTGATGTCATGGATGCTCTTTTGGCCTTGGGTTACGCACACAAAGATATTCGAAGAGCGATTGAAAAATTGCCTCCAGGACTTTCCGACACAAAGAAGCGCATTACCGAGGCGCTCAAAATTGTGAGTTCCTAGGAATCGAGGCCGGTAATTTTTGGGTTACTGAAAAACCAGCTATACTGAACTACTACGTATGGATTCATTTTTATATACTATTAAGCGGTATGTCCCGACCTCGCTTTTTAAGGTATTACAGCCACCGTACCACCTTCTCTTCTCTTTTCTCGCTGCAGTGAGGTACCAGTTTCCATCCAAGGAAATTACGGTGATCGGCGTTACCGGGACAAAAGGAAAATCATCTGTGGTTGAGATACTCAATGCCCTCTTTGAGGCAGACGGCAAGCGCACAGCCATGGCAGGGACGATTCGGTTTAAGATTGGGGAGAAGAGTGAACGGAACATGTTCAAAATGACCATGCCGGGGAGATTTTTCACGCAACGGTTTCTTCGCGACGCAGTGAATGCAGGATGTGATGTAGCGATTCTTGAAATGACCTCGGAAGGCGTGAAGCAGTTCCGACACAAATTCATACACCTCGATGCACTTGTGTTCACTAACCTTTCGCCAGAGCATATCGAATCTCACGGCTCCTACGAAAAGTATATTGCGGCAAAACTACAGCTCGCACGCACTCTTGAAGATTCTGGGAAGCGTCCGCGTTTCATGATTGCAAACAAAGATGATGAACATGGCGGACTTTTTCTTCAGGCAAACGTTGAGCAACCACTTCCCTACGGACTCTCTGACCTTGAACTCTACAACCTCAACAAAGACGACCTTAGCCTCGTCATTGAAGGGAGCACCATCCGCGTTCCTCTGATTGGACTCTTTAATGTCTACAACTGCCTCGCAGCAATCACCACAGCGCGTGCGTTTGGAATCCCTATAAAAACGATCCATACTGCGCTCACCAACCTTGCTCCGATCAAGGGCCGTGTGGAAATTTTCAAATCACCAAAAAATGCTGCGAAGCGCATAACTGTTGTTGTTGACTATGCACATACACCAGACTCTCTTGAGAAACTGTATCTCGCGTTTGAGAAAGAAAAGAAAATCGCTGTTCTCGGTAATACAGGAGGCGGGAGAGACAAGTGGAAGCGCCCTGAAATGGGTCGCATTGCAGGCGAATACTGTACGCGGGTCATTCTCACGAACGAAGATCCGTACGATGAAGACCCCGTAGCAATTGTTGAGGATATTGCCCGCGGTGTTGAAGATGAGAGCAAGGTGCGCATCATTATGGATAGAAGACGAGCAATCAGAACTGCGATTGAAGAAGCCCCTCAGGGATCTGTGGTACTCATTAGTGGTAAAGGAACTGATCCATACATCATGGGCCCACACAACACCAAGACTCCGTGGTCTGACGCTAAAGTTGTACAACAGGAAATGGCGGCAATTTTTGGTGATACGATACACACATGAACGGATTTGGATTCTTTCTCGGTTTTTTTGCACTCATCGTAGTGCTCGCTGTTACCGTTGGAGGAAATGAGAATCGCAACACCACAAAAGACGTAGGGAGCGCTACATCGTCTGAAACTCAAATACGAAATAACACCAAGGTGACTGAATCAGAACCGGTATACACTGCACCAACAAATCAATCCTCACAAAAGACCGCAAAGCCGCTCACACCGAGAGAGGTGGAAAATAAAGTTGCACAAATATACCGAACACTTGATGCGCTCCGTGAGGATATCCGTGAAGCGACACTTCGATCGCCCGCTTCCCCCTATGCAGGAAAAGTCACGCTACGAGGAGGAAATGTCTATGGAGAAGATCCAGACAAAGAATATCTTGTCATCCGTGCAGAATCAAAAAATGCTTCTGCAATTGATATTTCGAAGTGGTACGTCGAGAGTTATGTAACGGGAGAAACTGCGTACATACCTGACGGCGACAGACTTATGGAGCGTTGGCGTTCTCCAGATGGGGAGCCTATCCGATTGGAGCCCGGGGAAACCGCGTATCTCATGACCGGAGAATCACCGATTGATACCTCCTTTAGAGAAAATATGTGCACTGGGTACCTTACCGCAGAGCGAACCTTTACCCCATCACTCGGCCGTAGATGCCCTTCCCCCCGATCAGAGCTTGAACGCTTTGGTACAGATATAGCCCTTGATAATGACAAGTGTTATGACTTCATCGAAAAGCTCAGTTCATGCACAACACCCGATGAAGAACTCTATGCTCGAAGTAAGGTAGGTGGCACCTGTTCACTTTTTGTTGAAAATACCTTCAGCCATGACGCCTGCGTACGCCTGCATCGCTACGATCCATACTTTGCACGTGATGGGTATTGGCGCGTATATCTAAATGAGCGAAATGAACTCTGGAGAAGTGAGCGTGAGATCATACGTCTCATGGATGAGAATGATGCCGTTATCGCTGTGCTCGAATATTAAGACCTCTTTCGGAGCGCATCAAAAAGTACAATCCCTGCAGATACTCCAACGTTAAGGGATTCCTTCTTTCCATGCATGGGGATGTAGACGACGCTATCGGCCATATCGCACACTTCTTTTGGCACACCATCAATCTCATTCCCAAATACAAACGCAACATCATTTGGATATGCCATTTCCGTATACAGAGCAGCATTCGGACACTGCTCAACCGCAACAATAGTGACACCTCGTTGCCGAAGCGACTCAAGGCATGCCACTGTTTCATCGCACTGTTCCCACTGAACAGTCGATGTTGCGCCAAGGGAAGTTTTTAGTATCTCATCGACAGGTCGACCAAAACGATCTGTCGGCGCTGGTGTATAGCCACAGAGAAATATGGTGTCCACCCCTGCCCCATCTGCACTACGAAAAATAGATCCAACGTTGTGTGCGCTTCGTATATTATGGAGGACGACAAATAGTTTCATGGTACGCGAATTTGCTCGGTGAGTGAGCCCTGAATATACACCATGACAATCTGCTATACCACGATGACTATTTATAGAGACTCACCATCGGGGTACACTACCTACATCTATGCTCAATCTTTTTCCTATTCAGTTTCTTGCACCACTGACCTACTTTTTGCTGCGTATCACCCTTGGTTTTCTCTGTATCCGCATTGGTTTTATGATGATGCGCACCGAGGGAACGAGCACCTTGCGCCGCCTTCTCGGCACCATCTTCACTGGCACCGGAACGTTTCTTGTCCTAGGGCTCTATACACAAGGAGCAGCACTCCTTACGCTCGTTCTTTCAAGTATCGGCATTGTAAAAAATGGAACAATTCGTGAACTTACCCGCACATCACTCATACTCATGTGTGTTATCGCCCTTTCCCTCTTTGTGACAGGAAGTGGCCCTTTTGCGTTTGATTTACCCATTTGAAATTGACGACAATTCATTTCTACCTGAAACTGGAGATGTATGGACACTTCATCAATTCTCATTTTTTTACTTCACGGCCTTTTGGCACCTTCACCTCTTACGCTTGTTGTCTTTGTATTCATCACATCACTCCTCACACTCCTTTCGGTGTCATGCTACCTCCATCGTTCCCAGACACACCGCGCAGTCGATTTTGTTTCTCCACTTACGCTTATATTTCGCGTCACGCTCTGGCTCTTTACGGGAATGAAAACAGTCGAATGGGTCGCCATTCACCGCAAACATCACGCAAAGTGTGATACTCCTGAAGATCCGCACAGCCCTCGCTATTTTGGGCTGAAAAAAATACTCCTTGAAGGTGCTGATATCTACCGCAAAGCAGGGCAGAATAATCCTGCACTTCTCGAAGAATATGGAAAGGGTGCTCCGAACGATTGGTTTGAACGGGTGTTCTACAATACAAAGACTCGTGACCTTGGGGTACGACTCACCCTTGTCGTTGAACTCATTCTCTTTGGTCTCCCCGCCCTCATTGTGTGGGCCATTCAGATGCTCGTTATTCCGGTCATCGCAGCAGGCATCATTAACGGGATCTCACATGTGTACGGATACCAAAGGTACAAAGATGGTGAAACACGTAAGGAAGGAGGTGTCTTCGAGCGAATTGGTGATGCACGCAATATTCCAACATATGGTCTCGCCGTTGGTGAGGAATTCCACAATAATCACCACGCGTACCAAGGTAACTACAAGTTTTCTCATGCATGGTACGAGTTTGACCTTGCCGGGACTCTCATTGAACTCCTCATGTACGTAAAACTTGCGTGGATACCAGAACGTCGACAGTAAAATCAGCTGTGGTATAGTTTCCTGGCCTAAATAGGCAAATTTCACATATCCGCCCATAGTCAGATACGGTAGCGTGAGATGCTCCAAGCATTCTCATCTCACCCCTTGATTAAGGAACGGTACGCTATAGCAAAAGCAATATCCGCCCATAGTCAGATACGGTAG
>Ga0075163_10002888_pt1 | contig 23127 bp, 21 predicted proteins | sample JI1023141ADNA_FD_71478 | JGI IMG/M metagenome (GOLD analysis project Ga0075163, IMG submission 71478) | Wastewater effluent complex algal communities from Wisconsin, to seasonally profile nutrient transformation and Carbon sequestration -... | ecosystem: Engineered > WWTP > Effluent > Algae... | reverse complement strand
AAGAACCGCTTGTTCACTCGTTGCGTCATGTCCATCCCCTTCACGCACAACCGTTCGAGTACTCGAACGCCGAGTCTCAGATACTGCGAGCCACCGCGCAAGACCGAACGATTTGGCTCGAGCGATTTGTGCGCAACTGTAGTCTTTCCCCGAGGAACGCGAGCGCCCGTAACGAATGCGCGCCGTCTACGTATCGCGCCATATGCATCCCACTCCCTGGATTTTCGGTGCGCTCATCGGCGCGCTTCTCTCGACCTCCTGCTCCGCAGGGGATACCGACTGCGCGCCTGGTTTGCCGTGCGCTGGCAGTGCGCAGGTGCCGGCCACCGGCAAGCTGCAAGACATCGACGCGTGGCTCCAGACGGGCACCTACAAGACCTGGAAGTGCGAGAAAGACGCACATCCGGCGCGCTCCGGATCGGCGCACGACTCCAACCGCGTTTGCTCCAACGATCTTCTCAGCGGAACCACCGCCGGCGAATACCCGGTGGGCGCCGCCAACGTGAAGGAGCTCTACGACGGCAACCGCGTGACCGGCTACGCGATGATGGTGAAGGTGGCCAAGGGGACCGGCGGGAACGCCTGGTACTTCTACGAGAAGCTCGGCAGTGGCAGCATTCCGGCCAATGGCGTCGACGACGGGACCTGCACCGGCTGCCACAGCGGCGCGCCCCGGGACTACGTGTTCACCCAGGTTCGCTGATCGGCCAGGACGCCCGGGTTTCGTCCGGGGACACCGAGCTCCGTGCGCAATGCATTGATCTTCCTCGGGCGCGCCGCTGGTACGGCGCTGGCTAGGTGGCCTCCCAGGAGGTTCGCATGCGACGAATTCTACTGGTGATGTTGGCCTGTGCGTGGGCGTGCTCGGCTTCGGACGTGACCGACGTGAAGCCCCTCGATCGAAGTGGGACGGAGGGTAGCGGCGATGCCAAGGCGAGCGTCGACGAGACGGAGATCGTGCGGGGCGTGGTGAGCAATGGGAGGGATCCTGCGGTGGTGGCCCTGCGCATCGGAGGCCAGGCGCTGTGCACCGGCGCGCTGGTGGCCAAGGACGTGGTGCTCACGGCCCGGCATTGCGTGAGCAAATCGGCGTCCGCGGTGGCGTGCCCGCCGGACGGGGTGCAGGTGTACGGCGATCGGCCGGCCTCGAGCATCGAGGTGCTGCTGGGCGATCAGGTGGACGGGCAAGACGCGGCGGCGCGCGGTCGCGAGATCGTGAGCCCCAACGGCGTCACCCTCTGCGACGCGGACATCGCGCTGGTGGTCCTCGACCGCCCCATCAAGAACGTGCGTCCGCTCGGGGTGCGCACCACCGGCGTGGCCAAGGGCGATCGCGTTCGCGCGGTGGGCTTCGGCAAACGCGGGGACGATCTCGGCGCCGGCGTGAAGCTGGTGCGCGAGCACGTACCGGTGCTGGCGGTGCGGGCGGCGGAGTTCACGGTGGGCGAGGCCACCTGCCAGGGCGACTCCGGTGGTCCTGCGCTCGACGAGGCCACCGGCGAGATCGTCGGCGTGGTGAGCCGCGGCGGACCGAGTTGCGAGGGAGCGGGCGTGCACAACATCTACACGCGCGCCGACACCTTCGGCTGGCTAGTGGACGCGGCGCTGGCGCGAAGCGGCCTCTCGGAAGTGCCCGACGGGGCCGACGCCGGACCCAAGGGCGCCCCGCGGGCGGGCAAGGACAAACCGCCCTCGGACGTGGGAAGCGCGTGCGCTGCCGCCTCCGACTGCGCCGCCGGGGTTTGCGTGCGCGAGGCCGACAAGGCCTACTGCTCCCGCGCATGTGGCAACGGCGATCGCTGCCCGACGCGCTTCCACTGTCAGAAAGTGGAAGGCGCCTCGGTCTGCGTCCAGGTGCGTTAGACGCTCCTTTGGGGGCGGGGGTCGATTCTCGCCTGCGCACCGCGGACGGAGTTGACCCCGGCGCCCCCGGACCATAAAAGCGTGGTCGATGGACTTCGACTTCTCCGAGGATCACAAGCTTCTTCAAAAGACCGTGCGCGACTTCGCTCGCGTGGAGGTCGCCCCGCACGCCCGGAAGTGGGACGAGGAGGAGCGGTTCCCCAAGGAGATCGTCCCCAAGCTGGCGGAGCTGGGGCTTTTGGGCATCCGCATTCCCACCGAATACGGCGGCTCCGGCATGGACACCACGAGCTACGCCATCTGCGTCGAGGAGATCGCCAAGGTCGACGGCTCGCTGGCGCTCACGGTGGCGTCGCACAACGGCCTCGGCACCGGTCACATCCTCTCGTTCGGCAGCGAAGCCCAGAAGCAGAAGTATCTGCCCAAGGCGGCCGCCGGCGAGTGGCTCGCGGCCTGGGCCCTCACCGAGCCCGGCAGCGGGAGCGACTCGGCGGGCCTCGCCACCACCGCCAAGCGGCAAGGCGACAACTGGGTCATCAATGGCACCAAGATGTTCATCACCCAGGGCAGCGTCGGCGGCTTCTGCGTGGTGCTGGCCCGCACCGCCAGCGACGTGCCCAAGCAGCGCGGCATCAGCGCCTTCGTGGTGGAGCACGGCACCAAGGGGTTCGCGGCCTCGAAGCACCTCGAGAAGCTCGGTTGCCGCTCCAGCGATACCTGCGAGCTCACGTTCGAAGACGTCGTGGTTCCCGACTCCGCCCGCGTGGGCGAGGAGAACGCGGGCTTCACCGACACCATGAAGATCCTCGACCGCGGTCGCATCTCCATCGCCGCCATGGCGCTGGGGCTCGGCTACGGCGCGCTGGAGGCGGCCATTCAGTACGCCAAGGACCGGAAGCAGTTCGGCAAGGCCATCGGCGAGTTCCAGGCGATCCAGTGGATGCTGGCGGATTCGCGTGTGGAGCTCGACGCGGCGCGCCTTCTCACCTACCGGGCCGCGGCCCTGGCCGACGCCGGCAAGCGCTACTCGCTCGAGGCTTCGATGGCGAAGCTCTACGCGAGCGAGGCGGCGACCCGCGCCTGCAACCGCTCGCTCCAGGTGCACGGTGGCTACGGCTACACCCGGGAGTTCCCGGTGGAGCGCCACCTCCGCGACGCCAAGATCTGCGAGATCGGCGAAGGCACCAGCGAAGTCCAGCGCATGGTCATCGCCAAGCACCTCTTCGCCTGAAGAGCTCAGGGGCCAGCGAAGTCCGGCGGAATCGGGACGTCGACCGGCAGGTCGTCCATGGGCAGTACGGCCACCCCCACCGCGCCCGGTCCCGCGTGGAGATAGATGCTGGAGCTGAGCGGACGAAGCGTCGCGTAGGTTAGCGGCAGCGCCTTGTGGAGGCGCGACGCCACGTCGCGCGCCACGGTGTCGTCCGCGTAGGTGTGGAAGACGGCGCCCCAGACTTTGCGGGCGGCCCCGACGCGCTTCACCGCCATGTCCACCAGTGCCCCCGCGACGTCGCCGCTGCCCCGTACCTTGCCCTGCTGCGCCAGCTCGCCGTCCTGGAAGGCGATGATCGGCTTGATGTTGAAGAAGTCCGCCATCTGCGCCCGGGCCCAGCCGGCGCGGCCGCCCTTCACCAGGTTGTCGAGGGTGCCGGGGACGAAGGCGAAGAAGGAGCGCTCCGCCAGCATGTTGAGGCAGCGGGCGATGGTGTATCCCGGCACGCCGGCCTCGCCCATGGTGCTCGCCGCCAGGACGAAGAGCCCGAGGCCCGAGTCCGTCATCTTGCAATCGACCACGTGGATGGGCGTCTTGCCGAAGGCCGCGGACGCCGCGAGGGTACGGGCCGCCGACGCCGCGGCGCCGTAGGTCTGGATGATCTTCCGAGAGGCGAGGATGGTGACGATCTCGCGCGTCTCCTTGGCGAGGCGCGCGAAGATCGCGGCGAACTCGTGGGCGGTCGTCCCCACCACGTGGGGGAAGTCGCCGGCGGTGCGGACCCAGCCGTCGATGACCGGGTAGGGGATGCCCGCGCGGGTGTCGTGGCTCACGCCGTCGACCACGATCTGCTGCGGGCAGATCTCGAGGTCGAAGTGCCGGATGGCCGCAGCCGGCAGGTTGCACCCGGGGTTGGTGACGATCCGCATCGAGCCCAAGCGTACGCGCAGCTCAGCCATCTCGGGCGGCCGTGGGACCGCTTTGGGAACCTTTCCCACCGCCGCCTGCGGCACGTCGCCGCCGCCCGGTGCCACATCCGCTGGGTCGAAGGGGCACACCGCGAAGAAGATTCCGGAGCGATGTCGAGATCTCCGCGGGATTCATAGCTGAACGGGTGTGCGGACCACACGGATTATTGACCTCTCTGCCCGAGATCCGTACCTTGCAAATCTTACGTGGGAAGAAGTGGCAAAAACTTCCATAAGAGGCCAGACCCGACCATGGGGCGGGACCTCTCTCCACGCTGAGGACGAATGTTTCGCGGTCGCTACGAGCACACCATCGACGCCAAAGGTCGAACCAGCCTCCCGGCTCGGTATCGCGACGTGCTCGCGTCCATGGCGGAGCGCCGCATCATCCTCACGAGCGGCCTCGACCCCTGCCTGGTGGCCTACACCACGCCGGAGTGGACGGCCTTCGAGGAGAAGCTGGCCAAGCTCCCGCAGTTCGACCGCGCGGTGCAGAAGCTCCGTCGCATCTACGTCTCGGGCGCCGTCGAGTGCGACGTGGACGACTCGGGGCGCATCTTGATTCCGCCCACCCTGCGCGAGCACGCCAAGCTCACCAAGGACGTCTTGTGGGCGGGCTCCGGCAAGTACGCCGAGCTCTGGGACAAGGAGGTCTGGAAGAAGGCCTTCGAGACCACCGACGAAGAGCGCGTGGACATCAGCACGCGCCTGGCGGAGCTCGGCCTATGAGCACGAACCTTCAGCTGGCGCTGCCCGGGCTCGTCGTGGAACGCGAAGTGGAGTGGGTGTTTTCCGAAGACGCAGCCGAGGAGATCATGGTCGAGTCGTTCGTTCATACGACGGTGATGCGGGACCTCGTGGCGCAGATGCTCCGAGAGAACGCCAAGACCGACGCCCCGCTCTTCGTCGACGCCACCCTCGGGGGTGGCGGCCACACCGAAGCCCTGCTCGAGTCGTCGGACGCGGTGCGGGTCATCGGCTTCGATCGCGACCCCGCTGCCCGGGAAGCCGCGGCGGCGCGCCTGGCTCGCTTCGGCGATCGCCTGCGCATCGTGGCTGCGCCCTTCTCGCGCCTGCCGGAAGAGCTGGCTGCGCTGGGCGTGGCCCACGTCGACGGCCTCTGCGCCGACCTCGGCGTGAGCTCGCCGCAGCTCGACGACGCCGGTCGCGGCATGAGCTTCCGCCGCGAAGGCCCCATCGACATGCGCATGGACCCGACCAGCGGCGAGACCGCCCTCGAGCTCATCGATCGCCTGAGCGACGAGGAGCTGGCCGACGTCATCTTCCGCCTCGGTGACGAGCGGCGCTCCCGGCGCATTGCCCGCAGCCTCAAGCGCGCCCTGCAAGAGAACGACCTCCACACCACGCTCGATCTTCGCCGCGCCATCGTGCGCGCGGTGGGGCCAGTGCGGGTCGGTGGCGTCGACCCGGCCACGCGCACGTTCCAGGCGCTGCGCATCAAGGTGAACGCCGAGCTCGAGGAGCTGGAGACGCTGCTGGCGGTGGCGCGCGACGTGCTGGCGCCGGGCGCGCCCTGTGCCATCATCTCCTTCCACTCCCTCGAAGATCGCCTGGTGAAGCAGGCCTTCCGCGTGCGCGAGCAGTGGAACGTGGTGACCAAGAAGCCGCTCGGGCCCTCGCCGGAAGAGGAAGAGGCGAACCCGCGCGCACGCAGCGCCAAGCTGCGAGTGGCCACGCTGCCCATGGCCGCGGACGTAGACGACGGCGATGCCGCACCGGAATCGGAGGAGCCGTGAGCAAGAAGAGCCGCGCCTTCGTGCCGGTGTGGACGCTGGCGGTCATCGCCACCGCCAGCGCCTTCTGCGTGCACCTCGCGCTCCGCAGCCGCAACCTGGAGCTCGGCTACGAGCTGGGCCGCGCCCGCGCCGAAGAGGCCAAGCTGCAAGAGACCAAGCGCGTGCTCGAGCTCGAGGCCGCCAGCTACAAGACGCCCTCGCGCGTCGACATGGTGGCGCGCACCCTGCTCGGCATGGAGCAAGCGCCGCCCGAGCGCATCGTATCCCTCGACCCGCATCGTCCGGCGCCCATGCCGGCCAGCAGCGCCGACAAGCCGGCGGCGCAAGCAAAGAAGGACGAATGAGGAACCTCGACCCCGAGCGGGCCAAATGGATTCGCGTTCGCATCGGCATCCTCTCCGGCATCATGGCGCTGGGGTTGGGGGGCCTCGTCTCCAGCGCCTACCGCGTGCAGGTGGAAGACGGCGCGCAGTGGAAGGAGACCGCGGAGAACCAGCGCATGCGCCGGCTCCACGTGGAGCCCAAGCGCGGCACCATCCACGATCGCAACGGCTCCCCGCTGGCGGTCACCGTCGAGGTCCCGAGCCTCAGCGTCGACGTGGCGGAGATGATCCGCGGCGTCGAAGGCCAGGAGGCGCAGGCCTCGGTGCTGAAAGACGCGGCCATGCGTCTCGCGGCGGCCCTCACCCTGGACCCCAACGAGACCTACGCCAAGCTCCTCACCAAGAAGCGCTTCATCTGGTTGAAGCGTCGCATCTCCGGCGACGAGGCGCAGGCCATCCGCGACATGTCGGACCCCAAGAAGAACCCGCACGCGGTGCGCGGTCTGAACCTGGAGGGCGAGGGACACCGCTACTACCCGAGCCGCGAGCTACTCGGACCGGTGCTCGGCTTCGTGGCGCCCGACGGCCTGGGCAAGGACGGCCTCGAGCTCTATCTCGACGAGGAGCTGAAGGGTCGCATCCAAGACGTGCGCGGCCTCCGCGACCGCACCGGCCGCCTCATCTTCTCCGAGGGCAAGACCGACAGCGACGCCCTCGCCGGCCACGACGTGACGCTCACCATCGACGGCGGCATCCAGCACGTGGTGGAGCAGGAGCTCGACGCCGCGCAGCGCACCTACGAGACCAAGGGCGCGTCGCTGGTGGTGGTCGACCCCAACACCGGGGAGATTCTCGCGCTGGCCTCGACCCCCGGCTACAACCCCAACGACTACGGCGCCTCGGAAGTGGACGCGCGTCGCGATCGCGTGGTCACCGACCGCTTCGAGCCGGGCAGCGTCATGAAGGTGTTCACGTTGGCGACGGCGCTCTCGGCCGGCGTGCTGAAGCCCACCGAGCCCATCTTCTGCGAGCACGGTACCTTCCAGCTGGGCAACGTGACCATTCACGACACCCACTTGAACGACTGGCTCACCCCCACCCAGGTCCTCGCCAAGAGCTCCAACATCGGCGCCCTGAAGATCGCGCTTCGCCTGGGCGAGCCCCAGCTCTACGCCGGCTTCCGCAAGTTCGGCTTCGGCGAGACCACCGGGCTTCCGCTCCCCGGCGAGGCCACCGGCGTGCTCCGCCCCAAGGGCCGACCGTGGTTCGAGGTGGAGACCGCCAACGCCTCCTTCGGCCAGGGCATCAGCGTCACCACCGTGCAGCTGGCCATGGCGCTCTCGGCCATCGCCAATGGCGGTCGCCTGTACGAGCCCATCCTCGTCAAGAAGATGCAAGATGCACGCGGCAACATCATTCGCGACGGCGTGCCCAAGGCGCGGCGCGACGTGGTCTCGGCGCAGGTTGCCCACACCATCACCGAGATGCTGACAGCGGTCGTTGAAGACGGCGGCACCGGCGTCGAGGCGGCGGTCCCGGGCTTCCGCGTGGCCGGCAAGACCGCCACCGCCCAGAAGGCCGACCCCGCCACCGGCAAGTACTCCGAGGACAAGTACACGGCGTCGTTCATCGGCTTCGTCCCGGCGGACAAACCGCGCCTGGTCATCGCAGTGGTGCTCGACGAGCCCATGATCGGCCGCTACGGCGGCGATCTCGCGGGCCCGGTGTTCCGGCGGGTGGCCGAGGCCAGCCTGCGCTATCTGGGTGTGACGCCGAACTCCACCGCGCCGCGGCTGAGCCAGGTGACCCGGGAGAACGACCCCGCGGACGCGACCCTGGCGCTCCTGAAGCCGCAAGCCGTGGCTGCGATGCCTGCTCCGCCTTCGGTGTTCGGTCCGCCGGCCGCCAACGCGGTGAAGGTGCCCGACGCGGCGGGCCTCGCTGCGCGCGATGCGGTTCGGCAGGTCACCGCCGCCGGGCTGGTGCCGGAGATCGACGGCACCGGACGGCTCGTGCGCCAGTGGCCCCTTCCGGGAACGCCGGTGCCCAAGGGCAGCGCGGTACGACTGGTCTTCGAACCGGCCTCCTGAGCCCACGGCGCGCGCGGTCCGTGGTAGAGAACGCATCGTGAGAGGCCTGACGCTCAGCCAGTTGATCCGCGAGCTCGGCGGTCGCGTGGAGCTCGCCAGTCCGGGCGGCGACGACACGGTGGTGACCGGCGTGCGCCAGGACTCGCGGGCGGTGATGCCCGGCGACCTGTTCGTCGCGCGGCGCGGCGCATCGCACGATGGCGCGACCTACGTGCGCGATGCCATCTCGCGTGGCGCGGCGGCGGTGCTGGTGGAGCGCGGCGCGGCAGAGGTGGCCCAGTTGGGTATTCCGGTGATCGTAGCCGACGACATCGGCTTCGCGCTGGCCACCGCGGCCGCGGCCGTCTACGGGCATCCCACCTTCTCGCTGGACGTGGTGGGCATCACCGGCACCAACGGCAAGACCACCACCACCCATCTGGTGCGCGACGCAATCGACGGGGCGGCTGGCAAGGCCACCTGCGGCATCGTGGGCACCATCGGAAACCGGTTCGGCGACGAGACGTTTCCCACCACCCACACCACGCCGGAAGCCGACGAGCTGGCGCGGACCATGGCGCTCATGCGCAAGCGCGGTGCCACCACCGTCGCCATGGAGGTCTCGTCCATCGCGCTCGAGCTGGCCCGGGTCAAGGCGGTGCGCTTTCGCGTCGCGGCCTTCACCAACTTCACGCAGGACCACCTGGATTTTCATGGCTCGATGGAGGCCTACGGGCAGGCCAAGGAGCGGCTCTTCGTGGAGTGCAGCCCTGGCTCCGCGTGCATCAACGTGGCCGACCCGTTCGGCAGGCAGCTCGCGGGCAAGGTGCGCGCGCCCACCGTCCGGGTGTCGTCTCGCGCCGAGGTGGAAGCCGACATCGTCCCAGAATCCGTGCATTTTGCAGCGAGTGGTATGGACGCGACGTTCCGCACGCCGGCCGGGAAGGTGGGGCTCCGGTCGCGGCTGGTGGGTCGCCACAACGTGGAGAACGTGGCGGTCGCGCTGGGCATCTGCTGCGCGCTCGATCTCGACCTGCAGAAGGCCGCCGATGCCATCGGTCGCGCCGCCGGGGTTCCCGGACGGCTCGAGCGCTGCGACGAGACGCGGGACGATCTGGTGGTGCTGGTGGACTATGCCCACACCCCGGATGCGCTCGAGCGCGTGCTGGAAGCGATTCGCGACGTGACCCAGGGCCGCATCGTGTGCGTCTTCGGCTGCGGCGGCGATCGCGATCCCAAGAAGCGCGGACCCATGGGCGACGCCGTGGCCCGCGGCGCCGACGTCGCCGTCATCACGTCGGACAACCCGCGTACCGAGTCGCCCGACGCCATCGCGCGGCCCATCGTCGATGCGGTGCGCGCACGCGGCCTTTCGGAGCTCTCTCCCCTTGGCTTTGCCGGGGGCGAGCGCGGCTACCTCATGGAGCTCGACCGCGCCCGGGCCATCGCGCTGGCGGTTCGGTCGGCCCAGCCCGGCGACGTGGTGCTCCTCGCCGGCAAGGGCCACGAGGACTACCAGATCCTCGGCGCGCAGAAGATCGCCTTCGACGATCGCGTGCACGCGCGCGCCGCGCTGGCGGCCCGTCGCGCAGCCCGATGAGCCCTTGGCGGACCGAATCCGGATGCTACGCTCGACGAAGTGTCTCCGAGACTGATTTCTGCCGCACGGTGGTTGGGCCTCGGCGGCGCGTTGTTCCTCTCGACGCCATGCCTCATGGGCTCGGGTTGCGGATCGTGCCAGGCGGAAATTCGTAACGTCTCCTTCGTCGGCGGCGAGCGCTGCATCGACTTCAGCGTGCCCTACACCCAGAAGGGAGGATCCTGCGAAGCGGACGTCGAGGGCACCAATCGGTGCGACGGCGACCTCGTGTTCCCAGCGGTCAACGGCCGTGGGGTGACGACGGTCACGCCTGGCAGCAAGTTTCGATGGGGAACCGAGGTGCTCGGCTGCGGCGCTGACAAGCGCTGCGTCGTCGACGCCACGCTCAAGGGGCGCCCGGTGCAGTTCGCCTTCGATATCGTGACCACGGACTGACCCAGACGCGGATCGGAGGCCGGCATCTTCTGCCGCGGTCGAGCGGTTCGGCGTCGGTCGCGGCGTCCCTGCCGGCATCGACGACGGCGCGGACATCAATCTCGTTCCGCCTGCGCCGGTGGTCCCGCCGGGCCCGAAGAAGGCGCCGAGCGGGAGCTCGGCGCGCCCGCCGTACCGCTTCACGGCCCCGGTGCAGTTCTCCGGCGGTCGCTGACGCGCTACCGTGAGCGGTCGCGAAAGAGGTCCACTTCGCGGTCGTCCCACAGGTCGATGAGGGCCTCGATGGACGTGGCGGCCGCGCGCCCTTCTTCGTCGGTGATGGGAACGACGTTGAGAAGCCGCACCTCCACGCCGCCTACCGCGACGTGATCCCAACCGTCGTCGACGAAGGCGGGGTGGAACAAGAGCTGGGTACACGAGGGGAATGCCGGGATGGGGCCGGGCTTCGTCAAGCGGTGCCAGAAGTCGAGGTCGCGATGCGCTTGCCACGGATAGTCGGCGACGTTCGCCAGGAAGCGGGTGAGCTCGTCCTCGAGTGCGGGATCGAGGTTGCGAACCGACATGTGGAGCTCCAGCCGATGCGGCGCGCTCTCGAGCGGCCGCGCGCTCATCCCGATGGTGGCCATCGTCGTGACGTCGACCCCGTGGTCGGCCGACCAGATGCAGACCATCAATTGGGGTAGCGCGGGTGACATACCCGGTGCGGCTGTGCGCGCGTCGTAGGTGAGCGCGCGCGTGGGCTCGCCGAACTTGTCCAGGTGAGCGCGGTAGACCGACCGCGAGACAGGGTCGACGGCTCGCGGCTCAGAGGCCGGCATCGTCTGCCGCGCCGTCGACCGCCTCGGCGTCGGTGGCGGCGTCCTTGGGGGCGGCGTCCTTGCCCGCGTCGACCCCACCGTCCTTGCCCGCGTCGGGATCGCCCACCTGCGCGTCCGCGGAGACGCGCGCATCGGTACCGCCATCGCTTGGAATATACACGCATTCGCCGGGCGGGCAGCCGTAGCACGCCATCAGGGTGATGCCGAATGCACCTCCCGCCAGCGTGGTCGCCGCGCCTGCCAGGATGGCCTTGGCGCGCGGGAAGCCGGACCGTGCTTCGACGCCGCAATGGGGACACGCGCGGGCTCCGGCAGGGAGGAGACTTCCGCAACGACAAGGGGCGAGAGGGCGCATGGCCACCCAGCAAAGCAGGACGCGTGCCACGTCGTCCAGATGCATCGCGCGCGGGTTTGCCGTCGGCCATGGCGCCGTCGAGAACGGATTGCCACGCGGCAGTGACTCGGCTGTCAGGGGCAGGCCCGGCGTCCACGCAGAAGAGCGGCGAAAATGGTAAGAGGCGACCATGGCGACGCCCATCCCCGAGAACCAGGCGCCTTTCGACGTGGAACAGCTGGTGCGGAGGACCTCGGGCCGGCTGCTCGCGGGTGGTACCCGAGGCAGCGGCGGGGCCGGTATCACCAGTGATAGCCGGGCGGTTCGGCCCGGTTCCCTGTTCGTCGCGCTTCGCGGCGAGGTCCACGACGGGCACGCGTTCCTCGCCGCCGCCGACGCGCAAGGTGCGGCCGTGGTGGTGGTGGACGAGCGCGCCGACGCTTCCGTGGTGAAGAACGCGGCTGTGGTGGTGGTCCCCGATACGCTGGTGGCCTGGGCCGACATCGCTGCCGGCCACCTCGAGGCCTGGCGCGCCGCCAGCCCCGGGCACGCGCGCAAGCCGGTGCTCGCCATCACCGGGAGCGCGGGCAAGACCACCACCAAGGAGATGGTGGCGAGCTTGCTCGCCTTGCGCGGCGCCGTCCGCAAGACCCAGGGCAATCTGAACAACCGCATCGGCCTTCCGGCCACCGTGCTCACGCTCGATGCTTCCGTTGCCTACGCGGTGCTCGAGGCAGGGATGAGCTTGCCCGGCGAGATGGCAGAGCTCGGGCGAGTGGCATGCCCGGACGTGGCCACCATCGTCAACGTGGGGCTCGCGCACGCCGAAGGGGTAGGGGGCCGCGAGGGCGTAGCCCGTGAGAAAGGTGCACTCTACCAGTATCTCGCGGAAGGCGGCACCGCGGTGGTGAACGTGGACGACGAGCACGCTTCCGGCGAGGTGCAAAGGGCGCCGAGCCCGCGGGTCGTCGGCTTCGGAAAGGATCCGGCCGCCGCGTACTGCTTGCTCGGCCGGGAGCCCAGCGGCACCCACGCGACGGTTCGCCTGCGCACGCCCACCGGCGAGCGCGTCGTGCGATCGCCTTTCGTCGGCGAGGCGCACGCCGTGGACCTCGCCTGCGCGCTGGCGTGCGCCGAGGCGGTCGTTGCGCCCTTCTCCGGCGAGGAGATCGAACGCGCGCTCTCGTCGATGCGCCTCGATGGGCGCGGAACGCTGCACGTCCTCGGTGACGGCACCTGGGTGGTCGACGACTCGTACAACGCCAACCCCATGTCGATGCGCGCCTCGTTGGCGTCGCTTCGCGACATGGCCGGCGATCGCCGGGTCGTGGCGGTGCTCGGTGAGATGCGCGAGCTCGGCGACTTTTCCGCGGCCGAGCACGACGCGCTCGGCGACGAGGTCGCGAAGCTCGGCGTGCGCCTGCTCATCTCGTGCGGCGGCGAGATGGATCGCGCCGCGGCCCGGGCCGAGGCCGCTGGCGTCGAGGTGGTGCGGGCCAAAGACGCAGCAGATGCCGGGAAATTGGCCATCGCTCGGGTTTCCGGTAAGGACGTAGTACTGGTGAAGGCCTCCCGCGGCGTTCGCGCCGAGCGTGTGGTCGAGGCGCTGGTGGCAGACCGAAGCAAATGATCTACGAGCTCCTCTATCCGCTACGGCACGTGTCCTGGTTGGGGTGGCTCAACGTTCTGCGCTACGTCCCGTTCCGCGTCATCGCGGCCACGGTGACGGCGATGCTCCTGTCGTTCTTCGTGGCGCCGTGGTTCATTCGCACCCTGCAGGCCCGGCAAATTGGCCAGGTGGTGCGCGAAGACGGCCCGGCCTCGCACAAGATCAAGCAAGGAACGCCCACCATGGGCGGTTCGCTCATCCTGCTGTCGGTGCTCTTGCCCACCGCGTTCTGGGCCGATCTCCGCAACGTGTTCGTTTGGGCCACCACCGCCGTGGTCGCGGGCTACGGCGTCATCGGGTACCTCGACGACTACCTGAAGATTCGCTTCAAGAACTCCAAGGGCGTGCCCGGTCGGTACAAGCTCCTGGGGCAGTTCACCATCGGCGGCTCGGTGCTGGCCTACGTGTTCTTGGCCAAGGACAAGGTACCCGAGGACTGGTGGGCCATCCGCGCGCGCCTCAGCATCCCCTTCGTCGCCTTCGCCAAGCACCCCATCGAGCTGCCCATCTGGCTCTACATCGTGTTCGCGGTGTTCGTCGTGGTGGCCATGTCGAACGCGGTGAACCTCACCGACGGCCTCGACGGCCTGGCCATCGGCCCGGTGATGTTCAACGCCGGAACCTACCTGGTGTGGGCGTACCTCGCGGGCGCCACCTTCGGTCTGGCGGGCCTCTCGCAGAAGTTCGTGGTGGCGAAGTATCTCGACATTCCCCCCATCGCCAACGTGGGCGAGCTCTCCATTTTCTGCGGAGCCGTGGTGGGCGCGGGGCTCGGGTTCCTCTGGTACAACAGCTACCCGGCGCAGGTCTTCATGGGTGATGTGGGCTCGCTCTCGCTGGGCGGCGGCCTCGGCATGTGCGCGGTGTTCACCAAGAACGAGCTCCTTTCGGTGCTCCTGGGCGGCGTGTTCTTCATCGAGATGGTGAGCGTCATCATCCAGGTCGGCTACTTCAAGATGACCGGGAAGCGCGTGTTCCTCATGGCGCCCATCCACCATCATTTCGAGAAGAAGGGCTGGGCGGAACCGAAGATCATCGTCCGCTTCTGGATCATCTCCATCCTGCTCGCCCTCGTGGCTCTTTCGAGCCTGAAGCTGCGTTAACCGCAGCGCTGCCGTCGCGAGGGTGCGCTCTTTCGAGGCTGAACCTACGTTAGCCGCCGCGGAGCGGAGCCGCCGCGCGGGCGCGCCGCAGCTCTTGCGTGGCTTTGGCTGAGCCTTGGTGGTCACCCCGGTTACCAGTGTGCACATGCGCTCAAGGCTCGTCTCATTTTGACGTTCTGGTCAGATGGAGCGACTATGGCGGGTCCCATGGAGAGCGTTCGACCAGAGCCAGTGCGCCGCCGGGTGGCGTTGGGGCGATATCAGCTCATCGCCGAGATTGCCCGTGGTGGCATGGGCGTCGTGTACCTCGCGAGCGCCCAGGGCGCCGCGGGGTTTCGCAAGCTCGTCGTCATCAAGGAGCTCAAACAAGACCTGGCCCAGGACGAGGACTTCGTCCGGATGTTCATGGACGAAGCCAAGCTCTCGGCGCGGCTCAACCACCGGAACATCGTGCAGACCAACGAGGTCGCGAGCGAGGACGGCCACTACTTCATGACCATGGAGTACCTGGAGGGGCGCTCCCTCCATCGCGTGCTGAGACGCTTCGACCGCAAGAAGGACGCGAGCATCGACGACTTCGCCATCCGCGCGCTGGCGGAGACGCTGGCCGGCCTGCACTACGCGCACGAGCTCGCCGACTACGACGGGGAGCCGCTGGGGATCGTTCACCGCGACGTCTCGCCCAACAACATCTTCGTCACCTTCGACGGTCAGGTGAAGCTCCTGGATTTCGGCGTGGCGAAGACCCTCGACCGGGTCCAGGAGACGCAGGCGGGCATGCTCAAGGGCCGCGTGCGATACATGGCCCCGGAGCAGGTCACCGGGGGCGTCGATCGCCGCGCGGACGTGTTCTCGGCGGGGGCCATTCTCCGGGAAGTGGTGACCGGCACGCGCCTGTGGGGGGATGCGGGCGACGTGCAGATCCTCAGTTCCCTCGCGCGCAAAGAGGTTCCTCCCTTCCCCATCGACGAAGAGACTCCCGTGGCGCCGGAGCTCCGCCGCATCATCGAACGCGCGATGGCGCCCGAGCCCAAGGACCGCTACGCGACCGCGCACGCGATGCGGGTCGAGCTCGAGACCTTTCTCGCAGGGAGAGGCCAGCTCGCCGACTTCGGGGTCCGCACCACCGCGCTGTTTGCCAAGGAAGAACGCGAGCTCAAGCAGCGCATCGACGCGCATCTCGCCAATGCGGCGGGCGCGACGGAGCTCCTGCGCCTCGAAGGCAACTGGGGGCCGAGCTCCGGCAGCGGACCCACCGGTGGGGAGTCCGTCTCCAGCGTTTCGTCCGCCGTGAGCTCCATGGGGACTCCCGCGCCGCCGACGCCCGGCTCGCTGACCCAGATGAGCTCACTCGGCGGTGCAGGGGCTCTGGCCACGCCGGTTTCGGTCGTTTCGCCGCCCGCGAAGTCCGGAGGGATGGTCTTGGCCATTGCCGGGGTCGCCGTCGCGCTGCTCGTGGTGGCGGGCGTCGCCGGTGTGTACCTCTTGCGCGGAGGCCCCAAGGTCGGCGCGAACGAGGCGCCGGTATCGCCTTCTTCGGTGCCAGCGGGGCCGACCTCGGTCGCGGCAACACCGCCGCCTGCCGGGAGCGCCACCACGGCGCACGTGGTGATCCGCGTCTCTCCGCCCAACGCGCAGATCTTCATCGACTCCGCGTCGGTGGGGCAGAATCCCTTCGAAGCGAACTATCCACGCTCCCCCGACAAGCACACGATTCGCGCGGTGGCGCCGGGGCACGCGCCCAAGGTGGAAGAGATGGTCTTCGGGTCGTCGGAGGTGAGCATCTCGCTGAGCCTCGACCGGCTCGGTGGTGGCGGGATGGCGTACGTGCCGCCGCCCACACGGTCCGCCGGCGCTCCCGCAACGAGCGCCGCGCCGGCGCCGACCTCGACGCCCATGGACATCGACCCGCGGGGCGGCAAGCCGCCGAAGCGGGACATCGATCCGCACGATCCGTACGGAGGCAAATGAAGCGCGCAATAGCTTGGGCTCTGGTCGTCTCTCTGGCATCGGGCGTCGCTCTCGCGGACGACGCCGCCAACAAGGAAGCGAGCGATCACTTTCGGCGGGGCGTGGGGTTGTTCGGAGAGGCTGACTACCGAGCCGCGCTCGTGGAGTTCAAGAAGGCCTACCAGATCTCGCCCAACGCTTCGGTGCTCTACAACATCGCCCAGACCTCGTATCAGCTGCGCGACTATGCTTCGGCGCTCGTCAACCTCGAGCGGTATCTGGCCGAGGGGAATCCCACGGGCACGCGACGCGAAGAGGTGGTCTCGACGCTCGAGATCCTCCGCTCACGAGTCGGGCGCATCAAGATCGTCACCAAGACGCCCGACGTGGAGATCGCGGTCGACGACGAGACCATCGGCAAGGCCAGCGCGACGCCGTTTCCGGTGAGCATCGGACGGCGGCGCATCACCGCTTCGCACAAGGGCTCGCCCCCGCTCACCCGCAACGTCGACGTGTCCGCGGGCGAGACGGCGACGGTGGAAATCGATTTCACCGAGGAGCCCAAGAAGTCCCTGGGCGGTGACCAAGTCGTGGCGCCACCGCCGCCGGCGGAGCCCAAGAGCTCCATGGTTCCGGCCATCGTCGGATACTCCGCAGCTGGCGCGTTCGCCGTGGGGGCGACTGTCACCGGCGTACTGGCGCTCTCCGCCAAGGGCGATCTGACGGACGAGCGCGGGCGCGCCGGCGCCACGCGGCAGTCGCTGGACGACATCGAGAGTCGCCGCAAGACGTTCGCCCTGGTGACCGATGTGCTGGTGGCCGGTGCCGTTGTCGCTGCCGCTGTAGGTTTCTATTTCACGGTGTCCCCGCCGCAATCGAAGTCGGCGGTGCGCATTCGCCCGTCGGTCACCCCGGTGGCCGGCGCAGCGTTCCTCGAGGGTAGTTTCTGATGAATCGAAGACTCCTCTTCTCGCTCGGCGGGGCCGCCCTGGTGATCCTCGGCGCCTGCACGTTCATCTCTCGCACCGACGTCGACCAGTGCACGAGCAACACCGACTGCGCCCGGTTCGGCGCGGGGTTCGCCTGTACCGGCGGCGTGTGCGTGTCCGGCGACGGTGGGGGCGCGCTCGATGGCCGAGCGCCCGACGGCGGCTGCCTGCCGAAAGAGCCCAAGACCTCCGACCCCGACTTCCTGAACGAGAAATGCACCAACGCGACCTGCATCCCCTTCGACAACTGTGCACGCCTCGGCATCTGCGACGACGCTGGACTTCCGGAGCTCATCGCTCCGCCGGACGGGGGAGTGTGACCATGGCCCGATCGCTTCGCTCACTCCTCGCGTTCTTCCCGGCGACGGCCCTCCTTGCCACCGGCGGCGCCGCGGTCGCCCAGACCACGCCGCCCACGGTCTCGTGCATCGACGCCTCGCGCCCGAACCTCATCTACGTGGCGGGCTCCACCGCGCTGCGGCCGTTCCTCGGGACCATGGCACAGGTCTTGGCCAAGGAAACGCCGGCCTACACCATCGTGTATCAGGGCCAGGGGTCCTGCACCGGCGTCAGCGCGATTCTCAGCGACGATCCCGCCAAGCAGGTCATCAAGGACATCCCGGCAGCCGGCGGCAAGGCCGCCAACTACGCCATCTTCTTCAAGGCCGACGGCTCCGCGCAGGAGTGCAGCCTCGACGCAGCGGGCAACACGGTCGATCTGGGCGTCTCCGACGTGTTCGCCGCTAGCTGTGGGCAGACGGCGGGGGCGAACGTCGCCGACTATCTCGGGCCCATCCAGCCCATGGCCTTCGTCGTCCCGGCCGCCTCGTCCCAGCGCTCCATCAGCGCCGAAGCCGCGTACCTCGCGCTCGGTCTCGGCGGCGCGGGCGGCAAGGCTGCACCCTGGACCGATCCCAGCCTGTTCTTCGTCCGCAACGCTTCGTCCGGCACCCAGCAGATGATCGCCCGCGCCATCGGGGTGCCCGGCGAGCGCTGGTGGGGCAAGGATCGCGGCGGCTCCGGCGCCGTCGTCTCGGGCCTCAAGGTGCTCCTCACGCCGGACGTGGCCGAGAAGTCCCTCGGCATCCTCTCGTCGGATCTCGCCGATGCGGAGCGGAACAACCTGCGCATCCTGGCCTTCCGCGCCAAGGGCCAGGACTGCGGCTTCCTCCCGGACTCGACCCTGGCCTCCAAGGACAAGGTCAACGTGCGCGACGGCCACTACCCCATCTGGGGCCCGGTACACCTCTTCGCACGCACCTCGGGCGCCTTGCCCAACGCCGCCGCCGGGGCCTTCGTGACCCGCTTCGCCACCGTGCGCGTGGACAAGACCCTCATCGATGCGCTCATCGACAAGTCGCTCGTTCCGCAGTGCGCGATGCGCGTATCGCGCACCTCCGAGCTGGGCGCGCTCGCCAGCTTTTCTCCGGAATTTCAGTGCGGCTGCTACTTCGATGCGCGCACCACCGGCGCAAGCTCCTGCAAGACCTGTCAGGTGCCTGCCGACTGCCCGGCCAGCACTCCCGCGTGCAACCTCGGGTTCTGCGAGGCGAAGTAGGCCCGTGGGCGGAGCGCATGTGCGACATGTCCGTACATGCCTAACTCGCTGATCCCTGAGAGAAATTAGCCGTTCTCTTGGCCCTTTGTGGGGGTCTGCGCATAAAGCTTCGAGAGGCATGTTCGAAGGAAAGCGCGTATCGGTCATCGGTCTGGGCAAGAGCGGTCTTGCGGCGGCAAAGCTCTGCGCCCGGCGCGGGGCCAAGGTCACGGCGAACGACGCCAAGAGCGCGGAGGCGCTGGGGGCAGCGGCGGCCGAGCTCACGGCGCTCGGCATCGAGCTGCGGCTCGGCGGACACGAGGGCCTCGACCTCGGATCGCAGGATCTGGTGGTGGTCTCCCCCGGCGTGCCCTCGTTCGCAGCGCTGGACGCGGCGGAGCAGGCGGGCGTCCCGGTGGTGAGCGAGGTGGAGCTCTCGGTCCAATCGCTGAAGACCGAGCCGGAGCACGTGGTGGCGGTGGGCGGCACCAACGGCAAGAGCACCGTGACCTCGCTCCTCGGTGCGTTCTTCACCGCCGCCGGGGCCCGCACCTTCGTGGGCGGCAACCTGGGCGAGCCCCTCTCGGATCAGGCGGACCGCACCTTCGACGTGGTGGTGCTGGAGGTCTCGAGCTTCCAGATGGAGCGCGTTCGCAGCTTCAAGCCGCGCGCCGCGCTGCTCCTCAACATCACCGACGATCACCTGGACCGCTACCCGGACTTCGCCGCCTACGCCCACGCCAAGGGCAACGCCTTCGCGCGGCAGACCGAAGACGACTTCGCCATCGTCCCGGTGGGCGACGCGGTGTGCCTGGAGCAAGCCAAGCGAGGGCAGGGGCGCATCGTCACCTTCGGCGCCGGCGGTGACGTCGACGTGCGCTCCGATTCCATCGTCGACACCCGCTCCGGCGAGGTGTACCCGCGCAAAGAGCTCTCGCTCCAGGGCGGGCACAACGCGCTGAACGTCGCCGCGGCCATCGCCGCCGGGGGCGCCCTTCGCTTGCCGGCCGACGTCATGCGCGACGTGCTGGTGGACTTTCCCGGCCTCCCCCACCGCATGGCCTTCGTGCGCACGGTGCGCAGCGTGCGCTACTACGACGACTCCAAGGGCACCAACGTGGGCGCCTCGGTGACGGCGCTCCTCGGTGTCTCGGAGCCCAAGGTCGTGCTCATCGCCGGCGGCAAGGACAAGGGCGGCAGCTACACGCCGCTGGTCGAGGCTCTGAAGAGGAAGGGTCGCGCGGCGGTGCTTCTGGGCGAGGCGGCGCCCCTCCTGCGCGCCGCCATCGGTGACTCGGTTCCCGTGCATATTGCACCTTCCATGGAGGACGCGGTGCGGCTGGCGGCTTCGCTGGCGCACAAGGGCGACGCGGTGCTTCTCTCGCCCGCTTGCTCCAGCTTCGACATGTTCGCGGACTACAAGGAGCGCGGCGACGTGTTCGTACGGGCCGTGCGCGCACTGGAGGAGAAGGCATGAGGATCGCCAACATCAAGCTCCACAAGCCGCAGATCCTGGCGCCGCTCGACGCCCAGCCCACGCGCAAGGCCGAGATGACCGGGGTGGACCCGGTGCTGGCCGCGGTGCTGGTGGGCCTCATCGGCTTCGGCGTGGTGATGGTCTACAGCGCCTCCGCCGTGCAGGCGACCACGCAGTACCACGACGCGCAGTACTTCCTGAAGAAGCAGGCCTCGTACGCGGTGGTGTCGCTCATCGCGCTCTTCGCCATCAGCCGCATCGACTACCACCGGCTCTACAAGCTGACGTACCCGTTCCTGGTGGGCGTGGGCGGGCTGCTCCTCGCGTGCATCGTCGGCCTCGGTCACCGCGGCGGCGGCGCCACCCGATGGATCTCCCTGGGCCCGGTGCACATCCAGCCGGCCGAGATGGCCAAGCTCGCGCTCGTCTCGTGGCTCGCCTACTCGCTGGCGAAGAAGGCCGAGAAGGTGAAGACCTTCACCGTGGGCTTCTTGCCGCACCTCCTGGTGGCCGGCGTGTTCATGCTCCTCTGCATGAAGCAGCCGGACTTCGGCAGCGCGGTCGTGCTCCTGCTCCTCACCTTCACCATGCTCTTCGTGGCCGGCGCCAAGGTCGGATACATCCTCGGCGCCTCGCTCCTGGGCGCGGTGTTCGCGGTGTTCGCGGTCATGTCCAAGAGCTATCGCTATGCGCGCTACCTGGCGTGGCTCAACATGGACGAGCACCGGCAAGACCTCGCCTACCAGCCGTTCCAGTCGGTGATGAGCTTCGGCGCCGGCGGGGCCTGGGGAACCGGCCTGGGCCGCGGCCTGCAGACGCTGTACCTACCGGAAGCCCACAACGACTTCATCGCCGCCATCATCGGCGAGGAGCTGGGTTTCGTGGGCGTGCTCTGCCTCTCGGCCACTTTCCTGCTCCTGGTGGTGCGCGGCGTGCGCACGGCGCTGCGTGCGCCCGACGACTACGGCAGCTACCTGGCCTTCGGCATCTCGACCATGTTCGGCGTGCAGGCGCTCCTCAACATCGCGGTGGCGCTGGCCATCCTGCCCACCAAGGGCCTTACCCTGCCGTTCATCAGTTTCGGTGGGAGCTCGCTCATCATGAACGCCACCGCGGCCGGCGTGCTGCTCTCCATCTCGCGACAGGGCCCGGTGGACGCGCGGATGGAAACCGCGGTCACTCCGCCCGCGCCGCGGGTGGAGCCCACCGAGAAGAAGAGCGACAAGACGCCTGCACCTTCGGACCTGGACCCGGATTCCTTCGGCGAGCCGGCGCTCGACGATTCCTCGGAGCTCGCGTGAAGGACGTCGTCTTCATCGCCGGTGGCGGCACCGGCGGTCACGTGTTCCCCGGCGTGGCGGTGGCCGACGCGCTGCAAGCGCTGGGGGTCACCCCGGTGTTCGTCGGATCGCCGCGCGGGCTCGAGAACAAGGTGGTGCCCGCCCGCGGCTACGCCCTCGAGCTCCTGCAGGTTTCCCCCATGACCGGCGGTGGCGTGAAGCGATTCGTGCAAGGTGCATGGACCGCGGCGCGTGCCATGGGCGCCGCCTTCCCGCTGGTGCGCGCCTATCGGCCGCGGGCGGTGCTCTCGGTGGGCGGCTATGCGGCGGGGCCCGTCTCGCTGGCCGCGGCGGCGCTGCGGGTTCCCTTGGCGCTCATGGAGCCCAACGGCGTCATGGGGTTCACCAATCGCCTGCTCTCGCCCTTCGCGAAGCGCGTGTATGTTGCATGGGAATCGATGGTGCCGGCGTTCCGTCCCGGGGTGGGCGTGCACGCGGGCGTGCCCCTGCGGCCGGGCTTCGGTCCGCGACCATACGCCCCGAAGAGCCCTTTGCGGGTGCTGGTGCTGGGCGGAAGCCAGGGCGCGCAGCGGCTGAACCAGACCTTGCCGGAGGTCCTCTCGCGGGCCGCCGGCGGGCGAACCATCACCGTGACCCATCAGACCGGCGCCGGTCGCGAGGCCCCGGTGCGCGCCGCCTATGCGTCGCTGGGCTTCGAGGTGGCGCGGGTGGTGCCGTTCCTGGACGACGTTCCCGACGAGCTCGCCAAGGCCGACCTGGTCATCGCCCGCGCCGGCGCCTCGTCGCTGGCGGAGATCTGCGCCGTAGGTCGCGCGTCGCTGCTGATTCCGTTTCCCTATGCCGCTGCCGACCACCAGGCGCAGAATGCCCTGGCCCTGGAGCGGAGCGGCGCGTGCGTCTGCGTACGCGAGGCCGACCTCGAACGGCGCCTCCTACCGGAGCTCGGACGCCTGCTCCGCGACGACGAGGCCCGTTCGGCAATGGCGCGGGCGGCGATGGCAGCGGGCCGCCCCACGGCGGCCGAGGACGTGGCGCGGGATCTGATGCGCATGGCGGGCATCCGGCCACGCGAGGCTTCTTCGAGCAACGGCGCCCATAGCGGGTCGAGCAACGGGTCTACTGTGGAGGCTCCCTGATGTTTCGTGGTCGCGTACGTCACGTTCACTTCATCGGCATCGGTGGCATCGGCATGAGCGGCCTCGCCGAGATTCTTCGGACCATGAAGTTCGAGGTCTCCGGCTCCGATCTCAAGCAGAGCGACATCACCCGCCGCCTCGGATCCATGGGCGTCACGGTGCAGGAGGGGCACCGCGCCGACAACGTGAAGGGGGCCGACGTGGTGGTGTACTCCAGCGCCGTCTCCCGCGACAACCCGGAGATGGTCCGGGCGCGCGCCCTGGAGATCCCCATCATCTCGCGAGCGGAGATGCTGGCGGAGCTGATGCGCACCAAGTACTGCGTGACCATCGCCGGCTCCCACGGCAAGACCACCACCACCTCGATGGTCGCCACCGTGCTGCGGGCGGCTGGCCTCGACCCCACCGTGGTGGTGGGCGGAAAGGTCAACGCCCTGGGCTCCAACGCGCTCCTCGGCGAGGGCGATCTCTTCGTGGCCGAGGCCGACGAGAGCGACGGATCGTTCCTAAAGTTCACGCCCACCATCGCCGTCGTCACCAACATCGACGCCGAGCACCTGGATCACTACGGCACTCACGAGAACG